>UMLJ01021459.1_pt1 | contig 56823 bp, 49 predicted proteins | sample 1966521 | NCBI WGS metagenome assembly UMLJ01 (sample SAMEA4836199, study PRJEB28245) | human gut metagenome | biome: gut microbiome; material: fecal sample | place: Denmark | collected 2008
TGGGGAGCCAAGAATGATCTGCCGCTTAACTTAATAGCATTACCTTCCTCTGGAAGGCGGTTGGTTCCTGCACTCTACTGACAGAACAGAATCAATGAATTTCTCCAGTCGGCACGTTTTCTGAATGATCATGGGATAGGTCTATGAGGCAGAAGTCCATGCGATCATTGTATTTACTCCATGGGACGAGGCAGGGAGAGCACTTGTGATTTTCCCCTCCCAGATGTTTCCTGTCTTGTCCCCTATGTAGATCTTTCCCCTCTACATATCACTCCTTTTTCTCCTCTCTCTTTTTTCTTGAAAAGCGCCATATCGATGTCATGCAGGCATCGATATGGCGCTTTTTATTGTTTTAAAATACAAGGCTGATTAAAAAATGAAAAGATGATTTACTGAAAATTAGTTGACCGTATGAATATAGTATACATTATACTATTGTGGAATCAAAAAATGTATTTTATGCATATATGATTGATCAGCTGTTCTTTACGATTGGTTAGCTTTTTATTATGCCATATGAGCCGTATAAAAAGCATGGTATGGCATCCTTGATTTATACCAAGAGGAGGATATGAAGATGAGGACTAGGAAGTGGAGCGCATTGCTGGCTGCTGTCATAGCCATGACAGGGTTGAGCAACATTACATTGGCTGCCGATTATACGACAGGACTTACAGGTGCCTATAAAGCCGATAATAATCTGGTGAAAGGGGGACGGAAGTTCAGTCAAACGATCGGGAAATAGTACGATTTATGATTTTGGCGGACGCGATCAGTCCTTTTCGGTTACAAACGATGATGCGGTTTCTTTTTCAGCATCAGGAAAGAGTTTCATTGTTAACAACATCGGCGCAAATGGAAGTAAAGGAACGATTACGCTTCGCAGCCAGAATACAGAACCAAATGGCTCGGGGAAGGCTTCCGGTCTACATATCGGATCCGGTAACGCTACGATCAATAGCAATCTGGTTATTGAAACCAGCGCGGACTATATGACCGATGGAATCCAAGTGGGAGGCAATGGGACTCTTACCATCAATGGCACTGTCAAGATACGTAAGGATGATAATGATAATCCATGGGGAGTAGAGACCAAGAATGTACATGGTAATTATGGTCCAGGGGGTTCTGTGACCAACGATGCCTTGGAGTATACCGGCGCCAGATGGCAGCCGACGGGACTTTATGTCAATGAATCCAGAGGGCATATGGTCGTCAATGGGGATGTGGATATTGCTGTGCGTGGTACAGCAGTGATCACCGATACCTATAATGGAGCAGGTGATATCACTCCGGATGAGTTATCCAGTATTTCCCTCTTAGGCGATCATACGAAAATCATTACGCCTTTTCAGGAAGAAGCCTATGTTGAAGGGTTTGGCAAATTTATTGAACCTTATTATTCCCTGGCCAGCTATGGTGGTACGGTCAATGTGAATGTAGAGGGGCAGCAGGCACGAAATGGAAAGGTTGAAATTGTCGGAAATGTAATTTCCATGAAACGGTCTTCCGGTACATATACCGAGCATGTTTATCAGGACGGACGTATCAATATTGGACTCACGACTGGCGATTCTTATTGGAAAGGTCTAATCGATAATGCCAATCTGGCACAAACAAGTCCTACAGAAAAAGACAAATATAATCATCCTAAGTATGATCCTGCAGTAACGCCGGTGGATGCGGATCACTCAGGAGAAGTCAATCTGTGGCTCCAGAATGGGGCGCAGTGGATCTATGAAAATGCGTCCCGCAAAGACGGCCTTGACTACAAGCATATGCCGGAATACAGTCAGTCGAGCTATGGCAGTTACGATGGAATGTCTCATCTTAGCCGCCTTGTCGGAGGAAAAGACAGCGCATCTGCTGGTATCATCCGTGTGAAGGACAATGATCCGATTCAGATCGCTGAGGCTGAAGGCGTTACCAAGGTTTGGTATGAGCACGCTGATGCTGCTCCGGGTACTATTATCGGCGGTGATGTTAAAGTTCTTACTGCCAAGACCGGCACCGAGATGATGCTTTACACCGGTAACAACGGTATTACCAAAGGCTTGGCTGAAGGTGATGCTGCTGCAGATAAAAACAATGTCAGTGAAGTGCTGAATGCACTGGCACACAAGCTGTGGTACATGGCCGGTGACTCTAACCTTAAAGGCAGCGTATCCATTGCTGAGGGGCTGACTGCGTCTTCTGCTACGATGAAGACTGGTAACATTACCTTTGCCGAGGGGGGCCAGGGCTTCTATGATTATACTCCGGCGACGGATGATAAACCTTATGAAACCGGTCCTATTGTAAAATCTGAAAACATTGATGAAACACGTGTTGGCGATGTCAACGGCATTGTTTCTATTACTGTTACCGAAGCGCAGGATAGTGTAGCTAACAGTGCGCCCAGCGCTATGTATGTAGCAGGCGACGCAGTAAGCCCGCTTGTTGTTGATCTACAAGGGCACAACTTAAAGCTTAACACCAGCGGTAATGCAAAGAAATATCTGTCTACCGTTTACGTTGATGACAATAAGAGCATGGAAATTAAGGATTCCAAGGGCAATGGCGTCCTGAAGGTTTCCGCCGGTCTTGGCGCTGACGGTAATGCTGATACTAAAGCTAACTATGTTTATGGCGTTCGCGTTAGCGATGGTGGCACCCTTACTGCAAATACTGATGTTGAGATAGACGGAGTTAAATCTAGTGCTACTCGAGGTGCTTATGGTGTATATGTAAGTACCAAAGGCAATGTTGTATTTGAAAAAGACCTGGCCATCAAGAATGTTCAGAACGCTAACCCGGTTGCTTCGAATACGGCAGGTATTTATGCAAATAGTTCTCCAAGCGCAGATGCTCCTGTCAATATAACTGTTAAGGGCAATCTTAATATTGAAAACGTATTGGGCAGTGCAATCCGTGCACTGAATACTTCCACTATATCTACTGCCGGCGCAACAATTAAAGCTGCGGATATGTCTAACGGTACGAATGATAGCCAATATTATGCTTTGCAGGCTAACAAGGGGACTATTAACCTGAATACCGGTGAAGGCATTACTGCCGGAGTTCTTGACGTTACCGGTGATATGAAGGTAACTGATTACGCTGCTTCTGTTATCAATGTCAATATGACCAAGGGTTCTCAATGGACAGGCGCGGTAAGCAATATTCCGAGCAGTACTTATAATGCTCCTGATGGTCAGTTTAATCTGACAATGGCAGATGGTTCTGTATGGAATCATGTAACTGGTCTCTCTACCGATACGCTGAAAAAAACTGACAGAAGCAATGTTTCTAAGCTGGACGGCTCCGGTGTAATCTATCAGAATTCCGATAAGGGTATTACCGTATATGATTACAGCGGTGACACAACGGTTGTTTATGGTCATGATGCAAATGATCCGCTGACCATCAATGGCGGTGATTTTACGATCAAGGCTGCCGCTGCCGATTCCAAGATCACTTTAGTTACCGATAGCCAGGGGATTACCGGTGGCTTTGCGGATGGTGATACGGCAGCAGAAAAGAATCATGTCAAGGAAGTACTGAACAAGCTGGCTAATAAGCTGTTCTATACAGGCTACAAGGATGCAAATCTGTCTGGCGTTGTTAAGATTGCAGACGGTCTGACGGCATCTAGTGTAAGCGCTACTGTCAAAGCATCTGGAGATGTGACCTTCTCTGACGGAACTAATGGGACGAAAAAGGCAGGGCAGGGATTCTATGCCTATACGCCGGAACAGGAAAAGCCCAATTATAAAACGGGTGCTATTACCAAGTCTGAAGATATCAGCCTGAGTCGTGAGCTGGATGAAAGCGGTGTAGCACATGTTACTGTAACCGAATCGAATGCCGGGGATGGTAAATTCGCAAGCGCCCTTTACGCAGGCGAATCAACTGATCCGTCCAGTCCGATGACTGTCAAAATGTCCGGCAAGGGACTGGCTTTGAATGCTGCTCAATCGAACGGACAGGCAGCAGCGATTTACGCAGACGCTAATACCTACATCAAGGTTATTAATCCGTCTGCTGACCAAAAGCTGGCGATTACAGCAAGCAATACGGATACCAGAGCCTCTCATGGCATTTACGCCCTGGGCAATGCGCACCTGAATATTTCCGGTCCGGTAGAAATTACTGATGTGATCACTCAGGGTGATCCCGCAACCGGCATCAATATCCAGGGACAGCAGAGTGAGATTACTATTGATGGCCCGCTGACAATCCGCAATGTCAAGGGAATTAAAGAACGCAGCAAAGGCATGAGTGCTGCCGGTATTCAGGTCACCGGTGAAAGCTCCACTGTAACTGTCAGCGGTCCGGTCGATATCTCCGGTGTACGCGGCAGCGGTATCAAGCTGGTGGGCGCTAATACCAAGGTATCTGTTGGCGGCGGCACCATCACGGCAGCTGAAGACAGCGATCATTCGCATAATTTCTATGCAGTCCGCGTAGATAAAGGCGCGCTGGACATCAACATGAAGGACGGCGCTGCAGGCGATACGACCACCAAGATTACCGGTGATATGTACGCCACCGGCCAATATGGCAAGAAGGTCGTGGAATACAGCGGCGGTGAGCTGATCGACTGGAATGACGCAGGCATCCTTAATGTGGCTTTGACCGATAAGGATTCCTTCTGGAAGGGCGTGGCGGCCTACGACCAGTATAATGATGATTATGGCGCTGGCGGCAATACTGCGCACGATATCGGCCAGTTCAATCTGTATCTGCAAAACGGCGCCACTTGGACCAATGAGCAGCAGTCTCACGTGACAACAACGACCATAGCGTACAAAAATCCTGTATGGGAAGGCAGCACGCTGGCAACACTGCATGGCGGTAAGGATGCAGATAATGCAGGCTTGATTTACCAGAAGGACAATAATCCTATTTCTGTTGTCAATTACAGTGGTCATACCACTGTATTCTATGAGCATGATGCTGCTGACCCGACCAAGATGATTGGCGGCAGCTTCCATATTACCAATGCAGCAGAAGGCTCTGCTATCACCTTTATTACGGATAACAAAGGCATTACTTCCGGCTTTGCAGATGACGATTCCGCTGATGCTAAGGATAAAGTAGCCAACGTACTGAACAACCTGGCAGGCAAGCTGTTCTACAAGAACTATACGGATAGTCATCTCTCTGGCGTAGTGAAGATAGCGGAAGGCCTGACTGCTTCTTCCAAAGCGCTGAAGACCGGCGATATTTCCTTCTCTACGGAAGATACAGGCACCTTTACACCTGGCCAGGGCTACTATGATTATAAGACCAGCAAGCCTGGCAGTCAGATAACTAAAGAATTTACTACGGCAATTACCGGTGATGCAGCTGCTGATACGGTTTACATAGAAAAAGGCGTACTGAAGGACGATGACACCTATGTATTCACGGCAGACAGCACGACCATCAAACCTGAAAAGCATCTGATTGCCGGTATCAGCGCAGCGATTTCCGGCTCCGACGAAAACCATAATGTGACCATGGATATGAATGGGAATAAGCTGACGGTAGATACAACAACGGATACCCATACAACCGGTATCGCAGCCATCGGCAAGGGTGTAGTCAACATCAAAAATGCCGGCGCCATGTCTGTCAGTGCAACAAGCGCCAAGGGTGGTCAGACAGGCGCACTGTTCGTAAATGGCGGCGGTACGATCCAGATTCATAATGCCGGTGCTGACAATGTCCTTACCTTGCGCGCGAAGAGCGCGGATCCGGCAAATGCTGCCGTGATCAAGAGTATGAACGGCGTAAGTGGTGTGATATCCAGTATCACCGTGGACGGGCTTGTCGATGTTGTGGCTGATAAGAGTAATGCTTCCGGCGCCAACGAAGCCATCAGTGCAGTTGCCTCCAAGGTTGAGATCGGCGGCGGCGTCATCAAGGCGATCAACGGAGCTGAATATGCGATTCGAGCTTATGGTGAATCTGTTTCCAAGAACCGCGGACAGGTGAATGTGAATGTCAAGAAGGATGCCAAAGGAGCTATCATCGGTGCAGGTAATAAAAATGTAGAGCTGGAAGGCAATGTTTATCTCGGCGGCGACATGGATAATGCCGGTGCCAATGCAGATGTCAGCCTCGGTCTGAATACGAAGGATTCCTTCTGGAAGGGCGATGTAAGCAATACTAAAGGCAGTAGTGCAGGTATCGTGAACCTTTACATGGGCAATGGCGCAACCTGGACAGGCAATAACCTTTCCGGAAACACCGTAAACGCTGATCTGGATAACGCCACCTGGACCGGCTACAGCAATGGCAATGCGATGCACCTGAAGCTGAATAATTCTATCTGGACTGTAAATGGCGCCAGCAAGCTGGCTTCCTTCTCCGGTGATAAAGGCAGCATCTTTGTGGCAAGTGATGCAGGCAACATCAGCGTAGGTGATTACAGCGGCAATACCACTGTGATTTACAACCACGATGCTGATCATCCGACGAATATTCTTGGCGGCAGCTTTACCATCGGTCAGGCTGATGCCGGCTCCAAGATCACGCTCATCACGGATAACCAGGGCATCACGAAAGGCTTTAACGCCTATGATAAGGCTGAAGACCAGAATACGATCAATGAAGTTTTGAACAAGCTGGCACAGAAGCTCTTCTACACCGCGAATGACGGCAAGTTGGCTGGTACGGTCAAGATTGCTGAAGGACTGACCGCTTCCTCCAAAGCGCTCAAGACTGGCAATATCAGCTTCTCCACCGATGCAACCGGCACGAAGACACCTGGTCAGGGCTTCTATGAGTATACGGTCAAGGATGATTCCGTCATTACCGATCGTATCACCGGCAATCTGGATAAGAAGTATGTAAATCTGGGCATCGAAACCGAAAAAGGCATTTACAACTTCACGCAGGATACAGTGATCAATGTCACAAAGGGTGATTATTACAGCTTTGGTCTGGGTGCTATTGAATCCAGTGGCGGACCGATTACGATTCATGCCGACGGAAAGAATTTGGACGTATCCTACCATGTTTTGAAGGGCAGCGATGTGGCACGTGCGGTTGCTACCCCTATCAACTCTGGAAAATCGAAGGATGTGACCATTACAGCTAAGAGCCTGAAGCTCAGTACGGATACCACAGGCTTTAGGGCGCAGGGAGTTTATGCAACAGGCGGCAAGATCACCATCGATGCAGACACCACCATTTCTACCGCTGCCCAGACAGAAAGCAATGGCATTTACAGCAGCACCGGCGGTACCGTCACCATGAGCGGCAACCTGACTATCCAAAGGGATAGCAAGGCAGCGAATTACATTGCGCTGAAGTCTGATGATAATGGCGTGATCAACGTCAATATGAAAGACGGCAAGGCAGGCGCAGGCATTGTCAAGATCGATGGCGATGTCTACACCAAGTCGGTAGAAACCTATGATTATTGGGAGGAGGAAACAACTTCCACTTCTTCTACCGTTAATCTGGCATTGCAGGGCAAAGACAGCAGCTGGAACGGCCGCAGCCTCTACGAAGTTACTTCCGGTGATGACTCCACCAGCTATGGCACCTTTAACCTGTGGCTGACAGATGGTGCCACTTGGACAAACGAGAAGAACGGCAAGGAGGTTCCGGACGGCTTTGCAGGCAGCCATGTAACCAACTTTACCGGCGGCAGCGATGCGGCACACGCAGGTAACATTTTCCAAAACGATACTAAGAAGATCACCATCGACAACTACAGCGGCTATGCGAATATCTACTACGCGCATGAAGGAAATGGCGAAGCGGCAGAGAACTACAAAGCGGGTGACACCATCATCACCAAGGCGGCTGCCGGTTCTCAGGTCTCCCTCATCACCGATAACACCGGTATCGCGATGGATAATGAGTACAGCATCGCCAATGTCCTGAATGCGCTGGCAGGAAAGCTCACCTACAGCGCGTATGTAAAAGACGAGAAGAACCTCACCGGCTTTGTGAAGATCGCCGACGGACTCACCGCATCGAGCAAAGCCCTGCAGACCGGAAACATCGCCTTCAGCGAGAAAGATGGCAAAGGCAGCCTGGCAGAAGGGACAGTCACACCTGGAGTCAAGTATCCGGAAACCCAGAAGCCTGAAGCTACTGAAAAGAACCAGGGTATTACCGGCGATGCCAAGACTGACTATCAATACAAGAAGGACGGCATTCTGAAGGAAGACGGCTCTTATGTATTCACTCAGAATCCGACTAAGATTGAGGTTGAAAGCGGCGCTGCAGTAGATGCAACCGAGAACAACATTAACATCGACAGCACTCAGGCTAAGCTGGAGCTGAAGGGTGAAACCGGCATCCATGCAAATGGTGCAGACGTTACTGTTAATGGTAACACCGGCATCAGCGGCAAGGTGGGCATTGATGCAGCAAACGGCAACGTAACCCTGAACGGCAGCACTGATATCGTAGGCACTGATGCTGCAATCAATGCCGATGGCGGCAGCATTATCGTAGACAGCAGCAAAGCCACTGGTGTGATCGACGGCGATGTCAGCGCAAGCAACGGCGGCAGCGTGGAAATCAGTCTCAACGATGCAAAGTCCAGCCTGACGGGCAGCTATCGTGTCGATGACAGCAGCAGCATTGTCATGAACATTGCCAATGGTGCAACCTGGAACCTGACTGACGACGAGGACGATGCTGAAGGTATGTCCCTGCTGAGAATGGCCAAAGCTCCGGCAGCAGCCCCTGCAGCCGGTCTGACCGTTAACGGCGGTGCAACCAAGGCGGAAACCGGCTACATCGACATGACCAAGAGAACCCAGAAACTCGATATCGCAAACTTCAGCGGTTGGGAAACCATCATCTATGGTCACGAAAATGCAGGCGACAAGGACGAAGACTACAAGTCTGGTAATACTATAATCAACAAGGCTGCTAAGGATTCCGGCGTAATCCTGTCCACAGACAACAGTGGCATCAACATGGGCGACAAAGCTGCAGTTGAAGCAACCCTGAAGGCATTGGCTCATAAGCTTACCTACACTGACCATGAAGAAAATGGCAGCAACCTGACCGGTAAAGTACAGATTGCCGATGGCCTGACTGCTTCCAGTGCAAGCAAGTACCTCGGCAACATGCGTTGGGATGAAAACGGCAAAGGCCAGTATGTCGATGGCAGCATCCCGTGGGAACCGACCATTAAAGAAGGTGAGTACGAGACCTTCGTCATGAAGGGCGCAAGGAGCGCCGTCACCACCTCCTTCCACAGCTGGCGTGACAACATGCAGGACACCTACACCGGAGCAGACCTCGCTGATGAAGACGGCATCTTTGCCAAAGCTCTTGGCGGCAAGACCTCCTCGGACGTCAGCGGGCTGAAAGACAGCAACAGCTACTGGGGCGCACAGATCGGCTACGACAAAGCCCTTGCAAATGGCTGGCACACCGGCGTAGCCTTCGACTACCGTGATGGCGACAGTGACTACCTCCTGGGCGGCAAAGGCGACAACAAACTCTACAGCTTCGGCGTCTACGGCGTAAAGAAGATGGAAGACGGCAGCTACTTCAGAGTGGCAGCGAAAGCCGGCCGTGTAGAAAACGAATACGACGTCTACACCGAACTCAGAAACAAGCTGCATGCAGACTACAAAGCCAATGCCTATGGCCTCACCGCAGAATACGGGAAGACCTTCGGCAGCGAGATGAGCTACATCACCCCGAAAGTACAGCTCACCTGGTCCCGTGTAGGAAGCAAGGACTACACCGGCAGCGCAAACAATGGCGCAACCATGAACATCTATCAGGACAGCTACGACAGCCTTGTCGGCCGCCTCGGCTTCGAAGCGGGCATGAAGAAAGCCCATGGCAGCCTCCATGCAGGACTCTATCTGGCGCATGAATTCAATGGAGACATCGACACCCGCTACTTTGCCAAAGACGGCGGATGGAAATCCACCTCCTTTGACGGAGATGACACCTGGGCAGAACTGGTGCTCGGCGGAGAGTATCGCCTTGGCAGAAACAGCCAGCTCTACGCAGACTTTGCAAGAGATCTTGGCGGCGACTTCCAGAGAAAGTGGAAGCTGAATGCCGGCATCCGCCTCAGATTCTGATAAAGTCCTCGATTGACCGCGTGAGAACGCAAACAAAAAAGGATGAAACTAAGCGTAAGGCTTGGTTTCATCCTTTTTGTTGCCTTGAAAGCAGGCAGGAGGTAAAGATATAAGGGTAGTCCCTGACGTGTGTGTGAGAGAGGTTCAGCTGGTTCTATAGGTTCAACGGGTGTGGCGTGAAAGTAATATAGCGTCGTATGTGAGATGAAGAAGATCCCATATCGTCATCTCGAGCGAAGTCTAGGGAAACGCTGACTAAATTGCAGAGTTAGATTTCATATGGATTTTTATACATAGCTTCGTCATCATCCTCCTTAAATAGCTCGCTATTCGCGTCAGATGATTCCTTGCTCTGTATAAAAATCCAAGAATGAAATCTGACAACAATTTAATCAGTGTTTCCCTGGAGATCTTTCTTGCAGGACGGTATACGGCACATGCGAGACGGTGATATAACGCAGCAACAAGGCATCGCTGCTGTGTCCATACATACGTGCTGATTACCGCAGTGCAGTAGAGATCCCTCGGCTACGTAATGCTATTAAGTTAAGGAAATTGTTAGCGCCGTAACGACTTGCTTCCCCCTTCGGGGGAAGTGCCGAAGGCAATAGGGGCATGCTAGCGGTATAGTGTGCTATGTTGAATAGTCTGATACTATCAATATTCCAACACTTTCATGCAATACCGCTACGTAGCCCCCTCAGCCCTTCGGGCAGCTCCCCCGATGGGGCGCCAAGAACGTTCTGCCGCTTAACTTAATAGCATTGCTCGGCTACGCTCGGGATGACGATACGGGGATTCCCCTTATCCAAGGAAACACTGATTCAATCTGACAACGGATTGAATCAGTGTTTCCTTAGAAATGAGAAATGGCGATACGCTATCTCGTTGACCTCAATAGAAAAGCGCGACAATCTTTGCTGGATTGTCGTGCTTTTACGTTTGATGAAATATTATTTCACCGGATTTCTCAGTGTCCCGATGGGGTCGATGTTGATCTCTACCACATCGCCTTTTTTGAGGAATTTCGGCGGGTTGAAGCCCATGCCTACGCCCTGCGGGGTGCCGGTCGCGATGACGTCGCCTGGGAGCAGGGTCATGCCGTCGGAGAGGGTCGCGATGAGTTTCGGAATGGAGAAGATGAGGTCGGTGGTGGTGCCTTCCTGACGCAAGCTACCATTGACTTTCGTGTAGATGGTGAAGGGGAGCGGCCAGTCACCGACCATGACGGTCGGGCCCATCGGGCAGAAGGTATCGAGGCTCTTGCCGCGGAACCACTGGAGGTGCTTTTTCTGCAGGTCTCTGGCGGTGACGTCATTGATGATGGTGTAGCCATAGACGTATTTCATCGCATCTTCTTCCGCGATGTTCGTGCCTCGTTTGCCGATGATGACGCCGAGCTCGCCTTCATAGTCGACTTCCTGGGTGACTGCCGGATGGCTGTCGATTTCCTCGTCTGGCCCGATGATGGAGGTAGTGGCTTTGGTGAAGAAGATCGGATCTTCCGGGTTCTTGGCATTGGCATTCTGGTCAAATTCCTTGACGTGTGCCTGATAGTTCTTGCCCACGCAGAGGACGTTCCTTCTGGGGTAGAAGGGGGCTTCGAGGCGGACGTCTGCGAGCGCGATCGGAGTGACGGCTTTGTCCTTTCCGTTCATTTCGAGCGCGTGAGCAAGGTTCAGGAGGCCTTTTTCGCCGCTTTCGATGAAATCACCCAGCGTCTCAGCGAGGGGGATGAAGTAGGTTTCTTCAAGATCGATGGCGGGGTAGATGGAAGTGCCGTCGGCGGACAGGACGCCCCACTGGCGTTCGCCTTTGTAGTTGTAGGATACAAGTCTCTGCATAATAGACCTTCTTTCTTATAATATAGAGTGTGGACATATTATAGCATAAATACAGGAAATATGGTTGATTGGTTCATGGCCTGGATAGCGGGGGATAACAGGTTCAAGTGGTTCAAGTGGTTCAACGGGTTCGATGGGTTCAAAAGGTTCAATGGGGGTGGTGCGGCGCAAAAAATAATGAAGCGCCGCGGAGTTTTAATAGCGCTTCGCGCCGTTGTCATTTCGAGCGCAAGCGAGAAATCTCTATGGCAGAACGCTCATTGCCTGATGTGAGACAACACCAAGACATCGTTTTCCCTTGGCGCATACACGCAGATTCCCGCAGGGCAGTAGAGATCGAGGGCTGCGCTGGGGATGACGATACGAAAGGATGGCTATGCTCATAACCTTCGGGCATCGCCTCTTTTATACGGCGGCGAAGCCGCCACCACAACCCACAACCCACAACCCTGAACCCGCTCCCCTTTCCTCTAAACTTTCTCTATTTATCCCTTGCATTCTGCTATCCCGTTTGTTATAATAGCAAAGAATTATCTATGTAGTTGAAATGAGGTGCAACAATTGAAGAAGGGACTTCATCCGGATTATCATCCAGTCGTTTTCCGCGACATCGGTGCTGACTACTCTTTCCTGACCCGTTCTACAGCAACTTCCAACCAGACTGTAAAATGGGAAGATGGCAATGAATACCCGCTGATCAATATCGATATCAGCAGCAAATCCCATCCATTCTATACAGGACAGCAGCGTTTCGGTAAGGCTCGTGGCCGTATCGAAAAGTTCAACAAACGTTACGGCAAATCCGCAGAATAAGGAACAGGGCGCAAGCCCTGTTTTTTATTGCCTTTTTTTGATATACTAGGAAAGATGTGTATGTGGGGAAATGGATATTTCAAGTATCCGTTTGAAATTTTGGCTATGGTTCAGGGTTCAGGTTGATGGGTTCAGGGCTGGGTTCCGCGTGGCTCGAGATTCTTCGACTCAGTTCCCACTGTTCTGATTACGCATGAGCAAACATACGGCATTTCACTCCGCTCAGAATGACGACGCCGCGATTTCAGTCACTAGTCACCAGTGACACCTAATCCCTAGCCATTCATCCCTATGTTCAAACTACCAACGACCAAATTTATAACAGGAGTAAAGCATAATGCAGATCAGCAAATTAGATGGTATGGAAGCCAGATATATGGCACTGGAAGATCAGCTGAGCGATCCTTCGGTGATCGCCGATCAGAACCGCTGGAGAGAGCTCTCGAAGGAGCATGCGGAACTGGGAGAGATCGTTTTCAAGTATAGAGAATATAAGGAGGCACTCAAAGGGATCCAGGATGCACTGGAACTTCTGGACGATAAGTCGCAGGCTGATCTCCATGAGCTGGCGAAGGAAGAGCTGAAGGAAAATGAAGAGAAGCGGGATGCTCTGGATCTGGAAATCCATAAGATGCTGATCCCGAAGGATCCGAATGATGGGAAGAATGTTATCTTGGAAATCCGCGCAGGTACGGGCGGCGAGGAAGCGGCGCTCTTTGCATCAGATCTTCTCAAAATGTACCTGAAATTTGCAGAGCGCAAGGGCTGGAAGGCAGAGATCGCGGATGCGAATGAGACGGGTCTTGGTGGGTTCAAGGAAGTCACCTGCACCATCGAAGGGAAGAATGCGTACTCGATCCTGAAATTTGAGAGCGGCGTACACCGCGTGCAGCGTATCCCTGAAACGGAGAGCCAAGGGCGTGTGCATACGTCGGCGGTCACGGTGGCTGTCCTTCCGGAGGCAGAGGATGTAGATATCGAGGTGCGCCGCGAAGACCTGCGTATCGATGTATACCGTTCTTCCGGTGCGGGCGGTCAGCACATCAATAAGACGTCTTCGGCGATTCGACTGACGCATCTTCCTACGGGCATGGTGGTCACTTGTCAGAATGAACGAAGCCAGCGTCAGAACAAAGAGAAGGCGCTGCAGATCCTGAAATCTCGTCTCTATGACCAGGCGATGCGGGAGTCGCAGAGCAAGGAAGCGGCGGACCGCAAGAATCAGGTCGGCAGCGGCGACCGTTCGGAGCGTATCAGGACGTACAATTTCCCGCAGGGCCGCGTGACAGATCATCGCATCAATATGAGTATTTACCAGCTCGATGATTTCATGAATGGGAACATGGACGCGATCCTTGACCGGCTGATGGAAGAGGATCTGGCGCGCCGCATGAAAGAAGGGGAAGCGAATGGCCGCTAATACGCTCTGGACGATCCAGCGCCTGCTCGCATGGACGACGCAGTATTTTCAGAATCACGAGATCGAGTCGCCGCGTCTGGACGCAGAGCTCTTGCTTGCGAAGGTTCTTCACAAGCAGCGGATCTTCCTCTATACGGATTTCGAAGAAATCGTGAATCCGGAGGAGCTCGCACTTTTCAAGTCTTTCATACAAAAGCGTGTGAAGGGAATTTCCACGGCGGCTATCATTGGCGAGAAAGAATTCATGGGACTCACATTTCATGTGAATGAGGATGTCCTGATTCCTCGCCCGGACACGGAGACATGGCTGGAAAAGGTCATCCAATACCATAGAAATGACGGCGCGATCGAAGTCGCGGACCTCGGGACAGGGAGCGGGGCGATCCTCCTCTCTTTCCTGTATTATTGCAAGGAAGCGAAGGGGGTCGGCATCGATATTTCTGAAAAAGCCCTCGCTGTCGCAAAAGAAAATGGGAAAGAGCTTGCGATGGAGGAACGCGCGGCGTGGATACTCGGGGACTATATCGATGCGCTGCCTGAGGGGGTGCTGTATGATGGTATCCTTTCAAATCCGCCCTACATTCCTCGCGAAGATATCGCCCATCTTCAGGAGGAAGTGAAGCATGAGCCGATGCTTGCGCTCGATGGGGGAGAGGATGGTCTCGTTTTCTACCGCCGCCTCGCTGAGAAGGCAGCCGCACATCTGAAGGAGGGCGGTTTCCTTGCCGTGGAATTCGGCATCCACCAGTGGGAAGAGATTCTTTCGCTTTTGAAGGAAACGGGCGCGTTTGAGGATTTCGAAGTCATCAAAGACTACGGCGATATCGAGCGCGCGATCTATTGCAGAAAGAAGAAGCAGCATGACTGAAAAAGTAGAAGTCAATGACCTATATTATAAGGATAAAGTAAAGGCGCTCGGCCGCATCATTCGTGAGGGCGGTCTTGTGGCTTTTCCGACGGAGACGGTCTATGGTCTTGGAGGAAATGCGCTCGATGCGGGTGCGGCGAAAAAGATCTACGCTGCGAAGGGCCGCCCCTCGGATAATCCGCTCATTGTCCATGTGGCGGATCCCTCCGAAGTGGAGAAGTACGCAGCCGAGGTCAGTCCGCTCGCAAGGCGGCTGATGGATACCTTCTGGCCGGGACCTTTGACCATCGTTTTCCTGAAGAAGGATTGCATCCCGATGGAAACATCCGGGGGACTCTCCACCATCGCCATCCGCTGCCCGAGGAGTGAGGCGACACGCGCCCTCATCCGTGCAGCCGGCGTCCCTATTGCAGGTCCGAGTGCGAATATTTCCACCCGTCCGAGCCCGACGACCGCGGATGATGTGCTGCATGATATGAATGGACGCATCGCCGCCGTCATCGACGGCGGGCCCTGTCAGATCGGCCTCGAGTCCACCGTGGTGGGCATCGAAGGGGACGAGATCGTCATCTACCGTCCCGGCGGCACGACGAAGGAAGCGCTCTCTGTCATCGCACCGACGACGGTAGACAGCGCACTTGCCAAAGAGGGCGCACATCCGAAGGCACCCGGCATGAAGTACCGCCACTATGCGCCTTCTGCGCCGCTCACCGTGTATACGGGAGAGGCGGGGAAGGTGGCAGAGGAAATCTTCTCCTTTGCGGAAAAGACGGATAAGAAGTATGGTTTCTTCGTCAGCGAAGAAACGGCTCGTCTTCTCCCCAAGGGACTTCCTGTTTTCGTCTGGGGACATCGGGAGGATAAAGAGAGCTTCGCGCACAATCTCTTCTCCGGCCTCCTTTATTTCAATCGCCATCCCGTCGATGCCATCATCGGCGAAGGCACGGATACCGCGGGTCTCGGACTCGCCATCATGAACCGCCTCACCAAGGCGTCGGGGTATCATATCGTGGTGGAGAAGAGGTAGGAGCGGACGGGTTCAAAGGGGTTCTTGGCTTTGTGAATTGACGGACTTTTTCCATCGGCATCATAGAAATCCGACGCCTCTTTTTACCTATATGTACCGCACCATATCCGTTGGGTGCATAGAACGCGTTATGAGAAAGGAACAACTCGCCCATAGACAGGTGTTCGTAAAACAGGTTTAGACCAAAATTACGAAATGAGCATCTGTCAGGCAGGGTTGGACAACAAAAGCCGCTGTATTCAGGTTTGGCAGAGGTGGTGGACTATCTCTCCGATGAATACGGCTGGAGCCGCAGCGTCCTCAATCTCTCCGGCAAACTCAAACGCGGTTCCCTTCGCTATGGTGAGGCGGTGGAGCTGGCGGATGCGCTGGGGTACGATATTGTGTGGCAAAAGCGGAAATAAGACTTTTTCGCGTTGTGCCCAATATGATAAAATCCTATAATAAATAGGAGAAAAAGACAGGAGGTTTCAGCAATGCCTATACAATACGATAAAAAAGCCGTTCTTGAAATGTGCGCAGACGCAATCAAAAATCCAGCTTTGTTCTATACGCAAAATCTGGTCAACTATCAGGGAATTTGTTCGGATGCACAGGTTCCTTATACAGAAATCATTGCTGAGTTTCTGATTGACCATCTTCCGGAATTTACAGACGGGATCACCCAGATTCACCGCACAGCTTCCTATTGCACACCGACGCACATGGGCGAGTTTGCCCCCAGCTCCAATCGCACCGAAGAATTAACTGCGATGAAGATGTTCAATGCTTGTAAGAGTGGAGCGCAATATGCAAAAGTGGGGAAAATTCTTGATTATCAGGTGCCTCTGAAAAACAAGCGAAGTGATCAAGCGGGGAAAATTGACCTGCTTGCCTATGACGGAAATGTTTTGCGCGTACTGGAATTGAAAAAACCAGACACGCAGGAAACGATGCTTCGTTGCGTTTTGGAAGGCTATACCTATTTGCGCACGGCAGATACAAGGAAGCTGATTGCAGATTTTGATATTCCGGCAGGTACGCCCGTAAAGGCAAGTCCCTTCGTATTTGAAAACAGTCTGCCATATCAAGAATATTTTGCCGAACGCCCGAAGCTGAAACAGTTGATGGGACTGCTGGACAGTCAGCCGTTCTTCATCCGCGAAGTTTCTGATGGCTACGAAGTATTTTGATTTCACGAAATCAAAATACCACCCTGTTGTCGCGGCGGTTTGCTATACTCTCCTCAAAAACAGGAGGACGATTTTATGGCAGAAGAAACACGACAGGAAAACGTTGTGCGCTCCGGGGCTGGAAGCTGTTTCACGGTATCTCTATCCTATATGGAGATGTGTAGGAGGGTGAAGGGGAATGAAACTCTGTATTCATCGAGGCACGCGCCAGATCGGCGGCATTGCTGCCGAAATCTCCACGGCAAGCACGCGCATCCTCATTGATATGGGTGACGAGCTATCTCTTGATCCAAGTTTCTTCTCCGCACCGCTGAATATTCCGGGTGTGACGGATGGGAACGGACATTGCGATGTCGTACTGTTTACCCACTATCACGGCGATCATACCGGGCAAATGCTGCGTATCCGACCGGAGATTCCCATTTATGCCGGGGCGCTGGCAAAGGATATCATGCGCCTGTCCGCAGAGCGTGGCGGGCAAAAGAATGAAGCGCTTTGCAAGCGCATCGAAACCATGCAAGCCTTTTCTCCTGGCAAGCCGTTTTTGATCGGTGATATTCAGATCACGCCATTCTGTATCGACCATTCCGCGTGCGACAGCTATATGTTCCTGATTGAAGCGGACGGCAAACGAGTGCTGTACACCGGCGATTTCCGGCTGCACGGCGTGCGCGGCAATGTCATGGACAAGATTCTGGACAGACGCATTGGAAAGGTCGATGTGGTTGTCACGGAGGGAACGACGGTTTCTCGTTCTGAATATGAGACCGTGACAGAGTGGGAGCTGCAAAAACGTGTGAGAGCGTATTTGCGGCAGTACAAGTATGTCTTTGTGCTGTGCGCAACGACGAACCTTGACCGGATTTTTGCGCTGGCGCGGGCAGCGCCGCGTGGAAAATACTGCATTTGTGACGAGTATCAAAAAATGCTGGTCAAGGTGGTTTCCGACCATTGGAGCAGTCTATCGACATTTTATGAGATGCCAAAGCTGAATACTCCCGGTTCCGTTATTCTTCAAGGCTTTCAAGAGCGCGGCGGGTTGATGTTTGTCCGTGTCAATCGGCAGTTTGAACGCATTATCCGACAATTTGACCCGCAGCAAAGCATTCTGCTCTATTCCATGTGGGACGGCTACCGAACAAAGCCGGACAGCAATATCCCAGAGTTTCTGTCGCTGACCGGAACATGGGCAGAGCTTCACACCAGTGGTCATGCCTCGCCGGATGATCTTCGCCACGTGATTGAAAAGGCAGCCCCGGAAATTGTTATCCCCATGCACACCGACGCGCCACAGAAAATGCAGACACTCTGCCAGAATCGTAAGGTGATTCTACTGAAAGACAGGGAGGAGCTATTGCTATGACGAATGATATTTTTTGCGTCGGCTTGACACGGACGGAACTGCAAACACTGGGCACACTTCTATACTCTCCTGACGGGAGTATGTGCGCTCTGCGAGGCAGACAGCCCGGACAGCCAAATGTCCGGGCTGTTTTGCGTCACTCCGTTCCGTACAAGGGGCTGCCCCCCTTGCGACGCTTGTGCGTCTATCCCAGCGCACTTTGCGGCGGAAACAGTCTGCTGGTGCAGACCATTTCCGCCGCAGAGTCTGAAAATCCCATATCTCTAACCAGACCGTCTACCGAAAACGTAGGCGGTCTTTTTCTATCCATTATCTATCAGTCAGGAGGTCAAAATCATGCCTGAAAAAGAAATCGAAAAGCTGCAAGCCGAGAAAGAAAAGGTGGAGCGGCAGCTTGCGCAGGAACAGCACAAAATCCAGCGCCTTGAGAGCCGCGCCGCCTACTATGAAAAGGGAGAACGGCGCAAGCGGGTACAGCACATCCATAGCAAGTACGACGGGCTGGGCTTTATCCCTCTGGATGAACTGATGAAAAAGGAAACAGCGTGACCGAAGTCACGCCGTCCCCCGTGAAAACACAAGGTTTTCATCATTTTTTGATTTTACTGTTTTACGACCACCCGGCAATTGCCGGGCTGTTCCTTTTTATGTGCCGCTGTTGTATACTGAAATGGTACAGTATTCCTATTTTCCAAGGAGGGCGAAGATTATGAAAATTGCTATGGCGAGTGATCACGGTGGGTTTGCACTCAAGGCTTCTCTTATGAAGCATCTGGACGAAGAGAAGATCGAATATATAGATTGCGGGACATACTCGGAAGAGTCCTGTGATTATCCGGATTTTGCAGAGAAGGCCTGCAAGCTGGTGCAGCAGGGGGAGGCAACGTATGCGATCCTCGTCTGCGGGACAGGCATCGGCATGTGCATCGCTGCGAACAAGATGAAGGGCATCCGTGCGGCGCTCTGCGGCGATACCTTCTCCGCACATTTCACCCGTGCGCACAATGATGCGAATGTCATGACGCTTGGCGCGCGTGTCGTCGGGCCGGGGCTTGCGGAATTCATCATGGACGAATTTTTGAAGACCCCGTTCGAAGGTGGCCGCCATGCCAGAAGAATTGCAAAGATCGCTGCGATCGAAGAGGCGCAATAATGTTTGAAGACTTACAGGAACAGGCAGTAAAAGCTTTCCATGAGCTTTGCGAAATTTCTCATTTCAGAAAAGGGAGCCTCATCGTCATCGGTGGTTCGTCGAGCGAGATCCGCGGCGGACACATCGGCAAGGACAGCTCCTATGAAGTTGGCACGGCTGTTGTGACGGCTCTGATGGAAGAGGCAGAGAAGGAGGGACTCGCTCTGGCTTTCCAGTGCTGCGAGCATCTGAATCGGGCGCTCATCATGGAGCGCAGCGAAGCAGAGAAGCGCGGCTATGAGGAAGTGACGGTCGTCCCCTGGCTGCATGCCGGCGGTGCATTTTCAACGAATGCTTTTTATCATTTCAAGGACCCGGTCGCCGTGATGGAGATCAAGGCTGACGGGGGACTCGATATCGGGCTTACGATGATCGGGATGCACTTGAAGCGCGTGGCTGTCCCCGTCCGTCTGGTGAATAACCATATCGGAGCGGCCCTTGTGGCAGCGGCTCGCACCCGCCCGCCGCTCATTGGCGGAGAGAGAGCACACTATGTGAGGGAAAATGACAAGTGACTGGTGACTAGTGACTAGTGACTGGTAGCTAGGGATTAGTGGCTAGGGATTAGGTTTGCGATACGAGAAAAACGCTAGTTTCAAAACTCCGCGGCGCTTCTGATTTTTATGCGCCGCACCGACCCCTTTGAACCTTTTGAACCTATAGAACCCGCTGAACCTCTTTCACACGTAATCATGGGACGGCACGCCCGAGGGGCTAACCTTGAACCCTATTTCCTCTTTACTTCTTCCTGATTTGTGCTATACTATCCGTGTGAGTGATTTCACGAATAGCATACCTGCTCAACGGAAGGGCTTGGCCGTGTATCCTGAAGGGTACACGCTAAGCCCTTTTTCTATATCAAGTATGCATATTTCAAACTCAAAGATGCATTCGTGTGCGCCTCATGATACAATAAATCAAATGTATGCAGGAACCGGAAATGAGTGACTGGGGGGATATTTGAGGCAGAGAGCGCTGCTTTAGCGAGCGGTGCTTGGTGAAATGGTGCAATGCGCCGATATTTCTCCACTCTCATTGATGAAAGTTTTGCATCATGGGGTGTATGAATCGATCCATTCGATTTCACTTTGAAAAATGAAGGGAGTTCATTTCAATGAAACACTTAAAAGAAGACAAAGCGGTTTATGAAGCCATTCAGAAAGAGCTGAACCGTCAGAGAAACAAGCTGGAAATGATCGCATCTGAGAATATCGTCAGCTATGCTGTCATGGAAGCGCAGGGCAGCGTCCTCACAAACAAATATGCAGAAGGCTACCCGGGCAAGAGATATTACGGCGGCTGTGAATATGTCGATGTCGTCGAACAGCTGGCGATTGATCGTGCGAAGGAGCTCTTCGGCGCGGAACATGTGAATGTACAGCCGCATTCCGGCTCGCAGGCGAACTTCGCTGTCTACTACGGTCTCTTAAAACCGGGCGACACCATGATGGGCATGAACCTCACGGATGGCGGTCATCTGTCTCACGGCAGTCCGGTCAATATTTCCGGCAATTATTTCAATGTCGTTCCTTACGGCGTCAGAAAAGAAGATGAACTTCTGGACTATGAAGCCATGGAAAAGACCGCGAAGGAAGTCCAGCCGAAGCTCATCATCGGCGGCACCAGTGCATACTCCCGCATCATCGATTTCGAACGCATTGCAGCGATCGCCCATGAAGTCGGCGCACTCTTCATGGTCGATATGGCACACTTCGCCGGCCTTGTCGCAGGCGGTGAATATCCGAGCCCGGTGCCGTGGGCAGATATCGTGACCACCACCACCCACAAGACTCTTCGCGGACCGCGCGGCGGCATCATCATGTGCAAGGAACAGTATGGCAAAGCCATCGATAAAGCGGTATTCCCGGGCATGCAGGGCGGTCCTCTCATGCATGTCATCGCAGCAAAGGCTGTCGCTTTCGGCGAAGATCTCTCCGATGATTTCAAGCAGTATGCAAAACAGATCAAAAAGAATGAAAAGGTCCTCTCTGATGAGCTGCAGAAGAATGGCATCCGCGTCGTTTCCGGCGGCACCGATACCCATGTCCTCCTCGCTGATATGAAAGCGATCGGCATCACAGGTAAGGTCGCACAGACGGTTCTCGATGAGATCGGCATCACCGCAAACAGAAATACCATTCCGTTCGAGACACTCTCTCCATTCGTCACGAGCGGCATTCGTCTCGGCTCCCCGGCTCTGACCACCAGAGGATTCAAGGAAGATGACTTCAAGGAAGTCGCAGATATCATCTCGACGGTCGTCAAGAATCCGGAGGATGCAGCAGTCAAGGCGGACTGCGCAAAGCGTGTCCATGCTCTCTGCGTGAAGTATCCGCTCTACGAAGATCTGTAATCTTCTCGCAAACTAAGGAAACGCTGATTAAATTGCAGAATCAGATTTCATATGGATTTTTATACATAGTGTCGTCGACATTCTCCTTAAATAGCTCGCTATTCGCGTCGAATGTTTCCTTGCTCTGTATAAAAATCCAAGAATGAAATCTGATAACGATTTAATCAGTGTTTCCCTAAAAAAGCCAGCCCGATGGGCTGGCTTTTTTTATGCTTGTAAATGAATATTTTTTTCGTCTAAATAATTCTTGAGACTGCGTGACATCAGTTCATTCAGCGTGAGTCCATTTTCATGCGCATAGAAGTAGGCGGAACGATGCAGCTCGGGTGTGACACGGACATTGAAAGAGCCTTTGAATTCTTTACTGGGAGACTTTCCTGTCTCTTTGCAGACTTCCAGGTAATCATCCACAGCAGCGTGGAAATCAGACTCTAGTTCAGAGACGCTTTCTCCCTCATAAGAGATGGAGTCCTTGGTGCCGAGCACTTTCCCATAGAGGATGCGATCTTCACCGCAGTAGGAAATCGTACCACGGTAGCCTTTGTATTCCATATAGTTTTTCATTTGAGGAGTCCTTCTTTCTCTAAGAATGCTTTGATTTGCTCGATTTGGTACTTCTTCAGTGCATTTTCGGTAGCTCCATGTGGAGCATGAAGAAAAAGCCGATTTCCTACTGCATTGGGGCCGAAAGAAATGCGAGAACCGTTTCCTTGGCGCACCTGATAGCCGCATTGTTTCATCAGTGTAAGAAGTTCGCCATAGGTAAAATCTCTGGGATACGGATTTTGAAAGAGCCGCCCCAACAATTTATCTTTTTGTGTCAATATAGCCTGCCTCTCTGTAACTAAATTTTAGTTACCCTCTTTTCGTATCATACTAAAATCAAACGCCTTTGTCAAGGGAAACGCTGATCCAATCGCAGAGTCGAAAGTGAGACTTTAGATATCCGAAGTCTCCCTGTCTAAAGGCTCCCCGTCTCTTTGGCTCCCGCCACAAGTCACCCGCTCGCAAACTTCCCCTTGACTTTCCCCGGCCAATCCCGTATACTATTGAAGTTGATAAATTTCTCTAACGCGTTTAGAGCACTGGCGAAACAGTGAAAGACAAACGGCATAACGGCCGATAGGTAAGGAGGTGCGAGAAATGCCGGTTCCGAAGACAAAAAGTTCTAGATCCCGTCGCGACAAGAGACGTGCAAATTGGAAACTGACTGTTCCGGGTCTTGTGGAATGCCCACAGTGCCATGCACTGAAAAAACCTCATCATGTATGCCCAGTATGCGGTTTCTATAAAGGCAAACAGATCATCACCAAGACTGTTGAAGAATAATGGTCAAAGGAAAATGCTTCTCGATAGAGAGGCATTTTTTTATTGCAGAAATTACTTCTCACTATGGCGCGATATGATACAATAATAGGTGTTTCTCGAAGAAATGAGCGAGTGACTGGTGACTAGGGATTAGTAGCTAGGGATTAGGTTTACGATACGAGAAAACCGCTAATTTCAAATCTCCGCGGCGCTTCTGATTTTTATGTGCTGTACCACCATTTCTCGTTTCTCATTTCTCATTGAAGAGAGGCTTTCATCACCCGGCAAAGGGCGCTGCGCCCCACGGGCTGATCCTGCCCCAAAAACCATCTGTTATTCCGCAAGTGCGGATTTCTATACCACCATCGACATATCTATCTACCATCAAGGAGGAAGTATGGGAAAGCATTTTTCTTTTATCCACTGTGCGGATCTGCACCTCGGAGAACCATTCGGAGGCGTGCGACTTGGGACGAAGGGACCGTGGAACGAGCAGATCGGGAAAGCCACCTTCAAAGCCTTTGAAAAGGTGGTGGATGCGGCACTGGAAAATCGGGTAGATGCGATCTTGATTTCCGGAGATGTATATAATTCAGACCATCACAGCCTCGCAGCGCAAATGGCTTTCGGCAGGGAGCTGTATCGGGCGGCGCAGGCGGGGATCGAGGTCTTTATCGTGCATGGAAATCACGATCCGGGTGAGGCCTGGCGTGCGGATATCCCGCTGCCGGAGACGGTGCATATTTTTTCTTCCGAAGAAGTGACAGGCATCCCGCTCATGAAGGATGGGGAAAAGGCCGCCACGATCTATGGCATCAGTTACAAGACACGCCATACGAAGGATGATCTGGTGCGCTCTTTCCATGTGAATCCGGAGGATGGATTCACCATCGGGATGCTGCACACGGAAGCCGGCGTCGATGGGAGTCCCTATGCGCCTTGCACGGTCGAGGAGCTGAAGACTGCGGGCATCGACTACTGGGCGCTGGGGCATGTGCATACGAGAAAGACGCTCTCGATGAAGCCCTATATCGTCTACCCGGGCAATACGCAGGGGCTGGATATCACGGAAATCGGTCCCCGTGGCTGTTACCTGGTCGATGTGGGGGCCTATGGTACAGTGACGTTGAAGTTCATCGAGACGGATGTGATCCGTTGGATGGACATGGTCATCGATATCGCTCCTTTCTTGACCGCAGATGATCTTTTGAAAGACGTGGCACGCCGCCGCGCAGGACTGAAGGAACTGACCGGTAGGCCGAATATGGTGCGTCTGGTACTGACGGGGCATGGTGCGCTGCACAAAGCGATCTCGACGGAAGAGGGACGTGATTTCCTTCTGCAGTCTTTGAATGAAAAGGAGCAGTTCCGCCATCTCTTTGCGTATTTCACCCGCATCGAGGATCGGACGCGGCCATTCCTGAATCTGGCCGAGCGCCGCGAGCTTCCCGATGTGACGGGGAATTATCTGAAGGCTTTTGATGCGGTCATGGATCTTCCGTCGGAAGAAAGGGCGAAGATGCTCCGGGAGATGGCTTCTTCGCAGCCGGAGCTTTCGAAGTATAAGAATCTATTGGGCAAGGTGTCTGATGAGGCACTTCTTGCTGCTTTCCGCCGGGCGGAGGTGCTGGGAGCGGAAATGCTGACAGAGGAGGATGGACGATGAAAATCACGGATTTGCAGCTCTCAGAGTACGGCATCTATCGGGGCGCGTCCTGGCAGCCGTCGACGTCTTCGCTGAATGTGGTCATGGGAGAGAATGAGAGCGGGAAGACGACGATGCTTCGTTTCATCCGCGATATGCTCTTCGGCTATGGGCGCGGCAAGTGGCAGGGACGGAAGGGAAATATGGCATTCGTCCGTGCGGACGGGCAGGAGTATCGTGTCTTTCGCGAAGAGAAGGAGCGTTGGTTCGAGAATGCGAGCCATGAGAAATTCTCCGAGGAGCTGCCGACACTCTGGTGGCACGGTCTCACACGCTCTATGTATGAGCAGATCTTCGCTGTCGGCTTAGAGGACCTGCAGGGGGCTTCCTTCCTTGCGAATGACTCCATCCGCAGCCGTTTCTTCATGTTGCAGGGCGGTGATAAGCTCGCCAGTGCCAAGAAGGATATCCAAGAGAATAAGGAAAAGCTCTTCGTGGCTTCGTCTCAGGGAAAGCGCAAGATCAATCAGCTGATGGCAGATCTGGATACAGTGAATCAGGAGCTGGATCATCTTTCTCATCAGGAAAAGGATTTCGCCGAGCTGCAGAAGAAGCAGGAGCTTTTGAAAAAGCAGATTCGTGAGCTCGAGGCTTCGCTCGCCAAGGATCAGGAAAGGGACAGAGAGCTCTCGAAGCGGCTGGGCGCCTGGGAATACTACAAGCGGGCGCGTGATATCAAGCACCAGCTGGATCTCTCCTCGCAGGTGAAGATGTTCCCGTCGAATGGTAAGGAGCAGTGGAACCAGCTCATGAACCGCATGAAGGTGATTCACGACCAGAAGGCATCGCTCCAGAAAAAGCTTGATGAGTACACGCCGAAGAAGAAGGAAGACATCATCCCATGGGCGAGAGAGGCTGAAGCGCTGGAAAAACTCTACGTCGATCTGGGGCAGTGGCGCCAGACCATCGTCGATGTGGAAGCATTGGAAGAGGAAAAGGAAAACTGGAAGCTCGATTTTGTGAATCTGGGCTATTCCCTGCCGCTCTGGGACCGCGCACTGCCTTTGGAGGATGCCTGCGTCCATGTGGACTGGGCAGAAGGACGGCGCCTTGCGCAGAGCGTAGGTGTCAGGGGCAATGAGCTCCATTTCTGGGAACAAAGAGAGCCGGAGGTCGAAGCCGTCGCAGAAGAGGCGACAGATGGAGACATCCAGACCGAGGAGGATTTCCAGCAGATGGAGGACATGGCCTCCTCGCTCGAGCAGATTCTCCATCAGGAAGCGGAAATCAGAGGCAAGATCGATGCCGCCTCGCAGCTCGAGGATAAGAAATTCACCTTCTGGTTCTGGCTGGGCATCCTCTCTATGGCAGGAGCAGCAGCCGGCATCGCCTCCTTCTACATGGCCATGGTAGGCACTGCGGCGCTCTATGGCGCAGCAGGCGGGCTCATGCTGGGTATTCTCTGCTTCCTATTCAATAATAAGAGTATCCACAAGAAAGGGAATGACCTTGAGAAATGGAATGATTCGCTGGCTTCTCTCGTGAATGAGAGGAAGGCGATCTCCGACAAATTCCCCGGGCAGGCGCCGGAAGACATAGATGATCTGCAGGCCTTCCATAACCTGATGCAGAGCCGTCGCTCTGATTTCTACAAAGACCAGGCAAAGCGGCAGGCCATTTCCTGGAAACGGGAAACGGTACGAAAGCAGCAGCTTGCACACCAGAAGTGGACAGAAGAAGGCAAGCTGCTTCGCGAAAAGAAGGAAAAAGCAGACAAAGACTGGGACGCCTTCCTCGTGAAAAACAAGCTCCCAAAGACCAGCGCAGAGAATCTCTCCGCTCTGCAGGAGCAGTGGCAGAAGATCTACTCCGCCGAAGGCAAGGGCAAGATCCTCGACCTGCGCTTGGAGCAGATGGATGCGCGCCTCGATGCCTATAGCCGTCGTGCAGAGAGCATCATCTCGAAGACGAAGATGCCCTACACCGTCGATCCGGACGGCATCCAGGAGCTCTACGAGGAAACGCATGCGCGCAGCCTGACGTGGCAGTCCATTCAGGAAAAGAACAATCAGCACGATGCGTATCGGAAGGAAATGGATAAGCTTGATGACGGCTGGGCTTCCTGCCAGCGGGAGATGGATACCCTTCTCCATTTGGTCAATGCGAAAAACGCGGAAGAATTCGCGGAAAAGGTGAATGCCCACGAGCATCATGACCAGCTGACGAAGGAATGGGAGGCCGTGAAGCAGGATCTGCGCCTCTATGCAGGCAGCGATGAAGAATTCCAGTCCCTCTGGAACTTCCTGGAAAGCGGACAGTACGATGACTGGATGGAAACCCATCATAACCTTGAAAAACACATCAAAGAAGAGACGGCGTCACTGGGTGAGCTCCAGAAGAATCAGGGAGCGGTGGAAAATGAGATCTTCCGTCTGGCGGGGGATAATACCATCACCGATACCCTGCAGAAAAAAGAAAAGATCGAAGCCGAGCTTGCCAATGCACTCTCCGAATGGCTGACTTACATGTATACAGAAGAAATCCTGAACCACGCGCAGGCTGCCTATGAGTCCGGCCGCCAGCCGCAGATCATGAAGCAGGCGAATACGTTCCTCTCTGCTATGACCAGAGGCAAGTATGCCCTTCGGATCTCCGAAGACGGGAAAGATATCGGCATCGTGGACAGCGAGCACCGCGTGAAAGAGGCCAAGATCTGGTCCTCCGGTACAGGCGATCAGGTCTTCCTTGCCATTCGCCTTGCCATGGCGCTCTCCTTCGGAGAGCAGCTCGAGCCGCTCCCCATCGTCTTGGATGATATCTTCGTGCGCTTTGATGAAGAGCGCCAGCGTGAGACCCTGCGCTTCCTCATGGAACTCGGCAAGACCCAGCAGATCTTCCTCTTCACCTGCCACGCACAGACCATGCGCATCGCAGAAGAAGTCGGGAAGGAAAAAGCGACCGGTGAATTCATCCACCTGAAGTCAGGGACCATCGAGCTCGGAGCGTAGATTTGGAGTGACTAGTGGCTAGTGACTAGTGACTAGGGATTGGTGACTGATGGGCTAGAGACTAGGGACTAGAGCGACCAACCCCGCCTCGCTGCGCTCGTCTGCCCCTTCCAAAGGAAGGGGCGAGCGATGAAGGGAACGACGTTCTCGTATCGCTAGCCGGATAGGGAACTAAGAAAACGCTGATTCAATCTGACAACGATTTCATCAGTGCTTTCCTAAAGGAATGAAAAAGGATGAGGCAGACGCGAAAAGCGTCTGCCTCATTTTTGCTTTTGATGGCAGTACCCGAGCGCCGCAAGTGCGGTCTCCGTGCCCGATGGGGAAGGCAAAGAAGAAGCGGGATCTTTTTTGAAGCATAAAGAAAACCGTGTAAAACCCAAAATTTCTACGATGGTATTTCTCGGAGAGAGGAAATCCATCCTCCCGGGAGCCGAAGCGGCGGCTGACAAAGATCTTCACTCAGCGGCTATATGACCCAGGAAAAGGCGGAGAAAGCCGTAAAAAACTGATCCGGATCGATGGCGAAGTGCAGGCGATGTATCTCCTGTTCCGGGAGCATCACCTGCTGCCGTCAGCGGTCATGAAGCTGGGATACGGCGAACGGCAGGTGCTGTATGCCTTCATCCGCTATGAGATGGAAGAAAGGGAAAAGAACAAGCAGGCCACAAAATAGTGTAGCCTGCTTGTTTTTTTATTGCTTGCGGATATATGCTGTGGCTGGACCAGAGCCGACTTTGATGATATAGCCCTCTTTTACTAGACTGGACAAAGTGCGTTCTATCGTTCCCTGGCTGATATCCGGGCAGCGTTCCATAAGATCCTTTTTTCTGATTTTCCCTAGTGTTTGGGAGATGATGGCTTTGATACGGTCTGGCTTGGAAATCTTTTTGGTTACCAAGTATTGAATCCGGTCTTCGAATTCATCATATGCTTTTATGATGATGCCCAAATAATATTTCACAAAAGGAGCATAGGTGTTTTGATTTTCGTGCCAGCTGAAAGAACTGGCCTGAAGAGCTTCATAGTAAGTGGTTTTCGTTTTTTCAATCAGCATTTCCAAGCTGATGTATTTTCCGACGATGTAGCCGGCACGATATAAAAGAAGGAGTGTCAGAAGCCGGCTCATCCGTCCGTTTCCGTCATTGAATGGATGAATGCAGAGAAAATTCAGGATGAACATGGGAGTCAGCAGCAATTTATCTATGATGTTTTCCTGCCAGGCATTCTGGAATGATTGACATAAAGAATCCATAGCGTCAGCTGTCTGAAAAGCAGGAACGGGAATAAACCTGGCCCTTTGATGCCCCTGTGCATCTGTTTCTGCAATGACGTTATCTGCGTTTTTATAGTCTCCTCCAATGGCTCCTGTTGAGTAAGAGTACAGATCTCGGTGGAGCTGCCTGATGACATTAGGGACAGGGGAAATATAGTCGTGATTTTCATGAATCAAGGCGAGTACTTCACGATATCCGGCAATTTCCTGTTCAGACCGATTGTGCGGTTCAGCTTTTTTGCTGACCAGTGCTTCTAATCGTTTGTCACTGGTGAAGATTCCCTCGATACGGTTGGAAGCCCCTGTGCTCTGGATCATGGCAACGTCTACCAGTGTTTTCAGTTCGTCTGTATTCGCCTCCAGAAATAAATCCTGTCGTCCTTTGTGTTCATGGATACAGGTGAGAAGCTGGACGATTTCAGGTGTCAGTAAATTTTGTATTTCCTGCGAATAGTTAAATGTCCGCATAAAAATCTTCCTCATCTTTCTATTATCTGCCACATTTTAGCATGAAATATGGCAGATAACAAGAGAATGAGGCAGATAAATAAGGCAGATTTTTGCGTAGGGAGATAAAAACGCTGCCAGGAACTCGTCGCAGAAGGGCAGCTTCATCTAGGCGCTTCGGAATCAGGATCTCATCAAGGAGTTCGATGCCAGGCTGTGGGGCAGCCTGGTGGACTATGTGATGGTGGGAGTGGATGGGAGTATGACGGTGGTGTTCAGGGATGGGACAAAGGTATAGGCGAGGGCGCTTCGCATGGTCTATGTGGATGCAACTGTAGTCTCGTTTTCATCGGGGAGTAGATTACTGTAATATTTTGTTTTTCCGGACAGCACATCATCGTAAAACTGCTGTTTCCAGTCAATATAGTCGATGGCCTCCTGCGTCGAGGCCAGTTTCTTCTTCAGCTCTTGCTGCTTTGCTGCCAGCAGGAGCTTTCTTTGCGGTATGGTAGGCTCGCCACCAAGACATAGCTCAAGATATTCCTTCATCTCGGCGAGACTCATGTTACAGTTTTTTAGGCAGACGAGGTTCTTCAGCCAGGCTATGTCATGGTCTGAAAACACACGGCGGTTGTTCTTGTCCCGCTTCACATTGGGCAAGAGTCCCTGATTGCAGTAAAATTTTAATGTTTCGTAGGCCATGCCCGTTTCCTCACAGGCTTCTTTCATGGTGTGCATGAGAAATTCCCTCCATTGCGAAAATTTTTCAAAAAAACACTTGACCGGTAGTAACTACCAAATATTATCATTAATCTATGAAATGGGGAAAAGCGTGTAATATTATGTTTTTTAGATAGGCAAACGAAAAGCCCTTGATGGTTGGATTTTCCAATACCTCAAGGGCTTTTTGTTTAATAGACTTTTACGCGACCTTCTAGGCCAATTAGCATCTCAGTGGTATCTGGTTCATTATGGTAGAAAAACAGGCTTTTGTTGTGATCTAGAGCAGCGATAGCATTCATATCGGCTTCGTCAAGCGTGAAGTCTAATATATCAAGATTTTCCTGCATCCGTTCCTTATGTGTGGATTTGGGGATGATGATGACATCGCGCTGCAGAAGATATCGCAGGGCAATCTGTGCGGCTGTCTTGCGATGTTTGGCACCGATTTTGTGCAGCAACGGCGTTTGGAAAAAGTTATTGCGGCCTTCCGCAAATGGTCCCCAGGATTCGTGGACAACATTGTATTTTTCCATGTATTTATGAGCTTCCTGCTGCTGCCAAAAGATATGTGTTTCCAACTGATCGACCATTGGCGGAATTTCGGCATGCTTAAGTAAATCGATCAGGCGGTCAGCATAGAAGTTAGCTACACCGATGGCCTTTAATTTGCCTGCTTCATAGGCTTCTTCCATGGCACGCCATACGCCATAGTAATCGTTATATGGCTGGTGAATCAGCAGCAGATCGATGTAATCCGTGTCCAGTTTTTGCAAAGAGGCATCGATGGCCTTCCTACCCTGCTCGTAGCCGCCAATGGAAATCCAGGTTTTTGTGGTGATAAATATTTCCTCGCGGGGAATGCCGCTCTTTTTGATGGCTGCACCAACCTCCCGCTCGTTTTCATATCCTTGCGCTGTGTCAATGGCCCGGTAGCCGACATCCAGCGCGTCGAGAACGCAGCGCTCACATTCTGCCGGTGTAACCTGATAGACACCATAACCAATTTTCGGCATTTTTATGCCATTGCTTAACGTAACAAATTCCATAATGTTTCCTCCTTCATAATGCATTGACTTATCTGAGTCTTATATTAACAGACGGTAGCCACTACCGGTAAAGAGCTTTTTAGATAATATGTAGTGACCTTCAATTGCAAGCATTGTGGATTTACCTGTATGATATAAAAGAAACAAAATCAACAGGATTTACCGTATACAAATGGATGTCCACTCTTCAAATTACACTCTTTCCTGCTACGGTATAAAATAACAAATGCTTCGCAACTGTTCAGATGAAACCGGACTATAAAGAAATCTTGAAGTACCTGAATAAAGTTCAGGAGAATATTGGCGGGCCGTGTGAATTCCATTGCGGTTATGAAGCAGGTTGCCTGGGCTATGCCCTTTACCATCAATTGGTAGATCATGGTGTAGATTGCACCATCCTTGCGTCCTCAACCATGCCCACATACAAGAAAAATGAAATCAAGACCGACAAGCGGGATGCAATGAAAATTGCACGCTGCCTGGCGGAACCGCATATGCTGAGAAAGTGAAGAAGCTTTCCAGTCTGATTGGCATCCGTACGCATACAGCACTGGCGCTAGTCGTAGAGACAGGTGACTTTGCGCGGTTTGCAAAAGCAAATTAGTATGCAGCATTTCTGGGGCTTGTCCCAGGAGAGAGATCCAGTGGTGACAAGCAAAACCGGACAGGCATAACGAAAGCTGGCAATACGCATCTGAAAAGATTATTGACAGAAGCAGCCCAATGCTATGGACGAGGCCGGATAGGCTTTAAATCCAAGGCGTTGAAGGCATGTCAGTATGGTAATACACCGGAAACAATAGTGTATGCAGATAAGGCAAACGAACGCCTGAGAAGGAAATTTTACCATATGGTATTGAAGAACAACAAGAAACACAACGTAGCAACGGCAGCCGTGGCAAAAGAATTAGCCTGCTTTTTGTGGGGGATGATGACAGGCTGTACTGCCTGAAAAAGGTGACAAAAAACTGCCGGAAGCCATCTTGAAGAGACTTTGGCATAGCTGTGTGAGATTTAGTGATCTATGTTCCTCCTATGCTGACACAATTAAATGTGACTCACGATTTTAGATCGTAGCACTTACGGCGAAAGCATTACACTGAGGTAGCCAATCCTCGTATAACAGAGTGGTACTGCCGAGAACTATGTTATCTAAGGTCTTTTCAAAATGCCTTCTGGCTGAGGTAAAAAATGGTGCTTGACATAAGACACTACATAACAGGATTTTTTATTTCTCTATTGACCGGTAGTTACTACCGTCTGATATACTTTAGAAAATCAAATTCGAGGAATATGAAATCGATCTCCCTGTTAAGGAAGAAAGGATAGATAAAAAATGAAAAAAATATTTTTGTTCTTATGTGCTGCGCTTTTTGCACTTATTGCCGCTGCTTGTGGTTCAGCAGAAACTACGGTTCAAAATAATCGGACTGCGAATGACGCTACTACTGTTCAGACGCAGGCGGACATAACTTCAGGAAAGCGTGTGTTAGTTGCATACTTTTCCCGGGCGGATGAGAATACTGGTGGCGTTGGCTACATAGAAAAGGGGAATACGCGCATATTGGCAGAAATGGCTGCGGATATAACCAAGGGAGATTTGTTTGAAATAAAGACGCTCAAGTCGTATCCAAAGGAATATCGCCCTGCAACTGAAGTTGCCAAGCAGGAAAAAGAAAACAATGAACGTCCGGAAATCAATGGTCCACTGCCGGACATGAGTAAATATGATGTCATCCTTTTGGGCTATCCGATTTGGTGGGGGGATTTGCCAATGGGAGTATATACCTTTCTGGAGAAAGAAAATTTTGCCGGCAAGACCATTATTCCTTTTTGCACCCATGAAGGTAGTGGTATAGGTAATACCGAGCGATTTATTACAGAAGTTACAAAAGCCAACGTACTGCCAGGCATGGAAATGCGTGGACATAAAGCGCAGAATTCCCAAACAGAGGCCAAAGCAGAAATAGAAGAATGGATCAAAAAATCTCTTGCTGATGTAAAATAAAGGAAGAGAGAATTGGTATGAGACATTTTCAATTATTATGGTTGTCCGGTCTTGTACTGCTGCTTTTTTATCTGGACTTGTTTATCTTTGGGGAGGCAGATTTTGCAGTGTCCAAAACAGCAATGGCACAGGCAAACGCAGAAGGTGTGTTAGTAGTGAATAAGGAACCATTTTCCTTGGAGTCGGAAGTTTCGTCCGTCATAAATGATTCTGCTTTTACAGGATTTGGCAGACTGATTTTTCCTGTTGACAGGACATTGCCTCCACATACGCCCCTGCGTGATGCAGGAAAAGCTTATATTTGGTATAGCTATATCAAACCAGAGCGTACTGTTAGCATCGTCAATGAATTAAAAGCAAGAACCTTAGCTGGTGAGCAGGTCTTTTATGATATCTATAGTCCGGCAGAAAAAGCCAAAGATCCAGATAAGAACAATACCGGCATATTTTTCTTCCGTGGCAGTCCACAAGGTAAAACGGCGATTATTAGTGCTGGAGGAGGGTTTGTTTATGTTGGTGCCATGCATGATAGTTTTCCTCATGCACAGGAATTAGCTAAACGTGGTTATAATGCTTTTGCCATTATCTATCGCCCAGGGGCAAGGGAGGCTTGTGAAGATTTGGCTCGTGCTATTGCGTTTATTCATACGCATGCGGATGAGCTGAATGTAGATGTGCGTGATTATTCCCTATGGGGAGGTTCAGCAGGTGCCCGCATGGCTGCCTGGGTGGGGAATTATGGAACGAAAGCTTTTGGTGAAAAAGAGTATCCAAAACCAGCAACGGTAATCATGCAATATACAGGGCTATCGGAAGTAACTGGCGCTGAACCGCCAACGTATAGCTGCGTTGGAACAGCAGACAGCATTGCCTCCTATCACACGATGGAGCAGTATACTGCGCGAATTCAAGCGAATGGAACAGCGGCTGAAATAGAAGTCTTTCCCGGATTGCCACATGGTTTTGGTCTGGGTGAAGGTACGGTGGCAGATGGTTGGTTAGATCATGCAGTGAGTTTTTGGCAGCAACAGATGAAAAACGAACTGGAATGACAGATGTTTATGAGGAGATGTGTAGAATGAAAATTTTATTTGTAAACGGCAGTCCCAATAAAAATGGTAATACGGCAAAAATAGCAGGAGCCTTGCTCAAGAAACAAAAATTTGAAACATTGAATCTGGTAGATTACAGAATCAATGCGTATGGGCAGACACTGGAAGGTGACGAGTTAGATCGTGTCATTGCACAAATTGAAAAAGCGGATGTGGTTGTTATCGGTTCGCCGCTTTATTGGCATAACATTTGCGGCTCGGTGCGAAATATGCTGGATAGATTTTATGGCAAGGTTCCACAAGGAGGCTTGTCCGGAAAGAAAATGTATTTTATCTTTCAGGGGGCTGCACCGGAGAAATGGATGTTGGAGGCTGGTGAGTATACTATGCAACGCTTTGCCGGATTATATGGCTTGAAGTACATGGGGATGGTCGTGAACCGCAATGAGGCAGAAAAGCTTTCGGAAAGGATTTAGTGCGTTTTAATTGTCTGAAAGATTCAGCTAGCATGAGGTAAAGAGGAGGAAATAAATAATGAAAAGCAAAAAGATACTGGCTATGACTTTGGCAATGGGGATGGTTGCCGGCAGCGCAGGGGCTATGAGTCGCCCCATTACACTAGCGGATCAGGGAAGTTTCTTTGCCGGGGGTAAAGTAGTGACGGCTCCAGGCGTTTATAAGGACGATGAGCCGACAAATTTTGCTGGTGAAACCCTGCATGGTGATGCGGCCTATGTGTTTTGGCAAGCGCCGGTGAAGGCTAAGAAAAATGCCCTGGTTTTCCTGCATGGTTATGGTCAGTCCGGCAAGACATGGGAAACAACGCCGGATGGACGTGATGGTTTTCAGAATATCTTTTTGGCAAAGGGCTATAAGACCTTCATTGTGGATGAGCCGCGCCGGGGCAGAGCAGGTAATTCCACTATACCTGCCGAACTAAAGGCGCAGCCACAGGATCAGCTCTGGTATGACAATTTCCGCATTGGACAGTGGCCGGATTACTACGAAAATGCAGCCGTTCCCCGTGATGCGGAGTCAAGGGCACAGTTTTTTTATCAGATGACGCCGGATACAGGGAAATTTGATGTGCAGGTAGTGGCAGATGCCATGGCCGCAGTTATGGAAAAATCTGGTGATAGTGTGCTGATTACGCATTCGGCAGGTGGCGGCCCTGGCTGGCTTACGGCAGCGCATAGCGATAAGATAAAAGGGGTGATTGCACTGGAACCGGGAACTTTCCCGTTTCCCAAAGGGGAGCTGCCTGCGGTAGAGAAAACCACTAGTCCATTCCCGGCAGCAGGAATGGAGGTAAGCGATGAAGAATTCCAGCGCCTGCTTAAAATTCCGATGGTCGTATACTTCGGTGATAATATTATAACCGGTGCCAATCCTGACAAACATTGGGGGCTTGATAACTGGCGTGTGCGTTTGAATCTGGCGCGTAAGTGGGAACAGGTTATGAAAAAACATGGCGGTGATGTGCAGGTTGTCTATTTGCCGGATATCGGTATCAAGGGAAATACCCATTTCCTCATGGCCGACCTCAACAATCAGGAAGTGGCCGACACTATGGAAAAATGGATGAAAGATAAGGGACTGTCCAAGTAAGGGAGCGTAGCAATATGTTCAAATGGATTTTGCTTTGCATGTTGATGGTTTCACTGATTTCGCCGGCAGAGGCACATGAAGCTGTCACGCAAAAAATGCCTCTGCCTTTGGGCAAAGATGTTTCGGACCGTTTTACGGGGACGGTTCATCGCAATGACTTGATTGTGACGGATGATAGCTACAAGGTGCCGCAGACCAATGTGATTACTTTTGAAGCCGGCAGTTACAGCGGCTGGCATACTCATGGGGCTATGACGGTGATTGGCGTGGCAGGCTTGGGCATTTATCAGGAATGGGGCAAAGAACCGGTGCTGATAAAACCTGGTGATGTGGTGCAGATTCCGGCAGGCGTGAGTCATTTTCATGGTGCTGTCAAAGATTCTCCTTTTCAGCAGTTTGTCGTATACGACAGGGACTGGCAACCGCAAGCAGGAGCAAAGGCGCATAGCGGGCCGGTTAGTACGCAGGAATACAATAGCATCAAGTTTTCTGCTGCTATGAGCAAAGCCGTAGTGGACAAAAAGAAAAATGAATTCTTGTTCCATTATGATGAAAAACCGTTTACATCACGTAACTTCAATAATCCCGTATATTTGGGTAAGGTGCTCTCCAAGCCTAATGAAGCAGGTTCACCAGAGTGGATATATGTGATGTTCCCCAAAGGAACATATAACCGCTGGCACAGCCATAAGACCGGTCAGATTCTAATTGCAACTGATGGTGTCGGCTATCATCAAGTAAAAGGTGGTAAGCTGGAAAAGCTGCAGCCGGGGGATGTAGTATTTTGCCCGCCAGGCGTTATCCATTGGCATGGCGCGGCGCCGGACAGCAGTTTTGCGCATATCGCAATCAATCCACAGGATAACCACGAGGTATCTTGGTACGATTTCCCATCGACAGAATATGCAACTATTCGCTGAAGTTTTATGTAATGTAAGGGAAAAATTTTTCCTTGAAGAAAGTTTTGGCAAATTAAGGGAACTTTAATTTTGAGGAGTGTTTGCAATGAAAGTCATGATGGTCAATGGTTCACCGCATCCGCGGGGCAACACGGCAATGGCTTTGCAGGAAATGCAGAAAGTCTTTGCAGAAAACGGTGTGGAAGTTGAAATGGTTCATGTAGGCAATAAGGCAATTCGCGGCTGCATAGGCTGTCGGGCCTGTGCGCAGAAGGGAAAATGTGTGTTTGACGATATCGTCAATGAAACAGCACCGTTGTTTGCCGAATGTGATGGTCTGGTCGTGGGCAGTCCGGTTTATTACGCTTCAGCAAATGCTACCCTGGTCGCTTACCTGACGCGACTGTTTTTCAGTACCGGTTTTGACAAGACGATGAAGGTAGGTGCAAGTGTAGTTGTGGCCCGTCGTGGCGGTTTGTCGGCAACCTTTGATGAACTCAATAAGTTCTTCACCATCTCGGGTATGCCCATTGCTGCCAGTCAATACTGGAACAGTGTTCATGGCAGGGCACCGGGAGAAGCGGCGCAGGATGTTGAGGGCATGCAAACCATGCGGACGTTGGCGCGTAATATGATCTTCCTGATGAAGAGCATCCAGTTGGGTAAGGAAAAGTTTGGCCTGCCAGAGAAAGAGCCGTGGCAAGCCACTAACTTTATCCGCTGATAGTGAGAAGGACAAAAGAACATCCGATTTTGCCAGGCTTAAATAAAATCTAAGATTTTGCAGTAAAAAATGTCGTTTTCTTGTCAATAGTTTGTATTTGATAAGAAAACGACGCTTTTATATGCCTGTTTTACGATCGTGCAACCCTTTATACTGTCTCCTTATCATCAGTGACAGGAGGAACAAGGTTACTGTAATATTCAATTTTACCGCTTTGTACATCGTTATAGAATTGCTGCTTCCAGTCGATGTAGGAAATGGCTTTCTGTACGGAGGCCAGTTTTTCTTTGAGTGCTTCCTGTTTGCGGGTCAGCATGATTTTGCGTTCGGGGATGGAGTCTTTGCCGGCCATACACATATGCAGGTATTCTTTCATTTCCACGATGGTCATATCACAGTTTTTTAGACAGACAAGGCTCTTTATCCAGGCCAGGTCGTGCTCATCAAAGACGCGGCGGTTATTTTTGTCTCGTTTGACGTAGGGGATGAGACCCTGATTGCAGTAGAACTTTAAGGTTTCATAGGCCAGACCTGTTTCCTCGCAGACTTGTTTCATCGTATACATAAGTATGACTCCTTTCCGTATTGACCGGTCAATTGACTGGTCGATTTTTTTCAAAAATGTAAAAAAGGTGCTTGACCGGTAGTAACTACCGAATGCTATGCTTTCAGTGTAGCATAAGAATTAGCAATATACAAGTTGTTTGATACGGAGGGAAAACTATGAAATATCGTACCCTGGGCAAGGATATGCAGGTTTCAGCAGTAGGACTTGGCTGTATGGGGATGAGTCATGGTTATGGTTCGCCTGCGGATAAGAAAGAAATGGGAAATCTTCTGGCCAAAGCCGTGGATATGGGCTATACCTTCTTTGATACGGCTGAGGTATATGGTACGCCGGAAAATCCGCATATCAATGAAGAATTGCTGGGCGAGATGCTGAAACCTTATCGCCATAACGTGGTAATCGGCACGAAATTTGGTGTGCATTTTGATTTGACTGCGCCGACGGTCAATAAGCCGGTGGTTCCGGATGCCCGTCCGGAAGTTATCCGTAAATCCGTGGAGGCTTCCCTGCGGCGGCTGCAGACGGACTATATTGACATTTACTATCAGCATCGTCAGGATCCCAACGTACCAGTTGAGGAAGTGGCCGGCGTTATGCAGGACTTGATTAAAGAAGGCAAAATCCTGCACTGGGGGCTTTCTGAGGTCAATGAGGATACTATCCGCCGTGCGCATGCGATATGTCCTTTGACTGCAGTGCAGAATCGTTATTCCATGATGGCACGTCACTATGAGCCTCTGTTTCCTGTGCTGGAAGAATTGGGTATTGGCTTTGTGGCCTTCTCGCCCATGGCTAATGGCTTGCTGACGGGGGCTTATCAGGGGCAGACTTTTACGGATAAGACGGATTATCGCAGCATCATGCCACAGTTCAGTGCCGAGGCCACGGAACAAAATGCCGATTTATTCCAGTTGCTGCATGATACGGCAGAACGGAAAAATGCTACACCGGCGCAGATTTCTCTGGCGTGGATGATTGAGAAAAAGCCCTGGATTGTGCCTATTCCCGGTACGCGCAAACTTAATCGCCTGCAGGAAAACGCTGGGGCAGCAGATATCGAGCTGACGCAGGTGGAGGTAGCAGCACTGGATGTGGCGCTTGATCATATGGAGATGTCCGCAGTCTTTGGCGGCTCACAGATAAAAGCACGTTGATTTTTGGGAGGTAAGGAAATGAGAAGAAAGAAATTTTCTATGCTCGTCGTTACCGCTTTGCTTTGTGGTGGCACCATTGTTTTGCAGTCGCAGTTAACCGAGGCGGCTGAAAACCCCATGCAGATTATATGGGATCAGTCAGCGTATAATCCTCATCTGAATGATCCGGTTGTGAAGAGCAAAGAGGCTATCGTGTCTGTAAAGGCTGGAAAACTGCAGGGGTCGAAGCACGATGGTGTTTATCAGTATCTGGGTGTACCTTATGCGGAGGCCACGAAGCGTTTTGTCCGCGCAGAGGCGGTGAAACCTTGGCAGGGAGTTAAAGATGCCACCAAGTATGGCAAACATGCTCCGCAGATGGTTTTTGGCAGCGATACTGCTGATATTGGTGAGGATACTGCCAACAATGACCAGAATCTGAATATCTGGACTACTTCGCTGGATAAAAAAGCTAAAAAGCCGGTTATGGTCTGGTTGCATGGTGGTGGCTTTGCGTCGGGCACAGCCAACGAAGCGCAATATGATGGGGAAAATCTCAGTAGGATTGGTGATGTGGTTGTCGTCGGCGTCAATCATCGTCTGAATACGCTAGGGTTCTTGAATCTGGCTGATTATGGTGAGGAATACAAGGATTCGGCAAATATCGGCATGGTGGATATTGTGGATTCTTTGAAGTGGATCAAGGAAAATATCTCTGCTTTCGGTGGAGATCCGGATAATGTAACGCTGTTTGGTGAATCCGGTGGCGGAGCCAAGGTATTGACGCTGATGTCAGCGCCTTCTGCCAAGGGGCTTTTCCAGAAGGGCATCGTAGAAAGCGGCGCTATTGAGACGATGGGGGTATCCTTCACCCCGGATGTAGTCAGCCGTGAAGTAACCCGTGAAACGTTGAAGCTATTGAATGTTGATAAGGACAATATCGATACACTGCAAACCGTGCCGATTGAAAAGCTTTGGCAGGCAACCAGTCAGGCACAAGCAAATGTGGCTAAGCGCGATCATTTGAGTCTGGGCGTTATGGGACTGAGTCTGGGCGTTATGGCTCCGGAAGGAATTGCCTGGGAACCGGTGACAGGAACGGATTTCCTGCCGACGAATCCTGTACTGGAGAATGGTTTTGCTGAATCGGGACGGGATGTAACGCTGATGATTGGCAGCAATCTCAATGAGTGGAACAGTTTGTTCCCCATGATGCAGCCGCAGAATCTTTCTGCAGATACGCAAAAACTCTACAATGAAGCATATCCGAATGAAAAACCGAATGAAGCGGCTGCAACCGATACGTTCCTGCGTTTGCCGCTGCTGAAAATCATGAATCATAAGGCCGATCAGGGTGGCGCACCGGTTTATGCGTATGTATTTACTAAACAGAACGCAGATAACAATGTCGCTGGCGTGTATCATACAGCAGAAATTCCCTATGTGTTCAGCAATATCAAGGATCCGGACCAACTAGCTACGACCATGAGCCTTGCCTGGGCGAATTTTGCCCGCTATGGCAAACCCTCTGCACCAGGACTTCCTCAGTGGGAGCGCTATACCCGGCAGACGCAGGCTACGATGATTTTAGATGACGTATCTGTATTGCGGCATAATCATGATAAGAAACTGATTCAGGCTTTGGCACTGAACTATAAATATTAAAAAAATAAAAAAAGCTTGACCGGTAGTAACTACCGTTTGCTAAAATGAAATCAGTTAAGGAGATGTGTGATAGGAGGAACGAATAGGAGGAACGAAAATATATCGAAAAAAAGCAATAAAGACAATGGCAGTATTAATGACAGCATTTATAGCGGGAGGTTTTATAACAATGGGCTTTAATGGCTATGTGGCAGAGGCCGCAACGGTAAATACACAGGTTTCAGCGCAGGCACAAAACAGTAATCCCTATGGTCTTGTGTACAGAGGTGCGATTATGCAAAATGTAAAGGGGAAAGTAAATATCCGGCCTGTGGAGTATGAGGTAGATGGTATCCGGGTAGCAGCCAATCTTTATCTGCCGGCGGATTATGATGAAACAAGTAGCAAGACCTATGCTGCCGTGACCGTAGCCCATCCTAACGGCGCCAGCAAGGAACAAGTGGCAGGACTCTATGCCCAGCGTCTGGCGGAACTTGGCTATATTGCCGTGGCTGCTGATGCCCGCTATCAGGGTGCGAGCGGCGGCACGCCGAGACTGAGGGACTATCCCTCGAACCGCATCGAGGATGTCAGCGGCATGGTGGACTATCTGTCTCAGCTGCCGAAGGTGGACAAGACCCGCATCGGTGCGCTCGGCATTTGCGGCGGCGGCGGTTACACCCTTGCTGCGGCGCAGACGGACAAGCGCATCAAGGCGGTAGCTACGTTGTCGATGTTCAACTCCGGCCGCGTACGCCGCAACGGATTCCTTGATGCCGACATCAAGGGCATTCCCGCCCGGCTCAAAAAGGCGGCGGATGCACGGGAGAAGGAGCTCGCAGGGGAAATTGTCTACGAGGGATTCCTCCCGCCCAACTCCACCGATGATGAGCTGCGGGCGAAAATGGCGGAGCTGCCGGAAAACACCCTCTATCGGGACGGCATCGAGTATTACGGCTTGACGCACCGCCATCCCAACGCCACGGGCAGCTACACCACGGAATCCTTTATAAAACTCATGGCCTTTGATGTGGAGGACAGGATGGATCTCATCGATCAGCCGCTTCTTATGATTGCCGGGGACAAGGCGGACACCCTCTATATGACGAAGGATGCCTTTGCCAAGGCGACTGGCACGGAAAACAAAGAGCTTTTCCTGATTCCGGGCGCGAGCCACATCCGTACCTACTGGGTGCCTGAGTACGTGGATCAGGCGATGGCGCAGCTCCAGAAGTTCTACGCAAAGAATCTTTGATGAAATGAGATGATGACAATGAAAAAGTGCAAGAGCTTTATCGCGGCGGCGACTATGTCGCTCGCCCTCACGGTCAGCTCCGCATGGGCCATGCCGCTTCCCCTCGGCACAGATATATCGGATCGCTTTCATGGGACGGTACACAGAAATGACCTCATTGCCACCGATGAGACATACAACCTTCCGCAGACGAATGTAATTTCCTTTGAAGCCGGCAGTTACAGCGGCTGGCACGTGCACGGGGCGATGACCGTCATCGGCATCGCAGGGACGGGACTTTATCAGGAGTGGGGCAAGGAGGCGGTTCTGATTCGTCCCGGGGATATGGTGAATATTCCCGCAGGAGTGCCGCATTTCCACGGCGCGGCAAAGGATGCCCCGTTCCAGCAGTTCGTCATCTATGACAGCACATGGAAAGCGCTCGAAGGACACGCAGCACATACCGGCGCGCTCACCGAGGAGCAGTACGAGGAGGCGAATGAGAACGCTGCCCCAAGCGCAATGAAGAACGCAATGCAGAACAATGACAGCGAGTTTTTGTTTGGCGCTGGGATGACGGAGCTGAGAACGCCCAATTTCAACTCTGCGGTATACCTCAGAAAGATTCTGGGTACGCCGAATGCCGCAAATTCGCCCGAGTGGGTCTATGTTGCCTTTCCGGCAGGAACGTACAACCGCTGGCACAGTCACAAAACGGGGCAGGTGCTCATTGTGACCGACGGCATCGGCTATCATCAGATCAAGGGCGGTGCGTTGGAGGTTCTGCATCCGGGGGATGTGGTTTTCTGTCCGCCCAATGTCGCTCATTGGCACGGTGCATCTCCCACAAGCAAATTCGCTCACATCGCGATCAGTCCGCAGGATAACCACGATGTTACATGGTACGATTTCCCTACGGCGGAATATGAGGCGATCGTAACCGAATGATTCCGTAAAAAGGAGGAAAACGAATGAAAACAGCACGAACCCCAAAGACGTTCCTGTTGCTGCTTTCGCTTGGTCTGCTCATGTGCCTGCCCTTTTCCGAGGGACCGGCATTTGCCTCAGACGCGATGAAAGCGAATACGTCGCGTATGGAGCAGGGCGATTTCCTTGCAGGACCGGGCATTGCTGTCGCCGAGACGGAGAGCGGCCGCGTACAGGGCTATGTGCGCAAGGGCGTCTACACCTATCACGGCGTTCCCTACGCCGAGGCAAAGGAGCGTTTCGTTCGCGCCGAACGCGTAACGCCATGGCAGGGCGTGCGCCTCGCCGTTGACTACGGAGCAATTGCGCCGCAGGAAAAGGGAAGTTTTCCGAATACGACATGGGAAGACCCTGCGCGGGAGTTCCAGATGGACAACAACTGTCAGAATCTCAACATCTGGACGCCCGGCATCGCGGACGGCAAGAAACGCCCCGTCATGGTCTGGCTGCATGGCGGCGGGTTCTCCGCAGGTTCGTCTGCTGAGATTCCCGCCTATGACGGTGCCAATCTGAGCCGTGAGGGCGACGTTGTCGTTGTTTCCGTTAATCATCGTCTGAATGTGCTCGGACATTTCGACCTCTCCGCCTATGGGGAGAAATACCGCAATGCGGACAATGTTGGTATCTATGACCTCGTTGACGCGCTGCGCTGGGTGCGGGATAACATCGCACAATTCGGCGGTGATCCTGCAAACGTCACGATTTTCGGTGAGTCGGGCGGCGGTGCAAAAGTACTCGCACTGATGACAACACCCTATGCAAAGGGGTTGTTCCACAAGGGCATCGTCGAAAGCGGTGCGGTTCCGACCATGGGACCGGTATTCATGCCAAAAGAAGCGGCGGCGCGTGTGACGGAGTTGACGCTGGAAAAACTCGGCATTACGGCAGAGCGCATCGAGGAACTTCAGACCATTTCCTATGAGCGCCTCACGGCAGCATCGAACGAAGCTCTCAAACAGGTGGGGGAGGAATTCAAGATTCCACAGGCACTCGGAACAGGTTATGGCATGAGCTGGGAGCCGGTGATTGACGGCGACTTCATGCCGACGAATCCTGTGACGGCAGACGGCTTTGCCGCCGCAGGGAAGGACATCCCCCTGCTCATCGGTTCGAATCGGACGGAGTGGACGAATTTCTCCGATATCATGCAAATGGAGAAAGCACAGTCCGACAATAAGAATACGTGGAGCGCCGAGGAGATTGACCGTCGCCTCAAGGACGCATACGGAGATAAGGCAGAGGAAATCGCGGCGGCATTCCTGAGAGCCTATCCGCAGAAGAAACGCGCAGATGCACTCTACGTCGACACGATGATCCGCCTGCCAATGAAAGAGATCATGGATCACAAGGCGATGCAGGGCGGCGCCCCCGTCTATGCCTATCTCTTCGCGTGGGATTCGCCGATGATGGGCGGAGTCTATATGTCCTATCACACGGCAGAGATTCCCTTTGTCTTTCACAACATCGACCGCGCGGAGAAAAGCATCGGCACAAGCGCGGAGGCAAAGAAACTCGAAGCGCAGATGAGCCGCGCTTGGATTCATTTCGCCCGCACGGGAAAACCCGAAGCACCCGGCATGCCGAATTGGGATGCCTATACCTTGCAAGGCGGCGCAACCATGATGTTTGACGTTGATACGAAACTCGTACATCACCACGATGCAGAATTATTGAAACTGCTCGCACCTGCGTAATAAATTTGGCAAAGCAAACGTATGGGAATCGCATGAAATGGAGGTCATGACATGAGAACCTTATTGACGATCCTGATGGCGACGATGATGATGCTGCTGACAGCGTGTGGCGGAGGCAATGCGCAAACGGGCGCAGATACTTCTGCACAGAAAGAACCACAGACGACATCATCTGCACGAAGCGATCAGCGCGTCCTTGTCGCATACTTCTCTCGCGCTGACGAAAACACAGGCGGTGTCGGCTACATCAAGAAGGGAAACACAAAGATTCTTGCAGAGATGATCGCCGAACGCACGCACGGTGACATCTTTGAAATCAAGACCGTCAAGCCATATCCGAAGGAATACCGTCCCGCAACGGAAGCCGCTAGGCAAGAAAAGGAAGAAAACGCCCGTCCTGAAATCGTCGGCGAACTGCCAAATCTCAGCAAGTACGATGTCGTCTTCCTCGGTTATCCTATCTGGTGGAGCGACTTGCCGATGCCTGTCTACACCTTCCTCGATAGGGAGAATTTCGCGGGCAAAACCATCCTGCCGTTCTGCACACACGAAGGAAGCGGACTCTCTGGCACGGATCGCACGATCGCCGATACGACGAAGACAGAGGTAAAAGACGGCTTTGCTCTCAGAGGACACATCGCACAGAACTCGCCCGATGATGCACGATCAGCGCTCTACGAGTGGATGGAAAAGCAGGGCTATTAACTGCTTGATTTGCTCGTCGAGATATCGTAAGGTCATACTAAAGGAAACAAAGAAAAATCATACGACTTTTGCAAAGGGGAATTTCAATGAAGAAGAATCTTGCAGATAAGCCCGCACTCTTTCCTATGCTGGTGCTGATGGTCAAGAAGATAGCCAATCAGTACAATACCGATTGAAGTGAACACGGGGGGTTCAAAATCCCTGCTATCGTTCGATTGTATCAAATACAGACACCTTTGAGATTCTTGCTGTGGATCCGGGGGAATGTTTGTGCAGTCCATGAAATTCATCGAAACGCACAGCGGGCGCAATGATAATGTCTCCATAGGATACCTTCGCCAAAGACTTGCAGGCGTTGTCGCGCTGCGAGTTCATCATGGGCCCCTTCAGCCTGTCGAACTGGGGCAGAAAAATCTGGTGGATGACCCGCGTTCACTCCTTACTTGATTCGGAAATCAATTGATCGGTGTCTTACCACATAACCTCATAATAAAAAACGCTATCCACGAAAATGTGGATAGCGTTTTATCATGTCTAAAGTCTGATGTCTAGTCACCAGTCACCAGTCGTCAGTCGTCAGTCGCCAGCGATTAGTCCTGTGTTAGCTCCTGAATGAGCTCATGGACGGTCGTGATCTTATCGATGCGATAGGCGTTCGCACCGCAGAAGACGAGGCCGTGGTCTACATCGCCGTGGACGGCGCGGATGAGGGCCATGGTGATGCAGTAGGGGGTGGTCGCCGGGTCGCAGGTCTTGAGGCAGTGGAAGCAGCCCTGCGGCGGGATGCGGTGCTCGGTGAAGGCTTTGACGAAGGGGTTCAAGAGTGCGCGTCCTGGCATGTGGACCGGGCTCTGTACGATGGTGACGTCGCTCTCTTTGGCATTCACATACATCTGTTTGAATTCGTCAGCGGCATCGCATTCTTTGGTAGCGACGAAACGGGTCGCCATCTGCACGCCGGAGAGACCGAGGGAGAGGTAGTGCTCGATGTCTTTCTTATCGAAGACGCCGCCGCCGAAGATGACGGGGATCTTTTTCTCGAATTTTTCTTCAAATTCTTTGACAACGGCAAGGATTTCTTTGATTTCCTTCTCATAGCCGTCGCTTTCGTGCTCTTTCACCTGTTCTCTGGTGTAGCCGAGATGGCCGCCGGCTTTCGGGCCTTCGATGACGACCATGTCGGCGGTACGGTGATGGTGGCGTTCCCACAGCTTCAGGATGACGCGGGCTGCTTTCGGGGAGCCGATGATCGGGGCGATCTTGGTGTCTGTGCCTTCCACGCAGGCGGGGAGATCGGCAGGAAGTCCCGCGCCGGAGAAGATGATGTCTGCACCGTTTTCTGCTGCGCAGCGGGCATAGTCTTCATAGTGATGGCCTTTGGACATGATGTTCACGCCGATGATGCCGGTCTTTGCTTTTTCTCTGGCTTTCAGCAGTTCGGATTTCAGTGCGCGAAGGTTAGCATTCACTGTATTTGTTTTGAAGTCTGGTTCTTTGAAGCCTACGTTGGCAGCAGAGATGACACCTACACCGCCTTCATTGGCTACGGCACTTGCGAGGCCTGAGAGGCTGACGCCGATGCCCATGCCTCCCTGTACGATCGGTACGGTAGCGGTCAGGTTGCCAATGTGTAATGCTGGTAATTTCATGTGATTTTCTCCTAAAATATTCTACAAATCTCACTTTTAAATAACTATACGGTATCACAGATATGTTTGACAAAATAGCAAGCATGAAGTATCCTGTATTTACTGTAGTTTATGCCATGAGATGAAATAAGTCAATGGATAAGTTTTTAAACAATCCTGAATTTTTAGCAAACAAATTACGTAGTACGTTTAAATTATCACCTGGTGATAAAATCTGAGGCAAAAAAAGTCAGTAAACGTGGGCGATTTCCCTGATTCGGAAAGAAGCCCATCAGGGAGATGCTTTCCAAAGTATCTTTTGAAAATCGCTAAAACAAATGAAATTTTAATCTACGGATTCAGTGAGTTACGCATGATATCGATGAAAATCTAAGGAATGTGAAAGGAATATGATTTCCTGCCTATGTCCCAAAGAAAGGCTCTTTGCTTATTCAATTTCTTCGTGCAATCCTTGACTGCTTGTGATATAGTATTATCAGCAGGTGATAAAAATGAGCAGAAATTTCAAAATGGATAAAACCCAAAGACGCGATGCGATACAGAGCCTGCTCCGCCAACATCCATGTCTGACAGATGGAGATCTGGCAGAGAAATTTTCTGTATCAAGAGCTACGATCCGTCTGGACAGGCAGGCGCTTGGCATCCCACAGATGCGTGACCGTATGGAGCACCTCGTGGCAGGAAGTCCGGAGGCGCGCGGGCTGCAGATCTTAGATAAGGATATCGGCATCAAAGGCGTGGGTCTCTTTCAGACCAGCGATGAGATGGCGGATAATCTCGGTGTGGTGGCTGCGGAAAAATTATATGGCGCAGCCGCTGCATTCGCCGAGTCGCTGGCCGGTGTGCCTTTCGCTTCGACGCAGGTCGGAAATATCAAATATAAGATCGCTGTCAAGCCCGGCACGGCGCTTGTCGTGAAAGGGCGGATCGTATTGGTCAGAGGAAATAAAAAACATATCTATATCAGTTTCTTTGACGGTGATAAAGAAGTATACCGCGCAAAATTTATTATGCAGATCCTGCAGTAATGGAGGCGTCCTGTGAAAAAAATAGCTGTTGACGCGATGGGCGGGGATTTTGCACCGCTGGAAATCGTGCTTGGCGCCATTCAGGCGGTCAAGGAATACAAAGTGCCTGTCGTTCTTGTGGGAGATGAGGATGAGATCCGCCCCATCCTGGAGAAGCATCATGAGGATCAGAATCCTCTGATCGAGATCCATCATGCATCAGAAGTGATCGAGATGGGAGAGCATCCCGGGCTGGCGTACCGCAAAAAGAAGGATGCGTCTGTCTCTGTCGGTGCTCGTCTTGTGCGAGAGGGGGAGTGCGGAGCTCTCGTGGCTCCGGGATCGACTGGGGCAGCCGTTACGGCAGGACTTCTTGGCATCGGCCGTATCAAGGGCATCGAGCGTCCGGCCATCCTGACGCCGATCCCTAACCAGAAGGGCGGCTATACGTACCTGATCGATTCCGGCGCGAGTGCGCAGCCGAAGCTGGAGACGTATATCCAGAATGCTCTTTTGGGCTATATCTATGCGACGAAGGTCGCGGGTATCCAGCAGCCGAAGATCGGTCTTCTCAATATCGGGGAAGAGGCGACGAAGGGGAGCCCTTTGGTCACGGAAGCGAATGAGGCGCTTTCCGCACAGAAGGTCATTCCTTTTGCGGGCAATGCGGAAGGACGCGATGTGATGACGGGAGAATTTGATGTCATCGTCACGGATGGATTTACAGGGAATGTAGTCCTGAAATTTGGGGAAGGCGCCGGGAAACTGGTGGCTGCCCTTTTGAAGAATGCTGTCATGCAGGGGGGACTTCGCGCGAAGATCGGCGGGCTGCTCCTGAAGCCGGCACTCAAGAAATACATGGCAAAGCCTCTTGACTATGCAGAGTACGGCGGTGCGCCGCTCATGGGCATCAAAGGCGGCCTCATTATCTGCCATGGTGCTTCGAAAGCGAAAGCGATCAAGAATGCCATCCATATGGCGATGGGCGTTTGTCAGGAGCATCTGGATGAGATCGTGATGGATGCGCTGAAACAGATGGAAAATAATGAGGCATGAGGAGTTGTGCGGTGCTTAAAAAGAAGCGCCGCGGAGTATGAATGGTGGCGATGCTTGAAACTGGCATTTCAGTCACCAGTCACTAGCCACTCCTGATCCCTAATCCCTAGCCACTAGTCCCTAGCTACTAGTCACCAAAATTCTCTTTTCAACGAACGGAAAGGACATTATATATATGAGTGAATTATGTTCTGCAGGAATTCTGGGTACCGGACATTATGCGCCGGAGAAGATCCTTTCCAATGCAGACCTTGAAAGAATGGTCGATACCAGTGATGAGTGGATCCGCACCCGCACGGGCATCGAGACCAGACATATCGCTTCCCGGTCGGAGACGACCTCCGATCTTTGCGTGAAAGCTGCTCTTCCGGCACTGGAAATGGCCGGCCTTACCGCAGACGATATCGACTACATCATTGTAGCGACGGCATCCCCTGACTATGTAGTACCATCCACGGCCTGCATGGTGCAGGATAAGCTCGGATGCAAGCATGCAGGTGCGATGGATATTTCCGCCGGTTGCTCAGGCTACATCTATGCAGTAGCTCTGGCATCGAATCTGGTGAAAGCCGGGATGTACAAGCACATCCTGATCATCGGTGCGGAAATCCTTTCCCGCCTCGTGAACTGGCAGGACCGCTCCACCTGCATCCTTTTCGGTGATGGGGCAGGGGCCGCTGTCATCGGAAAGGTCGAAGATGGCTATGGCCTTCTGGCTTCGGATCTTGGCTCAGACGGCAGCCTGGGCAAGATCCTGAATATCCCGGCGAGCGGCGTCGCTGAACTTGTGACCCACCGCGCCATCGACTCAGGCCGTATCTATATCCATATGGAGGGGCCGGAGGTATTCAAAGCCGCTGTCCGTCACATGGGTGCGACTACGCTGAAGACCTTGAAAGCCGCTGGCATCACGAAGGAAGATATCAATATGTTCATTGCCCATCAGGCAAATAATCGCATCATTCAGGCGATCGCAAAGCGTCTGGCTCTGCCGCAGGATCATATGTATGTGAATGTCAATCGCTATGGCAATACATCGGCAGCTTCTGTCGGCATTGCGCTTGATGAAGTCGTCCGCGCCGGACGCGTGAAGCATGGTGACTACGTTGTCCTGACTGGCTTCGGCGCCGGTCTTACATGGGGCTGCGATGTCATGAGATGGATGTAAGGCAAGACCTGATTCCGAATAACCAACAATAAATTAGTATTTATTTTATATGGAGTGTGACAAGATGAAAACTGCATTTCTGTTCCCTGGACAGGGATCTCAGAAGGTGGGCATGGTACAGGATCTGTTTGAAAACTATGATTCTGTCAAAGCCCTGATCAAAGAAGCGGATGAAACGCTCGGCTTCTCTATTTCCCAAATGATGTTCGAAGGCCCGGACACAGAGCTGATGAAGACCGAATTCACCCAGCCGGCCATTCTGACGGCCAGTGTCGCTGTATGGCAGGTGCTGAAGGAACACGGCCTCACGCCGGATATCGCAGCAGGCCACAGCCTTGGCGAATACTCTGCGCTGGTCGCAGCGGGTGCGATCTCCTTCGCAGATGCCGTGCACACCGTCCATCTGCGTGGCCGCTTCATGCAGGAAGCGGTGCCGCTCGGAGAAGGCGGCATGGCAGCTGTCATCGGTTCCACCCCGGAAACCATCGTGAAGGTCTGCGGCGAAGTCTCCACCGAAGACCTTCCTGTTCAGGCGGTTAATTTCAACTGCCCGGGACAGGTCGTCATCGCGGGTGCTACGGCAGCTGTCGAGAAAGCCTGCGAAGCACTGAAGGAAGCAGGCGCTCGCCGTGCCATCATGCTGAAGGTCAGCGCGCCATTCCATTCCACCCTGATGGAACCGGCAGCTCTTCGCCTGAAGGAAGTCCTTGACAAGATCGACATCCATGACACCGCCATCCCGGTCGTAGCCAATGTCAATGCCAAGGAAGAGACCAAAGCGGATGAGATCAGAAAGAATCTGGTCGATCAGGCGGCACATCCTGTACACTGGGAAGAATCCATCCGAAATATGGTCGCCGGCGGTGTCGATATGACTGTCGAAGCCGGCCCCGGCACGGTTCTTACCGGCTTCATGAAGAAGATCGCCCGCTCAGTACCCTGCCACCATGCAGAAGATGTAGCCACCATCGATGAAGTCGTGGCTGCACTGAAGGGAGAATAATGATGGAAACTATCGAAAAGACTGCTCTCGTCACGGGGGCTTCCCGCGGTATTGGCAGAGCCATCGCTCTTAAACTGGCTGCGAAGGGCTATGCTGTCGCACTGAACTATGCCGGCAGCCAGGCTGCCGCAGAAGCTGTGAAGGGAGAAATTGAAGCCGCTGGCGGCAAAGCCTTCACCATTCAGGGCGATGTCTCCAAAGCAGAAGATGTGGATCGCATTTTCAAAACGATCAAGGAAGAATTCGGTCAGCTGGATGTCCTTGTGAATAATGCAGGGATCACCCGCGACGGACTTCTCATCCGCATGAAAGAAGAAAGCTGGGATGCCGTACTCTCGACCGACCTCAAGAGTGACTTCCTCACCATCAAAGCTGCTGCGCAGATGATGATGAGAAAGAAAAAAGGCTCCATCATCAATATCGCATCCGTAGTCGGCATCATGGGCAATATCGGCCAGGCCAACTACGCAGCAGCAAAAGCAGGCGTGATCGGTCTCACCAAGGCCTGCGCCAAGGAGCTCGCTGCAAGAAACATCCGTGTCAATGCTGTCGCACCGGGCTTCATCGCGACCGACATGACCGATGCTATTCCGGAAAAGAATAAAGAAGCCATGCTGACAGCCATCCCGCTCGGACGCATGGGTCTTGCCGAAGACGTCGCCAAAGCTGTCTCCTTCCTGGCTTCCGATGATGCAAGTTATATCACCGGACAGGTTTTAAAGGTGGACGGCGGAATGGTTATGTAATATAATCAGTAGGGTACAATACAAGGAGACGTCTGTCTTCTATGAGAAAGGTGGTGAAATGAGTAATGAGCACTTTTGACAGAGTAAAGAAGATCGTTGTTGACCAGCTGGGCGTTAGCGAAGCTGATGTCACCATCGACTCCACTTTCATCGATGACCTCGGCGCTGATTCCCTGGATATCGTTGAACTGATCATGGCATTTGAAGAAGAATTCGACATCGAAATCCCGGATGATGCTGCTGAAAAGATCAAGACCGTAAAGAACGCTGTAGACTACATCGACAGCCAGATGTAATGCGCATTCGCATTTCAACATCATATTGGAAGCCGGAGGGGGACCCCCTCCGGCATGCCATATGACTTCCTTTGGGGGAGAATATTTCAAAAAAGCGAATGACCGTCGTGGTTCGTTTTTTTGAGGTCTTGTCCATGCGTGATGGATTTGAAACAGGCGGAGCCATGCCTTTTCAAGTCCTATAATTTTTGCTTAAAAACCTAACACGCGATAAATAATGTTTAAAAGAAATTTATAAGAGAGGTGCCCTTTTTATGGAAAGAAGAAGAGTAGTAGTGACTGGCATGGGTGTGGTTTCTCCCGTTGGTATCGGTGTCGATGCATTTTGGAATGCCCTTTTGTCGGGCAAATCCGGTGTAACGCCGATCACAGAATTTGATCCCACGGATTTCCCTGTTAAGATCGCAGGCGAAGTCAAAGATTTCGACCCCGTCAAATATGTGGGTGACAAGAAGACCGTCCGTCACATGGATAGAAATGCTCAGTTTGCTGTTGCTGCCGCAAAAATGGCCGTCGAGGATGCGAAGCTCGATATGAGCGTAGAAGATCCGAACCGCGTCGGCACCATCATCGGTACCGGTATCGGCGGGATCAAGACTATGGAAGATACCGTGGAACGCATCGAAAAACGCGGTCCGGGAAAAGTGAATCCATTCGCAGTCCCGATGATGATCGCCAACATGGCCTCCGGCATGGTCTCCATCACCTTCGGTCTGCAGGGACCGGTCCTGACTGACGTCACCGCCTGTGCTTCCGGCAACAATGCCCTTGGCAGAGCGACCCGCATGATCCAGTGGGGCGATGCGGATGTCATGTTTGCCGGCGGTACCGAAGCAGCTGTCGCAAAGACACCGATGGCTGGTTTTGCTGCCATGCATGCGCTCTCTTCCCGTGAATGCCCGCCGGAAGAAGCATCCTGTCCCTTTGATGTCCGTCGTGACGGTTTCGTACTCGGTGAAGGCAGCGGCGTCCTCATCCTTGAAGAACTTGAACACGCAAAGAAGAGAGGCGCGCACATTTATGCAGAGGTTATCGGCTATGGTACGAATGGCGATGCTTACCATATTACAGCTCCGCGTCCGGGTGGTGAACTCGCAGCTCGCTGCATGAAGAATGCCATCGCGGATGCAGGTATTTCTCCGGAAGATATCGACTACATCAATGCACACGGCACCTCCACCGGCCTCAATGATAAGAATGAGACCAAGGCGATCAAGGAAGTCCTCGGTCAGCATGCCTATGACATCGTTGTGAACTCCACCAAGTCCATGACCGGCCATCTTCTGGGCGCTGCCGGTGCGATAGAAGCTGTCGTCTGCGTACTCTCTATCATGAATAACAAAGTCCATCAGACACTGAATCTTCAGACTCCTGATCCGGAATGTGACCTTCACTACGCGGCTGAAGGCCCGGAAGACCGCAAAGTCGATGTGACCATGTCCAATGCTTTCGGCTTTGGCGGACATAATGCCGTTGTCATCATGAGGCGCTATGAAGAATGAGACATGCTGAAGTGAGAAGAAGAGACCGTATGGCAGAAATTGAAAAGTTTGCTGCGGAAAATGAAATTCCCGTGCAGAATGCACAACTTCTCAATACAGCACTCACCCATACCTCGTATGCGAATGAACATAAAAATGAAGTCATTCATGACAATGAACGACTGGAATTCTTAGGGGATGCCATCCTGGATCTGGTCATCGGGGAATACCTTTTTCTGCGTTTCCCCAGCTGGCCGGAAGGGGAGCTGACCCGAGCGAAGGCGAGCGTCGTCTGCAAGCCTTCCTGTGCGGAATGCGCAGCGAAATTCCATGTGGGCGACTACATGCGTCTGGGCCGCGGAGAAGAAATGTCCGGCGGCCGCACCCGTATCTCGATCTTAGGCGATGCCTTCGAAGCTGTCATCGGTGCGATCTATCTCGATAATAACTATGAGGTAGCATCCCGCTTCATCTTGGGGCACATGAAAAAATTCCTCGATCTTATTGATCAGGGAGACTATGACCATGACTACAAGTCTGACCTGCAGGAAATGGTACAGAAGCACGGAGATGTGAATATCTCCTATGTGGTCACCAAGGACGAAGGACCGGCACATGACAAGACCATCTGGATGGAAATCCACATCAATGGCAAAGTCATGGGCGAGAGCGTCGGAAAGAATAAAAAAGAAGCAGCCCAGCGGGCTGCAAAAGAAGCCATCCGAAGGATTCAGCTTGGTGAAACCGTATGATAGAAAACAGGGTTTGAGAAAAATGATAAATCATTTTTCTCAAACCCTGTTTTTATTTTTTCAAATAAGGCATTCGTTTTAAGTCTCTATAAAAATTTTCATGAACCCCAAGCATGATCAGTGTCAAGGTGACCGGATCAAAAGTATACGCCAAAAGGTACAACTGCGCGTCAACTTTAAATTTGTACACAAAGACTTCGCTGAGATCACTTTTCTTTTGCTCACCGATCGATGGATTTTCGATAATAAGTCGAATCGCATGATCTACGCTTTTTCGCTGTTTTAGGAAAAGTCGCTTGTATGTGCTTTTAAAAATTCGAGTTTGCTTAATTTCCATGATCTTCCTCGAAGGTGAAAGGCTCTGTTTCCTGATTCTTCGCAATGAGAATGTCACGAATAAAATCTACAGGTAAATCAGGATTGGCGAGTGCATTTTTTCCGACCAAAGCCCAAAAATTGAGCTGCTGGGCTGCCGAACGAAATTCTGCTTTGCCTTCAATACTGGCAGAATCAAAAAGCGCTTTATCCATGCGAACAGGAATCGTATTCATGATATATCCTCCTTCTTGTAGTAATTTACTACAATTATTATATGACTAAAATACATGAAGATCAATAAGAATAAAAGAAATCTTATTTAAAAGCAAGGATGAGTGGCTAGGAATTAGGAGCGTCAAGTGACTAAGAGACTAGGAGACATCAGACTCCCGTATCGTCATTTCGAGCGCAAGCGAGAAATCTTTGTCATTCGCGGCTCAGCGGTTGATGTTTGGAACTCCCAAACGGGAAACCTGATACCCACTTACTTTCGGGCATTGTCCATATATATTCGCGGCGCTTCCTTATTTTTATGCGCCGCACCTGAACCCCGAACCCTGAACCCTCAAACCATTACCCCCGTTTTTTCAGAAGAAATCGAAAATATCCTTGACATTCCCATAGGTCAATGCTATTCTAATATCGTAAGTTAGCACTCGAGAATAATGAGTGCTAATAAATTCAGGTGATACATATGGCACGTAGAATCAATCAAGAAAGCACCGGACATGGTGTGAATGAACTGAATGAAAGAAAACGGCGCGTCCTGTGGGCGGTGGTGCAGGACTATGCAGACACGGCCGAACCGGTCGGTTCGCGTACGATCGCACGAAAGTATGACCTGGGCGTATCGAGCGCGACGATCCGAAATGAGATGCAGGACTTAGAGGATGAAGGCTATCTTGAGCAGCCGCATACCTCCGCTGGGCGCATCCCTTCGATCAAAGGATACCGTTTCTATGTGGACTGGCTGATGCAGCCCGCTCCGGTCTCTTCGGAAGAAGAGCACATGATCGACCACATGCTGATGGATCATGTGAACCGTCAGGAAGAGATCTTCCGGAACATGGCCAAGGCTGTAGCTGTGCTGACGCATACGCTGTCGGTCGCGGCTTCTGCGGGACAGAAGAAGAAATTCAATTATGTCCGTTTCCTTCCGCTCGATGGCAGGCGGGCGATCCTCCTTGTCGTGACAGATCAGGGTGATGTATCGAATGCGGTGGTGGATATTCCGAAAGGATCCTCCTTCGACGAGATGCAGCTCCTCGCGGATAAGATGAATCATTTCCTGCATGGCAGGGAGATCGATCATACGGACGAGGAGATGATCCTTTCCTTCCAGCGAGACGTAGAGAAGGATCTGACACCGTATCTGTCGGTCTTTCAGGCGCTGCAGAGGGCTGTGAGTCCGCAGAAAGAGGTCTACGCCGGCGGGGCTTCGCAGCTGATCGAGCAGCCGGAGTTTAAAAATGTAGAAAAGATGCAGGATATACTGAATCTCTTAGAGCAGAGAGACATGCTCGAAAGCATGCTTCTTTCCTCT
>UMLJ01045136.1_pt1 | contig 54873 bp, 48 predicted proteins | sample 1966521 | NCBI WGS metagenome assembly UMLJ01 (sample SAMEA4836199, study PRJEB28245) | human gut metagenome | biome: gut microbiome; material: fecal sample | place: Denmark | collected 2008
GTGGCCTACAAGATATTCCGGGCTATTGAGGCAGAAGAAAAGAAATAAGATAGTAAATTCTATATTCCAAAATAAAAGAAACAGCAAATGAAAACAGATGGCTACATTCTTACTCCAGAGCTGCTGCAGTGGCGTTACTTTCATAGGCCGGTGGTGGTGCAGGTGCTCATCTACGTGCTCCTGTCTGCCACCCACAATGAGGCTTCCGCTGCTACGCTCTCCTTACGTCTGCTCGCTGATCGGCTCCATACCTCGGTCAAGTCTATCCGCTGTGCCATCGATGTTCTCATACAGGAGCGAATCATCACAAAATGCAGCTCCCCTAAAGCCTCAACCATCGTGTATGTTAACAGTTCGCATCCCCTCTCCCACTGCATACTACCTTATCAAAACCCACTAGGGGCACAGAATGGGGCACTCTTTAGGGCACAGATAGGGGCACAATCAGGGGCACAGATTTTAACTTCGCAAGTTACTGATACACAAGATTGTGCAGCGTATCTTCAAGATAACAAGGGCACAGATAGGGGCACGATTAAGGGCAAAGATGGGGCACGCTCTAGGGCACACCCTAAACAAGGGGCACACCAAAAGGCACAGTCTAGGGCACAGATTAACAATCCCGAAACCCCTTTAAATAAAGGTGATTCCGAAGATTCAGCCGAAGTTAAGGGCACAGATAGAGGCACAATCAGGGGCACAGATGTAAGAGGAAAGAAACAAATAAAAGAAAACATTTCCCCCGAACCCCCTATAAAAGAAAACAAACAAAGAAAGGAGAAAGCCCACACCCACACACAAAAAAAAGAAAAAGAAAAAAAGTCGCTGGATCCGGAAGTTCAGTTCTCGGAAGTGCTAAGACTCTTCAATCGCCTCTTTCTGGGCACGCAGGTCAAGGCAATCTCAAAGATGACTCCCGATCGCAAGAAGATGGTGGCAAAGTTTATCTCAGACTATTCCTTCGAGGATATAGAACCGATGCTTCGCAAGGCTCTCAACTCCGATCTTCTCTCAGGGCGCAAGGATGGTGGATGCTATATCTCCTTCAACTGGCTCTTCAATCCGAAGAATTACGAGCCTCTGATGGAAGGTACCTTCGACAATCCTACAGTTGTAGCCTCAGCCGGGAAGAAGCCTCAGCATTCAAGTTCTCCACCGCCTTCTCCTCCACAGCCTCAACGCGAAGAGACCAACGAGGAAATAGAAGCTCGCCTGAGAATGAAAGAAGAGCGCAAGAAGGAACTGGAGAAAGAACAGACCGAAGCCCTACGGCAAAAGTATCTAGGCTGGATAGAAGCCGCCAAGAAGAACCCGAATGGTTCCATGGCAAAGATGGTGAAAGATGCCTACAAGAATGGCACTCTAGCCAAACTGGGCATCGTCTGGAATCCATCGGTGGCAGAAGAAGAACAGTCACTAGCCGACTTGGATGATCAGACTCAGAATTATCTCCAGTCGATCATCAGGGACTAAGATACAAGTAACAAACAATTTAATTCATACGATTATGGACAGACAAGAATTAATCGACCGCCTCAACGGCAATTATTCAGAATACACCAAGAAATCTGCTACCAAACAGAAGAAGGTGCAACATGAAGGGCAGCTACAGATAGCTTGTGTACGCTGGTTCCGCCTTCAGTACCCGGCTTATGCCTCTCTCCTCTTCCATCCCAAGAATGAGGCTGATGGTGCTACCAGTGGCAAGAAGATAGCCATCAACGCTGCAGCAGGAGTTGTGCCGGGCGTTCCAGATCTCATCCTGGCTCTCCCTTCATACAAGAATGGAAAAAACGGATATTTAAACAGGGGTACAGAAGTATTTCATGGCTTGGGAATCGAACTGAAGTATGGCAAGACAAACAATCAGACAGCTCATCAGAAACGTTTCCAGGACTACTGGCAGTGTGCTGGCTATAAATACGCTCTCTGTCGATCTCTGGAAGACTTTATCAAAGTAGTCAATGATTACATGCTGTCAGTTGATTTAGGCCTCCTTAAGGAAATAAGTTCTTATCATCAGAGCATCGATGATACAGAGCACAACAAGCAAGTATTAAACAAAATCATTAAAAACAAGAAGTAATATGGAAATCGGATTTATCATCATCATGCTGTGCCTTGTAATGATGGCCAGCACATTCATCAATCTAGTTTACACTCACCGCAATCGCTCTTGCAAGAGCTGCAAGTTTTTCCGGCCTACAGCAAACAGCAAGTACAGCGGAACATGCAACGGCTTCGGCCATCATCGCTTCCACTGGGAATGCTGTGGGGAATGGAAACGTAAAACTACCAAGGAGGAAGAACTATGATAGGATATAAAAATGTAGACGAACAGAAACTACTCGGACTGTTCTACAGCAAAGGAAGCCTCTCTGCAATGCCTCTTCTCAAAGACAACAAGGTTTTTGCTGCAGATTCCCACAAGGCTATCTACATCAATGCAGAAGTTTGCCAAGGTGAGTATGAGAGAACAGAAAAGTTCGATATGAAATTTCCTCCAGTAGCAGAGCAAGAACTGAATATTCCTCTTTTAAGCCTACAGAAAGCATACGATTCTCTGCCGAAAGTAAAAAATGAGGAATATGATATGGAAGATTGCGACGAATGTGATGGTACCGGCTATGTAGAATGGGAGTGTCAAGACAAGAAAGGAAATATCCATTATAAAGATTTTGACTGCACTATCTGTAATGGTCGTGGTTTTCTCAAGCTTAATGTCAGGAATTGTTATAAACCAGAATATAATGCCGTCATAGAACTAGCAGGATTCTTTATTAATAATGTTCATATAAAAGCTATAATTGATGCTTTATTGCTTCTGGGTAAAGATCATATTACACTTCTTTCAAAAGCTAAAAAAGATAGCGAGGTTTATGCATACTTCCGTATTGATGAGAACATCACAATCGTAGTCGCACCATATTGCAATTTCTATAAGGTATTAGCTGATGCAAAGGTTGAACTTTAAAATCATACATCTATGGGCAATTACATCAAACAAAACCTGATGCAGCCAACGCCATCGGTTGCTGATCAGGAGGAAATGAGGATGTGCAAGTTCTGTGTACATAGCCACATCAGCGACCTCGGCTACAACCATTGCTGGAAGTCAGATAGTGCTAATTATAACGAAGATTCCCCTACAGGCGTCTGCTGGGCTTTCCGGGACAATAGAATATGGAAACCCTATTATTTCTCTAGACTCATGTCTAAATACAGAGGAAATATATGTTGGGTAAAACCGATTTACAGCTCTTCAAAAAAGAGAAAGAACCGTATTATTCAATACGAAATCATCGACCCAGTAGCCTCAACAATAGATAAAGTTTCCCCCAAGGAGTTCGCTAGGGATTACATACCAGCCACTCCTGGCTCCAAGCCTCCACATACTATGAAGGAGTATGAGAAATGGGACACCTATTGTTTCGGTGGCTGCGATCCGCAGCTCTCTGAAAAACAGGAGGCAAGAAATTATCATGAAGCCAACTGGCAGCAAATCCTTGCTCAGGAAGCAATAGAAGAACAATTAAAACAAGAAGCAATATGAAGAAAAGAATTTTAGACATGTGCTGTGGCTCTCGAATGTTCTATTTCGATAAACATGACCCAAATGTTCTCTTCACAGACATAAGAGAGTATCACGACACATTATGTGATGGACGCAAACTAGACGTGCAACCAGATATGATAGCCGATTGCACAGCCTTGCCATTCGAAGATGAAACGTTTAATATGGTAGTATTCGACCCTCCTCATCTACAAAAAGTAGGTCAGAACTCCTGGTTATGCAAGAAGTATGGCAAACTGCCCGAAAATTGGCAAGCATTCATCAATGATTCTATCCACGAGGGCATGAGAGTGCTGAAAACAAACGGAACGCTCATTTTTAAGTGGAACGAACAGCAGATAAAGGTTGGTGATGTACTAAAGGCAATTAAAGATTACAAACCGATATTCGGGCATCGTACCACCATCAAGAACCAAAAAATATGGATGGCATTCATGAAATGGTAGCGATAGAAGTTGCCCCCCACTTAGCCCCTGTTCCCAGCGATTCAATCGCTGGTCCCATAAAAAAAATGTAAAATAACAAAGCAAGAATATGGAAAAGACTATTTATATACCAGGTGATTTGGTTATGACAAACGGTATTCCTATCGGAACCAAAAAGGGAATCGTTTACCAGGTCACAGAAAGTAATGCTGATAAATATGCAAAAGTGAAAGATGGAAATGCATTCACAGAACTGAAAGGTTCCGTCACTCTTTCCAACTTAAAAGGAAAAACCATTAAAGATGATGGATTCCTATTTTGTGATAGTGGTGCATGGGTGAAGGATATTGTTCCTATCCCTCTTACTCCTTCCATCCTAGAAAAGAACGGATGGAAGAATGATGGTTATGATTGTTATAAGTTGCCAACAAAAAGAGCTTATCTGTATATAGAAAAAGATACAAAAGTGAATGATGAGTTCTTAGTGTGTGTTAGTTTAGAAATGAACAACTTGGCAAGTGTTAGCTTCGTTCACGAACTTCAACACCTTCTTTACGGATTGAAAATCAACTCAGAAATGGAGATATAAGCGTATGACAAAGGAAGAATATGAAGAAATGCGTAACACCATCGACTCCGTACGCGGATACTTCAACTCCATCGAAGAGCTAACCAAGGTCAGAGATCTTGTACAAGAAGTTGATGCATCAAACGACATGACTATACTAGAAAACCCTGTAAAGTTTGAAATATTCATCCAGGGAATGTGCAGTGATACAAACGGAGACATCACCAAATATCTCGATGCAGAAACAATCCTCTACATCAGAAATGCTATCCTCCGAAGATTAAATAGACGTATCGCATTCTTCGAAAATCAGATAGAAAACATTAATTACACCAAACGTAAAACAAAGAAAAAGTAATGAAGATAAAAATAATCAAACCAACAAAGTGCGCTCAGGATGTTCACGAAACGACCAAATATCCACGCCCATGGTTTAAGCCGAAGCCAGAGCTTCCAGCAGGTACGATTTTGGAGGTGAGTGATGTATGGTTGAATTTCAATGGTCAATATTATCGCTGTCAATTGCCAGAAGAAATGAAAGATAAAGGTTATTCTCTTCCATGGTACGACATCCCAATAGAGAATGCTGAAATATATAAAAGTTAAATTTAAATCATAAAAATTATGGCTGTAGTAAATGTAGATTATTCAGAGTTCGAAACCTTGAAGAATCGAGTAAAGGAATTAGAAGAGACCGTAAAAGAGAAGGATAAGACCATCGCTTCCCTCAAAGACGGTTCCAGAGTTATCATCCGCAAGGAAGTGCAAATAGAGTACGAGAGATTCAGTGAAGCATTTTGTAGAATGCGTGGCATTGACAAAGACCCTTTGTATTCACAAGATGATAAGCCAAGACGCACTGTTGAGACCTCTGAGTCTTACCTTGGCTTTGAAGATGTGCGCTTGAAGGTTGAAGACAAAATGAAGGACGAGATAAACCGTAGCATCAAGCAGCGAGACGATTCACGCGAAAGTTACGAATCCTCTGTTCAGAAATATAAAGAAAAAGAGAAAAAGTTGGATGACAAGGAAAAGTCTCTCAATGATAAGTATGCCAAAAAGGAAGCAGCTCTCATTTCTGAATATAAGGAGAAGGAAGAAGCACTTGAAGCAGCCTATCTAGACAAAGGCAAGGCGTATAAGCGACAATTAGAAGCGGATTATAAAAGTTACAAGAATCAAGCAGGTCGTTTGCCATTGATCAACAAGAATGCAAAAGAAGCCCTGTCTCTCCTCAATGCCAATCGCTTCTTCAAACCAAAGGGCGTTGAAAGTATTCTAGCACAGATAATTCAAAAGTGTGAACAATAAAAATACAATTATGGAAACAACAAAATTGAAAAAGTACATCGGTACAAAAGAGGTTATGGCTGCACCTATGGATGAAGCAACCGCAGTGACTAAAGGTTTTGCTCGTAAAAACGAGGATAATCATGAGTGGAGATCTGGCTATCACGTCCAGTACACTAACCCAGATGGCAGTACCTACGATTCATGGTCCCCTAAGGATGTGTTCGAAAAGTCATACCAGGTAGCAGAAGACTTTAAGGACCGTCTCATTATTGAGCTCAAGGAGTTGAAAGAACGTTTTAATAAACTCGAGGCTTTCATGAATAAGAATGATTACGACAAGGTCGTTGAAAAATGCGGAACTGTTCAGACAGCATTCATTATTTCTCAATATCATGCAATGAGACATTACTACGATATTTTAAGAACTCGTATTGAATTGTTGGAGGATTTTCCAGACAAGAAATAAGTGTGAACAATAAAATTACAATTATGGAAGTAACAATAACATTAATTATCTGCCTCAGCGTGGTCTTCATTATCACGCTAGGCATCATTTCTTGCACGTTAAGAGACAAGAACTTCAAAGTTCGCTTCGATGACAGAAACAAGCGTTTAATTCGAATTATTCAAGAGCAGCGTGATGAACTTATCAAATACAGAGAGGCTATCAAAAAAAATGATGCCAATCTAGAAAGATCTCTAGAGGTGTTAGCTTCTGCTTCCGATACTGTCAACAAAAAAATATCTCGTTTGAAAGATACGGAAGAAGCTCTATCAATGCTCAAGGTAGAATTTGCAGATTTCAATTTGAAGAAAGATAAGTCTTCAATGAAAATGGATGAAGCTATTCGTGCATTCAAATCAAGCGCAAAGAAAATTAATGATGATAATGCGAAAGCATTTGAGTTCTTTGAGGAGCGACTTGTCAATCGTCCTTCCTACCTCTCCCCAGAAGAGAAGAAGCATTTTAAGGAATACATGCAATCATGTGCTAGAGGCTATACATTTATTAGCAATATGCCAAACAAAATGGACTTAGATTTTGTTTGTGTTGAAGATGTAGATAAAGCACTTGAATTTGTAGGTAGAGACCAATGGGATTCATTATACATTAAATGCCCATCAGAAGAAGAATATGCCAATGGACAGAATACAGAACGAAATCAGTAAACTTCGTCATGAGCAGCATTTGCACGAAAGACTGCAAGAAGCCCAACTTCGGCAGATAAAGCGTGAGCACGATGGTCTTCACAAGTGGATTACCATTAAGCCAAATCTCAGGCTCCTCTGCCGGTTAGACGAACATGGCAAACTCCTCCCTATAGAACAGGAGCGCATCAATAAGATAAAGAAAACATTAGGCATCAAGTAATATGAGTGAACAGGCAGCCCTCGCATTTCGTAAGCTAGTAGCTTCCATGCGAACTTTAGAAAAGCAGTATTGGGCACGCAGAGATAAAGGCGTCCTACGCCAATCCATTGAACTGGAAAAGCGCGTTGACGAAACCATCATGAAGGTTGAACCAAAAAACGTACCGCAAACTGACAATGGGAACTTCTTTATCCTGGTAGCTGAACTTCGGGTGGCAACTAAGCAGTATTTCTCTGAGAAGAAGAAGCCTGAGCCTGACAAAGAACTGGTGAAGACTCTCTTTAACACCATCAAGGAGAAGGAAGCAAAGATTGATAAGCAACTCATCCATTTTCAGGAAGAAGACTTTCGCAAACAAGGCTACACCATTCAGTACCACGTCATGGAACGTCCATACAAATGCCCTCCTCATAGCCTCTTCCAGTCCACTGATGAAGAACTGGCGAATGTGATGTTTAATGATTACTTACGAAATCCCACACCCGGTACAATGATCTTTCGAATGAAAAAGTATATCGGCAAGGATGGAAAACCTCTCTCAGACGAAGAAATCAATAAAATATTGTATAACAAATAAAAAACAAAGAATTATGAAAAAATCAGAAAAGAAAGAAGAGTCTGCACAAAATGTTGCAGACAAAGTAAACAAAGCAACAGAAAAAATCATCGGCACAGGTAATTTTCAATCTCTACGCTCTCGCTCCTCAACCTGGTTTGAGTGCAAAGTAAGATACGAAAAAACACGTGAAGATGGCTCCGAAAAAATGACAACGGAACATTACACTGTAGATGCGCTCTCTTTCACCGAAGCAGAAGCAAAAATCATTGAAGAAATGGCAGTCTACGTCTCTGGTGAACTGAGGGTAGATAACATCAACAGAGCTGCCTATGGAGAAATCTTCTTCTCCGACATCTGCGATGATGATCTCTGGTTCAAGGCTCGTCTTGCCTTCATTACCATTGATGAGAAGAGTGAAAAGGAGAAACGTTCCTACGTTACCTATCTCGTACAGGCAAAGAGTCTAGAACGTGCTCGCCGCTATATTGACGAGGTGATGGGTAAAACCATGATAGATTACGAAGTCAAAGGCCTCAACGAGACTAATATTATGGATGTTTTCGAACATAAATCATCTTCTGTCGAGAAAAAGGATGAGAAGACCGAAAAATAAGTAGTAATCTTGCGCATTTCGGTCAACTATGGCCGAAGTTGCGCAAGTTATCACTTTTTATCCTCATTTTTCTCGTACCTTTACCCACATTATTAATATATAACATCAATCATATATGAAAAAGTTGAAACGTTTAATCATTTACCTACGCCTCTGGTTTATCCGCCAGATGGGTTACAATCTCCCATCCCTCCGTGAGGCTACCTGTATCGTTCCCGGTCAACTCTATGACCATTTCGGTCGTGTTGTCAGGGCTGTACCCAGTAAGCCAATAGATAATGAAGTTGGTAGCAAAGAACAGAAAGATGTTCCTGATCATTGTCTTCAGTGCGATCTGTACAACAAGCATATCCCTTGCTCCTTCAATCATAGCATGACCAACGGCAACGACATCTGCGAGAATCATCATTTTGAAATCATCTGCCTCAACACTGGCAACATTTAAATACTACTCATTATGGAAAAGCAAAAACCAAGATACAGACTCGATAAGAAAACCGGTCATCTTCTAGAAGTCCCTACTAAGAAGCAGGTTCGTGAAAACGTTAAGAAGATTCGTGAGCAAAAGGGAAAAGATCAGTTACCTCAATCTCCGGTCACTATCCATGAGACTCAGGCAGAGAAAAACTTCAAAAAGGTCCAGAAGGTCATCGACCGCATGCACGCCAAGGCGAAACTACCCGATTTTCTCTCCATGGCTCGCCACAAGTTCCTCTCCACCGTCTGTGTCATCAATAATCCAGGCAAACAGCGTAGCCTACTTCCTGATAAGAAAGGACGCTTCGTAATGCTCTGCCATGGCAAGATGGCTAAGGTCTTCACTGCCGATGTTTGCCTTCTCGTCAAGATCCAGAAGTCCATCATCAAGAAACATGAAATGGCACCAGGTGGAGAAGTGACCACAGAGCATTGGCAGGATGGTAGCTGGAGTATCGTTCCATGCAGAGCAGACAAGAGTAATTACACCACCATTCAGGAGGTCCGTCTTCGTCCATGGTTCTTTCTCCACCGCTACTGGTATGAGATTTCCTTCGATGGCAGAGTAGAGCCAGCTATGATGCTGAACGATTACGGCCTCAACCCTACTCTTAGCAAGAAGCATTTCTATGTTACCAGAGAATACGTCAAAGTACGAAACCAGGATGCCGAAAACGATTATTTCCGTTTCTGGCTCCATAAACCTGCAGATCATGAAGCTAACAAATGATGTCATTATTCTCAATCGTCCTCGCGTTCAGAAGCGAGGACTTGCCCTTAATATCTCTGGGCGTATCACTCTAAGGTCTAGTCCTTGCAAACTGCTGGATCTCCATCCGGGTGATAAGATTTGTTTCTGTTTCTATACGCCAAGTAAGCAGATGTATGTAATCAAGTCCACACCGGAGTTAGAAGCTAAAGATGTATGCATCAAACTGTCTGGTCGTAAGGGGCAGCTCCATGCCAGTAATGTTTCTACCGTCAGTTTCTTGCTTAGCTATATACCGAATATCCCGACTGGTACTAAGCAGATAGAACTGGTTACGGCAAATGAAACAATAAATCTCGATGTAGATGGCGTCAGTTGTCCAGCTTTGGCTATCGTCAACAGGGCCGACAGCGAGCATTGCAGATAGTAAAATATTAAACATTAAGAAATATGCAACAATCAATTAGATACAAAGGCCTCAGCCTCACTCCTGATGAAATGGCAGTAGAAAACGGTGCGCTATCCCTCTGCGGCAATCTAGAGCTGCATGATGGCGCATTGCGCCCTTCTATTGTCACAGGAACACCCCTCTCTCAGCCCCTCACCGTTAATGGTGAGGTGGCTAAGATATTGTATGTTCACGAAACAGGTACTTATCACCATCTCATAGCCATAGCCTCATCAGCCATCTACTGGTTCCTACAGGATGGATCTCTTGTCTCAAAAAAACCTATCAAGTCCTTCGACTACGAATCCACCGTGCTCTCTATCGACTCCATCGGCAACACCCTCATCATCGTGGCTACCGATGGCATCCACTATGCCATGTGGGAGAGCAATGGACAGTCCTCGTCCAATTACAGCTATAAGGGAAAGAAACCTCCATTCCTAGAACTTAGCTTTTTCTTCGACCCAAGAAATAAGCCAGAAGATTACGAACTTGGTGGAATTAATGCCAAAGGTAGCAAGGAAGGTTTCTACGATGCTTTCCAACAGACCACCTATAGCTGTGGCGATGTGTTCAACAAGGTGAATGGCGATTCCTTCACCTCGGGCGACCAAGTAGCCAATATCAAGGATGATAAGCAGTCCGATATTACCCAGAGCATCTACGCCATGGTCAACCGAACAAACAATCTTATCGCCAAGCAAGGGCGTTTTTACGCCTCCTTCTTCATCCGCTATTGCTATCGCATGTTCGATGGCAGCATGATTATGCACTCCTCGCCTGTTTTCATCCCTATTCAGGTGCCAAACAGCTATTCCGTTTATTCCGCCAACATTGGCTTCCCTAGCGAAAACTACAAAAATCTTACCGTTACTGGTGCGGAAGTTGGTTGGGAAGATTCCGCTACTTTCAACAGAAGAGATGCCAAGAACAACGTTATCGAAGCCAGTATCTCCAAGTGTACCTTTATGTACCTTCCTCACAATGTCGCATTGTCCTATGCGCTCCAAGGAGATATAGACGAATTGAAGCGATGGAAGGATATTATCAAGTCTATAGATATTTTTATCACGCCTCCTGTTACCAATGTCGATACGAGTGCCAAGATTAGCGTTCTGGAAATGTGTCAGCCTAATTATGTCCTAAATGGTAATAACGTACAAGATTATCATTGGACTAGCAACAAGGGCAAAAGCTATGGAATGGTCAGTGTTCGCTTCCCTAAGAAGTCTGACGATGATTATAATAACCAACTCAGCTCTGCTGGCAATGGTGATTCTTCCGAGTCGAATGAGCAAAACATTTCAGCCTTTTACAAGATATGCTCCCTGCCAATAGACAATCTTACCAATGTCGCAAACAAGGAATTGCCTGTAGATAAGGCTGCTGTATACCAAGTTTCCCTCCAAGAGCAGATGCAGGACGATTACAAGACACACAATTTCCTCACTGCCAAGGGTAGCTATGTCTATAACCATCGGCTCAATCTGTTTGGAGTGCAAGAACATCTGATGTCTGGTTTCAGCCGAAAAGTCATGTTCCCGAAGGGCAACTTCCTTCGTTCAGGCGGCAATTTCAATTCCCATCTTATCATCAAGAAAATAGTGACAGAACTTCATACCACATCCGGCACAAAATATGTAGAGAATATTTTAGAAGAAGATGTAATCGACCGCATAGAACCATTCATGCTTGCCAATCTGGTTAAGTTCTATCCCGATTCCAGGGCTAAGAAGATGGTTTTCTTCTGTTCTACGGTCGGTACCAGTGCCGATGTTATCTATGCCTTTCCTCTAAAAGAATGCGAAGAGTTGAATGGAGCTATGCACATGGGCAACTTCACCGAAGAGATAACGCCCTATATCGTCACCTCCTACGATTACTCTGTAGATGATGTAGTCGATATGAGCAATAAGATTTACACCTCCGAGTCCGATAATGCCTTCTATTTCCCATTAAACGGCATCAATACCGTAGGTATCGGAACCATACAGGGAATAGCCTCCACCACGCGTGCGCTCTCACAGGGTCAGTTTGGCCAATACCCTTTGATGGCGTTCTCCACCGATGGCATCTGGGCAATGGAAGTTTCTTCCAAAGGCACTTATAGCAGCATTCACCCGATTAGTCGTGAGGTTTGTAGCAATCCGAAGTCTATCACACAGCTAGATCAGTCCGTTCTTTTCGCAACCAACCGCTCAATCAGTCGCATAGCAGAGTCACAGGTGGTTTCCATGTCCGATGTCTTAGATGGTCCTGGCTTCAATATTTCCGGTAGCCTAGGTAAGTTCCTCAACTTCTTCGTTGATGCAGAAGGGGATAGCGAATCCGTCAAGACTACCAAGGCTCAGATGCGCCAGCTTATAGATTTCACCTCTTCGCCAATAGAGTTCTTCCAGCGTTGTCAGGTCATCTATGACTATAAGAACTCTCGCATCTTATGCCTGGATGTTACACAGACGAGTAAGACCTCTACGGCTGATACGGTGGCACTCTGCTATTCTATCAAGGATGGTAGCTGGAGCACTTTCCTTATACAGAACGTGCTCACGGCAATCAATTCCTACCCACACCCCTACATACAATATAGGGATGGCAGCGTGATGGTGCTCGATAAGGGTTACGATTACGAAGATACAACAGAGTATCATGGTATCATAGTTACTCGTACCTTGAAGTTCGATGAAGATAACGTACCTGATTCCATTACAGGCTATATCCATTCCCTCACGTCTGGCAGCATACCAATCATGTGGTTATATGGTAGCAATGATAATCAGAATTGGCATTACATCGGTCGCTTGGGCGGCATGAAGTCCAGCTACATGGCTACTCACAGCTATCGTTTCTTCCGCATCGCCCTATACCTGAAGATGAAATCCATGAATCAATACTTTGCTACGCGCCTCGAAATCATCAGGCGTTTCAGCAAGTTCTAAAAAGAAAAGCCACCGTTCCATGGCTTTTTAAGCCATGTCCTCCCAAAACAAGAGCCTTCGCAAATCAGGAGTAATCCCGAAGCGAAGGCTCTTTCCATAAACACACCTAAAAAAAAAGAAGAAAAAAAAGTTTCATTAAGTAAAGCCACCGTTCCAGGCGATTCTATCGCCTGTCCCCAATAGCCTCTTACGTAAAGCTAGGCCGTCTCAAAGTATAGTTATCCCGGCTCAGCAGGTTGCTCTTCATATTATTGAAGTCTGCTGTAGCACTATTCCCATACTGTCCAGCCTTGTCAGCATACTGATCCTGCAAAAATTGGCTCATCGTATAGTCAACGATATAGCGGTGCATGTTGCTCTTAAGCGCATCCGTCACAGCCACGTTCCAGTTCGGAATCTCCAGTTTCAGAGTCACAGTCTCATAGATACTTTCCTCCCGATCATTACCAGCCTTAGTTACGGTAGAAGTCACTTCCTCATCTTCCTGGCCGATGATGCTTGTGGTCACTACCTCCGTCCATGTGCCGTTCTTGTTATCGGTGTACACATACTTTCTTGTACCCTTTACCAGTCGCTCCAGATTGTTGTTATCCTCCACTCTACCTGAGGTCAGATAACGCTGAGCTGCCACCTTGATATTGCCGATGGCTTCTGTTACTGCGCGGTTGATAATGCTGCGAGTCTCTTTACTGTCAGGGCTTTCAATAGTGGCTCTGATGTCCTTCTGCGCATCATCCACCAGTCCCTGGCTCAACACATAGCATCGAGTCAATATGTCATTGCATACCTGCTCCATGCTAAAGTTCAAAGTAATTAGTTTACTATCCATATTTCGAAATATTTAGATGATTAATAAATCTACCTCAGTTCATAAGGCGGCCTACCTCCGCTCCAGTCTACATGATCCTGATGAAAATGCTGCGAAACGAAGTCCTGATTACGCTCTGAGCCTTTCAGCCCACTCTGGGCATCTTTGTCTACTTCGTCCACATTTCGTGTATCGGCATCCAGTTCATTCTGACTTTTAGCCTCAGCATCTATACTGCGACTTTGAACAGCAAGTTCGCCATTCTCTTTTTCATCGGTATCTACAGACCGCCCGGCAGTTCCCTGCGCATTCTCCTGCTTACCTGTTTCATCCCCACTTCTTGCCAAAACCATAGGAGAAGAACCAGACTTCTCGTCACCATCTACTGCTCTAGATGAAGTATCACTGGCAGAAGAGCCTTCTTTCGTTGTATCATCGGCTTTTCTTTCAGCCTCAGCAAAGCTAAAGTCTTTCTTTAACAAAATCTCCTTAATTGCGTCAAGGTCACTCGCTCCCATACTGGCATAGTCCGTATGGTTCATATCCGGGAAGTCGCTCAGCCATCCGGCAAGGATAGCATGAACCAGATAGTTCTGTATTTGGTTCGTCAGAACCCCACTTAGTCTAGGTGGCCAAGAAGCCAAAGTCTTGATGGTGATTGAGAAATCATCAGCCAATGCCTGTAGGTCAAACTGCTGTGTGGTCGAAGAAGAGAATCTTGCCAAGAAGTTTTCTAGGTCGGTTATCGCTTCCCGATAGTATATATCCAGTTTCGCTTCTTCACCATCACTCGCCCAGACGGTCTGAAAGTCCACATCTGGGTTATGCTGCGCAATGGTGGCAGATAGTCCTTCTACCACTCCCATCACGCTTTTCTTTATGATTTTAATTGTTATTGTCTTCATACGCTCATTTTTTTCTATGCCACAACCAAACAAGAATACCTATTATGGCTATGATGATACCTGCTAACACACCGAGGCTAACTTTACCTATTGTCACAAGCCTTTGCTCATTCTTGGTTAGTTCTCGCCTCATGATATTGATAGAGTCCTGCTTTAACCGAATCAGACTGTCCTTTTGCACGATCAAGAGTTGATATTTATCCACCTTCTTACTCATAGTAGAGATAGAATCCTGTAGCTTCGTCACCTCTTTAGTGTCTCTATTGGTCACAACAGAGTGCCAACTTTCTGTTTTGATAGGCTTTCCGTTCTGGTCTACAGTGGTCGAAGTACTATCCTTTGTATGAGTTGTCTCCTTGGTCGAAGTCTCATGCTCCCGGTTACGGTATGTAGCCATCTGCTCGAAGGCTGATATAAACCGCTCCTGCCAACTGGCATCCAAACCCTTGCTCACAGTGTTGTCTGTGATATAATGCTCCTGCATCACGGTTTTCGTCTTGCAGCTCGTAAGGAAGAGTACAGAGAAATACGCTATCCATACAAACAGGTAGATAATTAAATGTTTCGATTTCATAAGCTATGAGATATTGAGTGCTCGCTTTGACATTTTCAAATACTCCTCGCATTTGTCCAGTCCTTTATAGCCACCGTTAATTTTCCGTCTTATTGCTTTCAGATTATCCTCGTCAGCCAATTCATTGCATCCGAAAGTATCGAATATCCACATCGAGGAACGTGTGGCACCAAGAGGCTGTTCTAGGAGTCCAGGCTTCTCCACTACATCATAGCCACAATATCCGGCATACTTTCTGTAGTTGGCTCGCCCTGTTATCTGTATCAGTCCACGCCCCTTAAACCTTACACCATCACCCTTATGGGTGTTACCAAGGTCTTTTCTTCCCTCATAAGCCTTTCCGCTGGCAATCTCCTTGGTATATCTCAGTTCACCACTTTCATGTGCAATTTGAGCCAAGTAGTGCGCCCATCTCAAAGGCGTGTTTATTTCAAACTCCTCAGCAAATCGGTTCAGGTATGGCAGAAACTTCTCTGCCCTCTTCCCTGCGTTAGGCATTGCCATCAGCAGCTGCTCTAATCTGATTTCCTTCATTTCCATTTTCTTTATTGTTTTTATATTCTTGATACTTCTTAAACATCGGGAATTTCTCTACGAATCCTAGAGTCAGTGCATAATAGGCATAGTCCACCAGTTTGTAGAAAGGTGTCTCATCAACCAGCATCCGCCTCAGATTCTTCAGGATATTGGTAACAAACAGGTAAGTAGCTGCTATACACACCCACTTCACGCAAAACAAGGCCTCTGTGTCCGAGTGAAGAAAGTGCCAGATAATGAACAGAGCTGCCACCGTCACAAAGAACACCGCACAACAGACAAAGAACATTCCGAATTTCTTCCAGCTCCATTCTTCACCGTTAAACACTGCTGCCACGATGCCAAACACCAGGTTCAGCCCAAATAATACCATCATGGCAATCATAAAATCTCTGATGGGAACCAGCAGACTCAGAAAGGTCCAAAGTGTCCCAATTAAGTAACCTCGAATATCATTCATTTTCTTTTTCATTTATCCGTCCCCACACAATTATGGAAGCGATGCAAATATAAGCCATCATTCCCAGTTATCTGTGATAAGTTGCGCAAATTCATACGAAAAAAGAGAACACAAGCCCATTTTCCGCCTGCATTCTCTTCTTCTGATAGTTTTCTTTTATATATCTCTAGTCATTATGGAATTTCCCACAAACTCTACATTCAACACTCAACATTCAACATTTCAATGGTTGAAGTACCCCCAAGCCTTACATTGGCCATAAGGGTTATCATCATCCCTCAGCCAGTTCACGGCAAGATCCACCATTTTATCCATCAACTGCTCTTCGCTGTCCTCCGGGAACCATTTCTTCATAAGATTAAAGTTGTCAGAGTAGATCATGTTCAAAACCACGGCAAAATCCCACTGGTTGTAAGGCCTGATCTCGTCCTTCACTGTCTCATAGATTTCCTGCGTCTTGGCCGAGGTATAGTAAGGAGCACGATGCTCTACATCATTATCATCCTCAAACACCATCTTCTTGATCTGAACATCAGCAAAGAAGTCGTTGAAGTGACCGTTACCCACAACCCCATAAATCTCCTTGTAGAGTTTCAGAAGGTCTTCTTCCGAAGCGTGCATAGCCACAAACTTGCCGATGATCTTGGTTACCTTCACCATCTGCTCCGGTGTGGCATCACTCTGATATTTTGTGATAAGTTCTACTAAGTTCATATCATTCTTGTTTTTGTGATTTGACGTATTTGAAAATCTCGTCCAACTTGTTTTCCATGTTGTCGAGCCGCTGATTTGTTCTCTGCTGGTCACGAAATGATGTGTCCAACTCTGAGAGAAGTTGATCACAGTCCTTTACGGTCTGCTCGAAGTCCGGCATCTTATTGATGATGTCAGTGGCTTGGTTCTTCAATGCGTTTACCTCGTTGATGATACTCTCCTTACTACAAGAGATTACAAGGGTGTCGCTGTATGCTGTTTGCTCAGTATCAACTACCGAATAGGTTGACTGCTTTCCGTCTTCCGTCTGAACATTCACCTTCACGTTCATGGTGCCAAAGTTTGGCATGCCAGGCATCTGTGGCATCATGTTGGGCTTGCTACCACTAATATCAGGGCTTGGAGTATTCATCACTTTACCCTGCTTGAATTTTCTAGTCGCCCGGTCAAACAAAAAGACCGGGAAACCTGCCTTTAAATCTTTAAATATCATAATCGTATCGTTTTAAATGGATAATGCGAGGGAAACGATGGCTAACAAACCATCCACCATTTCCCCCTATAATGATACTAAGCAGTAGTCAATGCTACGGTTAGACTGTCAAATATGCTAAGGCCTCTAGCCTTTCCGCATACCACATCGTTAGCCTTTTGCGTTCTTCCTACACTGGTGATGGTCACAGCCGTTGGCAGAGCTGTCTGCCCTTGGAAGGCTGCTACCCATCTTTCCGTGTAAATCAATGGCTGCGCTCTCATCACGTTTCTGTTGCCTATTACAGGCGAAATGATGGAGATTGTTGCCACGATAGGCACAAACACCGTTGTACCATTCAGGATAGGCTGCTCATAACTGTAGGTTATGCTTGCCTCCGGCTGCACATTGCCATTCACGCAATAAGGTCTGCAAAGCTTCTCATTGTAAGTAGCTAAGACTGAAACTTGGTTGGCTACCAATGCTGTAGTAGCCAAACCCACTGGAGAAATCTTGTTCATACCACTACGCTTCTGTTTCATTCTTTACTTTTTTACTGATAGCCACCTGCTACACCTGCGCCACATCCGCAACCGACATTCATCAGATTGGCAAGGTAGATGTTCTGCTGCAGCTGTGAGTTCTTGAACTTCAAGTCCTGAATCTCGTTAGCTTGCTCCTGGCTCCAATGGCCTGTCAGGGTGTCGATGATGCGCTGGGTGTTGTTCTCACCTGCACGGATGATGTCACACTTGTCTTGCTGCATCTGGAAACCGAGGTTCGAAGCTGCTCTTTCTATACCAGTGTTGGTATAGCTAAAGCCCTGCTGCATCTGGTTAACGATGTCCTTCTGGCCAAGCTGATTATCATACCCCATCTTGATGATGTTCTGCTGCGTCTGGCAGCAGCAATCCTTAAGCGCAATTGTCATCTGCAAGTTACCCTGCGAAATGGCGTTGATTACTCGCTCTGCCGAGAATCCTACCTGACCACCAAGCTGCTGGATGCCTGCCTGGATGCCACAGATAGAGTTCTGCAAGGCGTTGAAGTCACAGTTCAGATTGCTTGCCAACATCTTAAGGTCGTTGCCGTTACCCTGGATGGCACCCATCAGCAAGTTGCTATTCTGGTTGTCTGCCATCTGGTTGCGCAAACTCTCGATTTGACCCTGAATCTCCGCACGCTGCACGTCTGCGCCATTGTCACGATTGTTCCAGTCTGCACCATACATATAGCGCATCATGCCCATCATCATCATGTAGGCGAACGGATTGTTCCACATATCATCATCGTCACGGTTACGCATCATAGCCGCCATTGCCAAAGGATTGCTGTCACGATTTGCCATCGCTCCAAGCAAACCACCCATCATTGCATCGTTGCAACAAGAGGTAGTCTTAATTACTTCTTCTGCCATAATTCCTAAAGAAATAAAAGTTGTACATTTTGTTTATTCACACATGTAATCGATTACGGCAGCAAAGTTATCCCAAAATATCTACATGTTTCATAACTCTGTCAAACATTCTTTTAGTGACTGATTTCCAATGATTTAAGGTGACATAGACCCATATCAAAAAAAAGAGAAGCCTCATCAGCTTCTCTTCATTATTCTGTTATTTACCCATAAAATAAGTGATGATGGTTCCAGCAATCGCTATCACATTGATAAATGCTTGGTGATTAAACTGCCTGGTACAGTAGATGATGATAGTTTACCTAAGTTGAAATAGGAACAGAAAAACTTGAAGATGAAATACAAGAAGAAGGGAGTGCTAAACAACACTCCCTTCTTCTTTATCTATATGGTTTACTCCCCATACTTTGGCTCCTCATACACAAGACCATGATCATCTACGTAAGCCTTGGCTTCTGAATATGTGTCAAACTCTACTGCGGTGGCATCTACTGATGGGAATACCTCAGCATTGTCACCTTCCTCTGTCAGAGGGAACATCATCTTTGTTTCCTCATGTACTACCTTATACTTCTTTGTTAACTTATTCATATCTTGTTTCCTTTCTTTACTTTAATATTAAACTTATGATGCCCTATGCAGGAGTAATTGAGACCGTGTAACCCTTGCTCTGCAATGTCTGTACTGCGGAATCAGATGCAGATGTTCGAGTGCCTTTAGCTGTAATCACTTTCTTCCATGATGGTGAAGAAGATATGATACCAGTTTCACATTCAGCCTGGTCTTGTAACATCTTGTCTATGTTGTCTAGCACAGGACTGTTACCTATACCAATTATCTTGGCTAGGCTGTTACGAGTAGTCCATTTAATCTTAGCCATTGTATCTAAATCAATATAACTAAAGTCTTTTCCAAGTATAGCAATATCACCGAAGTCAACAGCTGTTCTTCCTCTATAGATAAAAGAATTTAAAGCGGAAAATTCTTTTAATTTATCTGAATTGTAAGTAATTTTAGGACTGTCAATTGTTAATTCTCGTAAAGACGATTTACATCTAACACTACTAATATCTCCATAGATATCTCCACCAAGAGTTAATAATACAAGGGAAGTTAAGTCAGACAAATGAGAAATATCTCCAGTGACTTTTCCTCCTAAAGACAATCTTGTTAGTTTTATACAAGAAGCAATGTTAGATATGTCAAAATAATCAGACGTATTAACTGTAATTTCATTTGCACCTTTCAAAAAGCAAAGTCCATTGTATGATGCTTTTAATGCTTTTTGAATAAAGCCGTAAATAGAATATTTGTCAAAGAAGTGAAATTTGTATGAGCCAGCATCAATAGATTTTATATCTTTCCAGTCATTGTTTAAACTTCTTTTTTCATTCGCATTTACAGTTTCTGTACCTAGCATAAAACTTCTATCACATGAAATAGAACCTTTATAAGCGTTGAATAAAACACTATTAGCGTTAACGCCTTCTACTTCTACTACCATTTCTCCGACATGTAGCACTGATTCATTTGCGACGATGCCATTAAGTCTTGTTACTAAACATTTTCCCATAATATAATATATTAAATTTTAAAATATTCTTTATCTAACCAATTCAATCTCTTTTTTAATACAGAGATATAGGTATTCATTGAATTGACATTACCTTGTCCCCATTTTTCTTTTTCCAATGCAATATCAACAAGTGGAATATCTTTTGCAATATCTTCATACATAGCCTGAATAGTTTCTATTGACAAAATATTTTCACGTAGATAAGCATATCTGTTTCTAATTTCATCTTCATATAAAGACTTGAAGTTCTCCCACAAACTCATATCAACAGCATAAGAACTAGTCATTATATCTAAATTATAGTTATTATCATAGAAGGACCATGACAAATCTAAATCGTAGAAGAATGGATATAACTTTTTCTTATCCTCTTTTGCATAAAGAATCATGTTACGACAAGTGTTGTCTCTCATCAAGAATACCTGTAACCCTATAAAATAGTCAATCCAGTCTATAACAGACATTCTTTGTGGTACATTTTCCTTAGTGAAGTTTTCAGAATTGATGAAAGAGAAGAAGTCTGTTAAAGCCTGTTTGTTTGATTCAGTCAATTCATCATTCATCTCATCTTCCCAATCTTCTGGCTTTGCAGCTGTCCAGTTATTTGGGTCATTTGTGTTTCCACGTGTTCCACTAACAATCATACCACTAGTATCTCCGTCTAGAAGATAGTTCTTTTCGTCCTTTTTCAATCCGAAAACATCAATACCATAAAAATTACCTCCGATATTAACTCTTATAGGGAATCCCTTAATCATACCCGTAGCACCACTGTAAGGAATTTCTTCTGCCTCCCATGGATAACTATGAAGCTTGCCTCTGTCTTCCCAAATAGACATAAAAATTCTATTCATCAAGAGTTCTTTTATTCGCGTATTATCTGTATAATTTGCTTTAAGATTAAAACCACTAACACGCACCATTTCTCCAATTTTAATCTTATTTTTCTTAGAGAAACTAGAATCTTTATAGAAAGTGAATCTAAAGTTACGCTTTCTGTTATAGAGCGTTGAGGAACCTTGATATTTTACACCTATATTATAAGTTCCATTCAGATAATGACCGAAGTCAATTTCAACCACACACTGATGCTCTGTTTTCTTATCTACTGACCATGCACCTATTGTTGGAGAATCTGTTATCTTTGTAACCTTTATACTTGTTTCATTAACACTATAGGTTCCATCAATTTCATTCTTAGTCAAAGAACTTGTCACATAGGGAACTTCATTTACATAGGTAACTTTTGATGGTACATAAAAGTCTAACCCGACACTATTATCCAGCTTAGAGTAAACTCCGTTTCCCTCATCTTTCAAGGTTGATTTAACAAAGAACTGTAAGACAGTCAGACCTTTTTTAGCATTCTCCTGTGTATCTTCATTGATAACTAGAGGATAAATGCCAGTTTTGTCTGAATAACCATCGTTGGCAGTAAGGAAAAATGTTTCTTGTTTGATATTCACTGCACCATAACTTGGTAAATGCCATTTTCTAACATTTACCTCTTTTGGTTGTGAATTGATTAAATCAATCACATATTTTTGTGCATTCTTTCCCAGATTTAAATTTTCAACATTTAAGTTGTCAATATTCATTTTATACTCACAGCGTACTCCTTCACCATTGCGGTAGCCAAGAATCTTACCTTCTGTATCTGTAGTAATCTCAGTTCTTCCTTCTGGGTCTTCAATATGAGAAAACTCTGTTGGAATAGTCTCAGACTTTACCTTATAGAGATAATGGCTACCATCGGGAGCAATATATCCTATCACCTTACCATTGGCATCAGTCTCAACAGAAAGATATTCATCATTCTCTGTTGTAGAAAGATGAGCAGTACGTTCTTTGATGTTTGCTATATCAATAATGGCATTGGCAATAAAGGTACTAATATCAATACCACCAACAATCATGTTACCATCATTTGCACGGAAGCCACCAAGAACCTTGTCTTCTGCATCAATAATAGCATAGAGCCATTCCTCATTGGTTATTACAGAATACATTTCATGGTTAGGGAAGTATGGCTGTGCATCATACTTTATTCCTGCAAGGATTCTGTTTTCTGCATCTACAACTGCGATGATATACTCATCATTAGAGATATAGAAGAAGCTGTCAGCTACATCAAGGTTTATCAATCCCTTGCCATCTTCTTTTGGCTGGAAGGTTTTGAGGGTTTCATCAATACTTGAAAGAGCTTCCTTGATAGCCTTAATATCATCAAGCCACTGAGCCTTGGCAGCCAAACAAGTACCATCTTGCTGAATACCAAGAAGAGGATGATTAGCTGCATCAAGAATTACCCAAAGGAACTCTTCGCTCTGTGATATGTGGTACATATCATTCTGGGGATAATATGGCTTACCAGTTGCTCTATAGATACCAAAGAGAACTCTATCATCTGAGTCTACTACAGCCATGATAAACTCCTCATTTTCAATTACTGTAAAGCACTCCTTTACTTCATCTTCGATGAGAGACTTTCCTTCTTCTTTGTCTACCTTACCTTCCTGCAATGCTGCGATGCTTGCAGACAATTCTTTCTTGGCAGCATTAATAGCTTTAAGAATATCTGTCTTATCCTGCTGGCAGTGGTTGATAATCTCTCGCAACTTGGCTCTGATTGGTGCAGGAATACCCTTGCCCCACTCAATGGAACCATCAAGCTGGATTCCAAACAAGAAGTGGTCTTCTGCATCTACTATTACCTTGATAAACTCTGGAGACTCAATTTCACGAAAAGGAAGAGCAAACTGGGAGACTACCTTATCTTCTGAATCACCGAACTCTTGGACAACACTCGCCTTGTCGAACTTCTTAGCAAGCTCGTCATCAACACGCTTATTGTCTGCCTTGTTAGCCAATGCCTCATTCACAGAACTCTGATTAGCCTTAAGATTCAAAACATCATTCAAGGTCTTCTGGCTTACAACCTTATTGGTGCTCACGCCCAACTCCTGAGCCACTTCCAGCAAAGTTGTGTTTACCCAGCTACTGCCATTCTCTGAATAGAGCACATTGATGCCCTGAGGAACTACGAGATTATCAAAGTTTTTATACGTACCAGCTACGGTCGCAAAATAATACATCTTGGCACCGATAGCCTTTGTAGGCACAGTGTCAAGACTAGCCACGCCCATATACGTAGCTCCTCTTACGAGCTTAAACTTTTCTATGATATTCGTTATCAACTCGTCCCAATAGCTATCCCTCTCGGCATTTACACACCAAGTTCCTCTGTCTGCATTCCAGTAATGAGCCCAACCGTCTATCACCACAAAGTCACCGGCCACACCACCAGTAGGGAACTTTCGGTTCACCTCATAGATGCTGCCATAATCTCCCTTGTAATGAGGATCTTCTTTATTAATATCGTTAGCCATAAAATATTATATTTGAGATAATTGGTTATACTTTTCTGCCAACTCGCTTTCCTTCTTACTTACCAGGAAGATGCTGATGGCACGATAGATAAGATATTTCTTGCATTCATCTGTCAGGGAAAGGATGATTTTCTGGTCGGTCACTTCCTTTTCATGCCCAGTATCAGTAGAATACACATTCTCTAACTTTTGATAAGGGATATACGTGAACAGTTCAACCTCATGATCATATACAGCTCCAACAGGTGCATGGTTGGCATCATACCTTCCGGCAGTCCAGTACATCAGCACTCGCTTTCCTGTAGTTGGCGATGTGGTAATCATGCCCTTTGGTTTCTGGGGCGTTCCCCTGGTCCACCGGGAGGCTTGCATCTGAGCCTCCTTGCTGCCCGGTTCCATCAGCATAGTCAGCGTGCTTTGCCAACTTCGTAGCCTCAACTCTACCAGTCTCAGCCAGTCTTCAGGAATAGTCAGGCATCCATGACCATCTGTAAACTGTGTCTGGATGGCATCATAATCCTGCTTGCCGCTTTCGTTCAGCGAAACTTCCACCCTTTTGGGGAGAATCATTTGCGCTGGTGCTTGCAGCAAAATCTGTTGTGCTGCCGTTTCAATGGCTTGCTTCATTTCCGTGTCCGAATCATCCGTAATGATGTCATTCACCTCATCATGGATTACTTCGTCCATAGCTATGCGCATTTCCTTCACAAGGTCACTCATCAATGCTTCCATATCGCAAGAAAATTATATTATTAAAACTCAATCACCACACCCAGCTCTTTAGCCTTCTCCTTCACAGCCTTAGGTGATTTCAGTTTTCTTACATCTACCTTATACGTCTTCTGGAGATAATTTTTTGCCTTAGTGATGTTATCGAAATGAAGGGCATTCTCGTCCTTCACCTGCTCTTCTTTTTGTTGCTGAATCTGCACCTCTTCCGGCTGGCTCTCATCAATGATACGACCTGCCTTCGTAAGAGGATGTTTTCTGATGCATTCTGCCACCTGCTTGTTATCCGTAATGTACGAATAGGCATCGTTGCTGCACCGCTCAAACTCAATGTTCTTGATCAGTCCGCTCGGCAGAGTTACTACAAAAATGAGCATGCTCTTAGCTACAAATCTATACATATCTATTTGTGTTTATGGTGAGAAGGGATAGTGAGACTGTATTAGCCTCAACTATCCCCTAGATTGATATATGTAGAAAACTATCAGTTTCCTATACAATGATTACGCTGCCTCCAAAATCTGCTCATCTGTAACGCCATCACCAGTGAAGACTGGTCGGGCTACACGCGCATGAGCATCAGGGAAGGTCAGTACCCAGCAGCTATATTCCTCCATTACCACACCTGCGGTGTTGCGAATCAGCAAGTCCTTGGCATTAAACTCGTTTCTGCTCCATACACCGAATACGTATTTGTCAAGATAACGAGCATCCAGCAAGAACGCTCTACCATCCATACCCCAGGAGTTAAAAGCATCGTGACGATAAATCAGAATCTTTGTACCCATGCTCTCGAACTTCTCAAAATCAAGTTTCCAACCCTGATAGTCCTTTTCGGTCTGGGTAATGATACGCTTGTTAGAGCGAAGGTTAGCAAATGCCTGATAGATCAAGTTGTCAACGAAGAGAAGTTTCGTACGGCTGGAGTTACCAGCACCCTTCAATACTGCTGCAATAAAAGCAGAAAGTTCCTTCTCGCTGATCACATACTCATATACTGTTTTTTCCTGCTCTACAGTTTCGCCATCGGTACCACCAGGCTTAGGTACTTTTACCTTTGCCTTAACAATTTCACCATTCTCATCTTTCTTGACAGCCCAATGGCCAATCTGCAAGTCCTTGCCTGCTTCCCAGTAAATACCGCCCATGGTATAGGTCAAACCAACTTTCTCGCCACCATTCGACATGCTCTTTACACCGAACAGACCACTTCGCTCCTGGCCATAACGCATATCGTCCATAGCCATTTTTTCCTGTCTTGTGAAGTCCCATTTTACCTGAGTTTTACTCATACGGTTGATAAGTGACTCCTCAACCTGCATGATAAATCGCTGGCAATACTGGAAGCTCTTATCTGGCATAGAGTAATAACTACCAGTTTCAACCTCTTTCTCGCCTGCGGCTCTTCCGAGGCGCATCAGAGTTGTACCTACCGGAATATTGTCTTCAAAGTCACGGTTGCCGCGCGAAGGGTTTTTCTTTCCATTCAGAGCGTAGGCAATAGGGTTATTGTTATTATCATGGCTGATTACACGGAACTGAAGAGGAATCAAAGTACTCTTGTTTGTACCAGTCTCGTCATAGCCATAAATGCCATCTACCATAATAACATCACCATTATCGAAAGCTGCCGGGTTCTCTACCACAAAGGTTACAGAGTTACCATTGGTCTGCTTATTAACCTGAGTAGTAAGTTTTGACATGATAGGCTTCTGACCGATAGAATAGTATTCTACTCGGACAGAATCAATAGGAGTCATTTTCTTAGATGCACGTAAAATCTGATCAATAGGACAACTCTCCAACTTCATCTCTACGACTGTTGGGTTAACATGAGCTACATAGTAATCCCAGTTACCCATAGCTTCCTGTTGCTCCTGACTAGCACCCTGCCACTGAGGACCGGAACCACCTACACCGGGACCATCCAAAGGACCTGTCGCACCACCGCCACCTGCACCAGCAGGAATACCACCACCTGGTACAGGTGGAGCCGTTTCAGCCATTGCATAAGAACTTCCACCACTAAGAATCATGACGAGCACCGCCATCATGAAACCAAACCATTTCTTAAACTGTTTCATAATCTATACATTTAAAATTATTAATTATAAATTTCTAATTCTACATTCCAATCATCTTGCTGTACACCTGTTCAGTACGGCTCTTCTCTTTAGGGAGTGAAGGAGCACCACCGCCACCATCAATGTTGATGTTCTTCTTACCACCTTGTTTCCCATCGTGAAGCTGCCTCTGCTGGTCTATCTTCTCGTTCTTGCCACGCTTATAGCCTCGCTCTTCTGCATCGGCCACAGCCTTGTCGAAGTCTTTGATTTGAAAGAGGCGCAAGAAGTCTTCCTTCTTCAAACCATACCGAGCTGCACGCCATATGAAACCATCATCATCGTGATCCTCGCCATCATCGCTACGCTTGTAAAGCCATTCTATCAAATCGGTAATCGCCTCAGGCTTCAATTTCGCTTCTTTAATAGCAGCGTCAAGTTCGGCATCTTCCTGCTCCATATTGGCAGCAAGTTGCTCATTGTCCTTTGCTAGTTTCTCGCTGGCTTCAAGTTTCTCTTTCTCGCTAGCTTTCAAGCGTGCTTTAGCCTTCTCGTCACCATTGATGGCATCAATATAGTCCTGCCCCATTTCATCAACAATGAAATCGATAAAATTGAAGTCGCTGCCATCGGCATTTTTCTTTGTTACAAGACCTGTCACCAGACTTGGAGCATGAGGGTTGTCTTCCAGCATTTTATTGAAGTCATCCATTTTTTGCTTATTCTGGTCATACTGGTCGTAATCGGTCGAAAGTTGACCATAAAAAGCCTCATCATCATCCATATTCAAGTCAGGATAACGCTGAGCAAGACGCTCTCGGAAAGAATCTCGCTTTGACTTAACATTCTGATTATCAATAGTTTCTTTTGCCATAAATATTCATTTTTAATATTTGTGTGCTAAATTAAGGAAAATTTCGCATGACTTTGTGATAAGTTCTGCATCTTGATGAATTAATTTTGCTGGTATGAAACATCTAAATTCCATATCCGAAATTTACCTTAAAAGAGATCAAGAAATGTATCTGCTCTTTCGTAAGGCCAAGAGGATGGTAGAATATCCTACCACCATGGCTAAGATATGCGATTACATCGCCAAGATGCCTGCCTCTTGCTATTATCTCGCCGATAGCACAGCCTATCGGTATGTATGTAAACGCATCAAGGGGGAAAAGCCTAAATTCGGCAAATACCAAGCCATGAAAGAAAAACTCTTTGAAGATTTCTATCAAGATTTCTTGCGTCTCCGGCAGATGGATCAATACAAGGAATACAATACCAAAAATCTTGTGTATGTATGCCTGAATCTTCCTGCGCCCAATTTGGGCATGGCTCCTAGATATATACAGATGAAAATAAACAATTATTTCCGCAATAAGAAAACATCATTCATAACTCGATAAATCACTTCCATTATGCGTACATTATATATTACACTTCTCATCATCCTCCTAATGGCTTTCATCATTCCGCTTCATGCCTCGCTGGCTGTGTCTCCATCATCGCCATTATACACCCATTTCGCCTATATGTTCGGTCATGCCAACTTTATACACTGGGGTATCAACGGATGGTGCATATTGATGGTTCATCATCAGTTTCGCTTCCATCGCCTACTGGCAGCATGGCTATGCTCCGTGTTGGTTTCGTTCATATACTATCCGGCATTACCTGTATTGGGTGCATCCGTATTGATTTCTTTCTTCATGGGATTCTCTGCGCAATGGTATTATCGGTATCACCGCATCTACTTCTGGCAGATGATGCTCGGTATGGCTATAGGTTTCCTTCTCCCTTACATAGCTGGTATCTTCCACATAGTCCTATTCTGTTTAGGTTTCATCTATGCCAAGGCAGAGAGATTTATCCGACATGCCAACACACTTAACATTTAACACTCAACACTTAACATTATTATATATAACGAATGCCAGTAGCAAAATCCTCCTTAAAGGTTCGACCTCAGCAGCAGATTTCTGATAAGAAACTCAAAGAGATTCTTGAAGAAGATAAGAGAAGACTCCAAAGTCTCCTCGCTAGTTATCGTCCCATTACAGGAGAGAATGCCCCTGGACTTCGATTCGAATGCGTCATCACTGATTTCCTGAATGGAAAGAAGCTCTGGCTCCCAGTAGAAATGTTGAAGGAAAAGAAGTTCTGCGCCATCATCAAGTGTGGTTCTATAGAGGCCTTCTGCGATAAGTACATGCCCGACTTCGATCAAGAGAAGGCTCGCGATGCAGTTTTCCGGTATTTCATCCGCTTGCGCTGTAAGCATGATTTTTATTTCTTCGCCTACGCCTACGCCCGAATCAAGAATAAGGATGGAGGTGAAGATATACCTTTTCTCCTCAACCATGGACAGATTGGTCTTACTAAGGAGTTTGAAAGACAGCGACTTCATGGCGTACTAGGCTCTATCCTGGTTATACTCCTCAAATGCCGCCAGTGGGGTGGTTCTACTGATACAGATGTCTATATGGGATGGATTCAGATATTCTGGATGATCAACTGGAATAGCAACATCATTGGTCACCAGTCATCATCTGCCACCCAGGTGTTCGATATGTACGAGAAATTGATGAATGCCATTCCTACATGGCTGTTCTATGATATTGGAATACCTTTTAAAGAGGATCCTCGCAAACTCAAAACATCAAGCACACAGAATAACATCAAGTATCTCATACCACGCGATTGCAAGATACAAACAGGTTCCGCCAGAAACCCAGAGTCCTGCCGTTCTGCCGATGCTGCCATGGCACATATCACAGAGGAAGCCTTCTTCCCGAATACTACCGAGTGGACTCCCCAGAAGGTTATCAACGCCGCGGTTTCTTCTATCCGTGTCACCGTGCCATTAACATTCATCGTCCGAGAATCAACGCCAAACGGACGTGAGAATGAGTTTCATGACGAATGGGTCCGTGCCAACTCTTTCGATAAGGATGGAAAACGCCTCTCTATCTATACTCCATACTTCGTGCCATGGTTCGATATTGAGAAGTATATCCTTCCTTTCAAGACAGAGCAGGAGAAAATTGACTTTGTTATCTGGTTATACAAGAATCGTGAAGATGAGCAATATCATGGCTCTTACTTCTGGTGGCTTTGGGAAATCAAGGGTGCTACGCTTGAAGGAATCCATTGGTATGTGAACGAGTGCAAGAAGTATAATGATTTAGACGGTATGCGCCAGGAATACCCTTCTGATGATGTAGAAGCCTTCCTCTTCTCAGGTACAACTGTCTTCGACCCATACAAGTTGAAGGAAATGGAAGAGGACTGCAAGGGTATTGAGCCTATCATGGTGGGTGACATTGAAGGTGACTCTTATGATGCTGCCGATGATGCTTGTATGGATAATATCCGCTTCATCGAGCGTTCAGGCGGACCATTGAAGGTGTGGGCTGGTCCCGACAACTCTGAGATTGTCAGACATAGGTATATCGTAGCCTGCGATATTGGTGGTTCTCACAAAACCAGCGACTTCTCTGATATTGTAGTCCTCGACCGCTATGATGAAATCTATGGTGGTGTACCGGAAATCGTAGCTGAATGGCATGGCCACTGCGATGCCGATCAGCTAGCTATGCGCTGCGCCCAGATAGCCCATTTCTATAATGATGCTTATCTGGTCATAGAGAACAATACCGCTTACTCTCGCATGAACAATACCGAGGGCAATCAGTCAGAGTTGTTCTTCCCTATTCTCCTCCCACTCTACGACAACCTGTATAGTGCCTCCCAGTCCAAACTGAAGAAGGTGAAGAATATCGAAATGAAATGGGGATTCAATACCAACAAGGCAACCAAGGTGGCAGTAGTGAAGACCATGGCTCGCATCATCCGTGATGGCGGCTATATGGAGCGAGAACTTGCAGCAATAGATGAATGTACCTACTTCCTCTATTACAAGCAGAATGATTGTTATGGAGCCGTAGCCGGAAAGCATGATGACCGTGTCATGGCGCGCGCTATTGCCCTCTACGTGGAAAAGGATATGCCAGCACCGGAAATCGTTCCATTCCGTTCAAAGGCAGAGATAGAGCGTGAACGCCTACGCAACCGCCCTCCAGTAGTAGCTGAGTTGTCAGGCATAGGTGGTGGCAGCTAGCCTCTATCTAGCCAGCATTATAATCCGTCCCCTGTATAGTCACCGTTCCAGGCGATTCTATCGCCTGTCCATATAAGTTAATAATTAAAAGTAAAAAGAAAAATGAAACAAAGTTATTCTAATCTGCTGCGTAAGATGCTCATAGCCATCTACCAGCCTATTGTCACTCGTATCGAACTCTTCCGTGCCACACGCATGTGGCAAAAAGGAGTCAAGGCAACCATTGCCAAGTATAAAGAATGTGGTGCGCCTCGTTTCTATATGCTCTACGACCAGTCGCATAAAGATTTTGCGATCATGACCTACGATCCTAACAGAAAGGATATGCTCGCATATCGAAGATTAGTCCAGATGGGCAAGTGGAAAGCCACTCGCTATTTCAAAAACGTAGAAGACATCAAGGCTGCCTCCTACTACTACACTCCTTCAAAATGGGGAGCCATCGGCTGCGATGCCGACAACAAGGTTAGGGCCAAGAAGTTGAAACAATGGCAAGAATACTACATGTACCGAGTTTCTACCCTGATGTTTAAGTTACGCATATACAAGAAGAAACATGATATTGACTAAACAAAAAGAAGAGGAGACCATCACGGCTTCCTCTTCACAATCAAATAACCTTAAAAACTAAAAACCCTATAAAATAATCTAATCTAAGAACTGAACAACATTTCGTTCAATATTATGAATTACCTAAGAACTTTTTTCTACATAGCTGCCAAATCATTTGCTCCATCACCGGAATCCTTCAGGTGCGTATCTGGTGCTGCAGTCTGCTGTCCTCCGTCAGAAGGCATCTGCCCATTGGCTGCTTGCTGTGCCTGAAGAGCTTCTAGCTTTTCCAGTTGCTCCTTGAAGTATTTCCTCATTCTTCCTGTACCAGGGAAGTTAGCTACCGTAAGCATCGTATAAGGATCCATCTTGCCGCTCACCATCATCTGCCAGGCCATATCGTTGTTGGCAGCTCTGATAAGTGGACTGTAAGCATCCAAATCAATAGAAACATCTAGATCCATATCCCTCATGGTCTCCGGATTGAAATGTATCTCGAAGTCATCACCTGTCAGTTTCACGCTGTCAGCATCCGTACAAAATTCCTGTATCAGGTAAAGTTTCTTCTTGGCCACACGTACCTTAAAGTTGTTGAAACTCTCAACAAAGTCCTGTATTGTGGTAGATGATGATTCTCTTTCCAACTGATATTGCTTACCGCTGGTATTACGGTGCTGTCCTTGAAGAGCACCCTGTACACCACTCCCCTCGCTTGCCATCGTCTTGGCAAAGTTTATCATGAAGTCAACACCTGCCGGAATACTCTTGTTGACCAGTGTCTGAGGTGGTTTACCTCCATTCTTCGAGTTCCATAAGATGATACTATCTGTTTTGGTATAGTTCACCTGCATTTCATCGATGCTCTGTTTCTCGCTCAATGCGTTCTCGTCCACAAGCATCGTACCCTTGGCACCATTGGCCACGATGAAGTTAATCATCATCATATAATGGTTCAAGGTGCGCTGGTTGTTCTCGGCACGCATCGTAAAACTTCTTACCTCGCCATTCAAGCATGGATAGGCAACGAAGGTGTATGGATGGATAGAGGTTCTGAATCCGTCCCTGAGCACATAGTATGGTGATTCCCTGGCATCCAGCAGATAGCCATTCGGTGTGATATATCTTCTGAACCAGTAGGTTTCAGCCTCATCCTTAATTTCGATGGTCTTAAGTTCAGAAGGGTCTACATAGTAGATAGGCTCACCATTCTCATCGAGCACAGGTAGGCCATTTTCATCTTTCATGATGTTGGATTCCTCTATTTTGCGCTTCTTTTCCTCATAGAAGGCTCGCTGGTCAGGAGAGGCATAGCCGCAATCTCCACTCTCCCAGTCATGTACCCAGATGGCTGGTCTGGTTTCTTTTGTCCAGATTTCCAATACCCGGTACTTGCCTACTACTGAAGAATGGGTGAAATCATCTATTCCGGCATACTGGGCTTCACCAGTCGGGTGATAAGTCTGTTCGGGCGCAAAATGGTGCTGCGTCTGTAGATAGATCTCACTGAGTTTATTAGCCTCTTCCTTGCTTCCATTTGTAAAGGTAGCAATAATCTCTCGCCAAGTCAAATCATGAGCCTCAGCAATAAATTCCACATCGCTCAGGTCATACTTAAAGAAAGGTGGTAAAGCTAACTTAAAGATGTCTACAGAATAGTCAAAGATGCCATTCTTGCCATCCCTTCTGCCATAATAGGTTTTCATGCCTATAAAGGCAAAGCAGCAGAAGGCGTAAAACATTCTCGCATCTAACTCTTGCCTGTCGTTCAAGTTGTCGTTCTGACGAAGATATTCATTGAAGAAACTGATATAGTCTTCCTCGTTTGGATCCACGGCACTACATGTAGCAGTACTGCGCTGCTGGCGCACAAGACCTACTAGCGAAAGAAGTTTGTCTCCGATTACATCGTATTCCAGTATTGGCATACCTTTCAGTTCCATATACTGCCGGATGGTAATCTTTCTTCCGTTCCATTCTATCAGCTCTTCCAACTGTCTTCCCATCACGAAGTCTTGCGCTCGCTTCCACTTCTTTCTCAGTTCTGCACCATCATAGAAGTATTGGCAAGCCCATTGCAGCAACAGAAGATTGCTTTCGCTCTGCGTAAACCGCTCCCGACTCACTCCTTCAAGTGAGTCTGGTCCCGGCTCTGCATAGTTCGATATGTCATTTATTACATGATTGTCAACCATAATTCTTAATTTTTCGCCAAAAATACCGCATTTTTCTCGCTTATTAGTGATAAGTTGCGCAACTTAACATTACTTTCTCATATTTTCCCCTTATTTTTGTTCCGCATTTCAATTTAAAACGTTTTAAATCATGGGTAAATCAATCAATGTACATGAAGCCTGCGTCATTACTAAAGATGATAAAGGCAACCTCTCCATGGTAGGAAAGGCAAAAGAAGCCCTCACCACCTTGAAGAAGAATAAGGTTTCTGTCTGCATTCTTCTCTGCGACAACAAGAAGGAGGATGTGGAGAAGTTCCTTAACGACAATAATGTGCCTTTCGCCTCTCTCAGTACCAAGGAAGAGACCGATAAGGATGGCAACACCAAGCGTGTTGATCCACCAAAGGCAGATGTCACCATCATGCCAAGTTCCAAGGTCATCACTCTTCGAGACGATTGGCAGTGGTGTTTGGATGATATTGCCCAACGTCTCTGGGGCGAGAAAAAGAAGGAGAATCCAAAGAGTGAACAACAGCGCATGGATGACAGCATGGCTGATTACATACGCTGGGCAACACCAAAGAAAAAGGAACCAGAGAATGCATCTGGTACTTCTCTCGGATAACATCGCTCCAACATCTTCAACTTTAAACACACAAATGATTCATTAATCATAACTATTTTAAATTTATTTGGAATTAGATTTTTTATAACTATCAAAAAGGGACTCGCTGTGAAGCAAGTCCCTTTTTCTGTTTGTAGAAATATCGAACATAAAATAGAATTGGACACTGCCTATTTTCGGAAATATAGAACATTTCCTAGAGTGAAGTAGCCCGAAGGCTACTCCATTCCGTTCAACGTTTTAAGCAGCTCCTTTCTAGTATTCCGAATCTCTACCAGTTTGGCAGCATCGTTTGTACCATCCATTTGCTTCTTAGCCTTATTCATCTTCCTTCTTGCAGCAGAGATAGCCTTTCTAGCCGCGAACAGTCGCTTGTTGGTCTTGCTGTTCTTAAAGGCATTTGCCTTCGCCTTATCAACATCCTTCAAACGCTGATACTCCTGATAAGTCTGCATGGTTCCGTTCCAGACGTTCTGTATTCTCCAGTCCTCCGTCACGTCCTCTGCCTTAGCCTTCATCAGGTACTTGCTTTCAGCTTTCTCCATTTCCTTCAAGTCTTCATCACCGTTCAAATAACCCTGCACCATGTCCAGAGCCTCCTTCTGGGTGAAAGCCTTGTAATCACTCTGCGAGAGGAATTTCTTCATCTTCTGGCGCATCTTCTTCTTTTCCGTGATACTCTTGGCTGCATCAAAGCGTTTACTAGCCTCCTGTAAGGAAGTCACTCCATCGCTCATTTCTGCACTTTCCAGTGCCTTCACCGAACCGATGGCAGCCTTAATCTGAGCCTCTGGGTCGATACCATTGCGCTGGCAGCTCTGATAGGTCATCACCACGCCCTCCATGTCACCGCTAAGGATAAAGTCCTTGAAGTAACTCTGAGCCTTCCATGGAGAGAACCCCTTAGAAGAAGGGAAGAAGAAATCAACGGCCTTGAACTCCTTGTTCTCCTGACTCGGAATCAGGAAAGGTGCCCAGTACAAAGCATCCTTATAAAGCAGTCCGATGGTCTTGCCATACTTGCGCTGAATCTCCTGATCTGCATGGCTGGCTTGGAAATCGCTCAGATAATTAATATCATCCAGCGTCATTCTTACCATAGGGTTAGCCTTACCTATCATTCTCTGAACCATTGGACCAGGGAACTCTAGTTCTCCCTTATGGTTGAATAGGTATTCAGGAACCTCACGGAACTGCTTACCATGTCTCACATACATTTCTGTACCATCTTCATATCTGCCTAAGAAGATCTTGCTCTGCTGGCCAAGGCTGTTGCCTCTCATCAGATAGTCATACCATTTCATACCCTCGTCACCATAAGCCAGTTCATACATGCTCTTATAGCTTGGGTTGGTCTTCCTGATCTCATCAGCCTTTTTGCGCTCCTTCTCCTCGTCCAGGGCACGGAAGGCAGCATTGATACCATTGGCAATACCCTCATAGAATACCATGAATCCGATACCATAACAGAGCAAAGCCGAAATCTGTCTGCTTCTTCTACCTTCATCCTCCGGTGTAAGTTCCTTATGTTTGAGCCTCTTGTAATACTGTTTGAAGTTCTCAAATGTTGCCTCATTCCAGATAGAACCAAATCCGGTTAATGCCAGGAAGTGTCGAGTAGTAGAAGCATTCCAGTCTGGAGAAAGAAGAACTCGTCCGGCATAGCGCAAGGTTCGATGGCTGGCTCCCAACACATCCCAGTGCTGACCGCCAAACATATCGTTCACAAACTGTCCGTCCTCGTCCAAAGCACGGTTCAGTTCCTCGGCACTCCATCCCTTCTCCTTGGCACGCTCCTTGGTCTTGTCTGCCCTCATACGATAGGTAGCAAGTTTCAGTCCGTCATGAAGGAAATCCCACAAAGCTACATCCATACCCTTATTGATGAGAGAAAGCATCTGCGTTGCCACCTTCAATGGCATAGAAGCCTTAGCCACCGTTCCGGAAATTTTATTTCCGTCCTTCAACTTCTCCTGCACCTTCATCATCGCATCGCGCATATTGTCGAACATGTTCTGCACATCCGCTGCAGCATAGTCGTTGGTTGCTCCGAACTTCACAAGATGGCTAGCAGCCTCTTGGAAATCCTCAGGATTGGCGAAGCAAGGAAGTTCATGGTTCTTGGCTGTATCTGCAAAAATATACTTCATAAAGTTGGCCATAGCCTTCTTAGGACCAAACTCCACCATGTTTTGTACCATGTATACCTCCGTCAAGGCTCCGGCATGGAAACCACTAAAGCCCAACTCCAGTTTCTTGGCACTAGAAGCAAGCGTATCAAACGTTTTCCAGAATGGGGAAGACTGATAGGTATCAAACACAACTCCAAATCTGTCACCGGCACTAGCCTCACTATAGATCACCTTTTCGTTGTCAGTGATAGGATTCTTCACCTTCACTTGCTTTGGAGATACATTATATACCCATACAGGGCCTACGCCCGGAATCTCAAAGTACTTATATTGCTCCAAATTGAATGGAGCAGAAGAAGAAAGTAGTGGATCAGTAGAAATTACCTCTCCTTTTTCATTCCGCTCTATCACGTTCAGTCCGGTCAACTCCTGCAACATGGTCTTGTTAGCCCAAGCCTCAATATTACTTCTGCTGTAGTAGGCCATCATTTTCGTGATGTCGGTAGTCTTTGGCACAAGTCCGGCATAAATACCTTCCATTAATGTGCTGATGGTTCTCGGCTTCTCATTCGGACTCTTGGTCCGCTGCCTATTCTCCACAAAGGTAGCATACGCCTCAGGATCAGATTTCTCTTTATCCCAAATATGATTTACGTAGTCAACATTATAACCAGTGCCAGCTTTCAAAGTATGATTATCCATCAACCAGTCGTAGGTATAGTTATACCAGTCTCGGATGGAATCAATGGCAGCCTGCATTTCAGGAGAAAGTTCCTTATAATTGATACGTCCAGGCACTACCCTCTCTTTTACGAGTTTCAAAACATGTTTACTGAGGATGTCTGTTCCATCACATGGTACAAAACCTTCTTCGCCCTGGTGATTGGCATTAATTGCCTGAGCCATTTTGCTTGCCACCTCGCTCACAGCCTTAGGATCATCGTATACCTCTATCTCCTTGCCTTTTTTAATCTCTGTATGCTTCTTTGCTGTCTCGATAATCAAGTCTGTCACGTATGGCTGGATAGCCTCAACATCAGCTGGCTGGATATGGATATGTCCCTTATCAAAGACACCAGTGGCATTCAGATTGTGCGCCATGTCACGCAAACGTCTAGGAGCCTCTATTATATAAGGTATAGTCTCGGCAAGTTTTTCTGCCCTGTTTTTCTTTCCCTTGTAATCAGATAGCAACTTGTCAAAAACACCGCTATCAGCCATCTTCTCGATTCTATTCTTCACATCATTGATATAGATGGCATCATCTGCACTCGCCTCCTCCATATTCTTGCGTCTATGAATCACGGCATGCTTAACGGTCATTGCTGCACCTTCCTTGCTCACGTCCGTACTGGTCACTTCTGCCAAATCCTGCATTACCTGCTGCTCCAGTGCATCAGCCTTCGGATTGGTCTCTGCTGGGTAAATCTTACCCTCATACAAGTCCAGATCGGCTTGCTGCTGCTCCAGCAGATCATGTTTGGCCAGCCAGTCCTCATACTTGCGTTTCACCTCCTCCTGCTTTTTCTTTTCAAATGCAAACATATCTGGCAAAGGGTCTTCCTGGTCCTTCATGGCTGCCTGCCAATTCTCATATTCATGAATACGATTCATGTAGGCATCATCCTCTTCATTTTCCATTCGGATAGGCATACCAGTAGGTTCCTCGCCAACAAGGTGGTGGCGTTCACGCCAGTCTTTATTGAGCTGTGCCCATTCCTTTTTGCCTGCTTCATCCTTATCAATGTCGTAGAACATTGGAGGCTCTGGGTTCTCTTTATCCTCGCGTGCATTCTGCCATTTGCGCCACTCCTGTACACGTTTCATGTACTGAATAGTGCTTTCGCCCTTCTTCTGTCTCGGCTTGCCCTTACCTGCACCATCAGATAGCGCATCCTTGATTTCAGCATTGCTAGCCTGCTTCATCATGGCTTCCTGCTTCTCCTTAGGCATATTGTCCCAAACATGAAGAGCCTTTCCAGCCTTCATCAGGTAGTATCTCAAATCCTTGTCATTGAGAAGTCCCGGCACACGAACACCCAGCTTCTTCAGCAACTTGATAAGATAATGCTTAATCTTGGTCCAAAGAGAAAAATCCTCAGCAGTCTTAGGACCCTCCTCAGCCAAATGAGCGATATACTCCTGCGTTCCAACATTCATGCGATCAGGGTTCTTCCAGTCCGGATCATATTTATTGGCAAAGTCAATAATCTTGCCTCGAACATCCTTACCTACGGAACGATAAACGAAGTTGGCGAACTTTCTCACGCCATCTTCGCCACCAAGAAGTACTTCAATACCCTCATGGCCTATCTTTTCATGAAGCACCGTTCTCTCAGCCTCGTTGGCATCAGCACAGTTAGGCAGATAAACATGAACAGTATGCGTAGTAGGGTCATACCATCCGGTAGCCCCATTCTTCACATCACTCAGATAAGCATCTGGAACCTCATCCACAGAAGTGTAAACTGTAGCCTCAGCACCACCCAGTTTGTTGGCAGTGTTCACTACCCGGTCACTCACTTGTTTCTGCTTGTCTGCATCCCAGTTGTTCTTGAAGATAGAGCTGCCAAGTCGTGCCAATATATTTCTGCCCGACAAGTCATCCTTATTCAGCAGAGGAGCAATAACACCTTTGGTCAACTGCACCGGAATACCATTACCAATGATGGTGTGGTCCAAAGATTCCGTCTTAGGCAATTTATAGTCATCGCCCAGTCCGGTAATCCTAGCCAATACCCTGCCATCTGCACGCAATACCTTTCCACCCGGCATGATGATCACATCACCACTCTTGGTTCTCAGCGTAGGCAGAATCTCATCCCCATAAGCATGAGGAATCTTGCCATCGGCATAGGCACTGCCCATTACGTAAAGAGGCTTCTCCACCTTCTGCCAGTCGATTCCGTCAGCCTTCAATCTGGCATCCATCCATGGAGCCACACCGCTTTCCTTCACCGTCAGGGTAGGAAGAATATCCTCCACAGCCTCTAGCCATCCACCCTTACGTGGTTGCTTCTTTGGTTTTTCAGGCAGTTCTCCGTCCTTCACGGCTCTAATAATCAGTCGTTCCCTGCTGGTATAGCCACCATAGTCTGCGGCATTATACACATCAGAATCCCATGTATAGCCATTCTTATCAAGTGCCTTGGTGATAATATTCATCGCCTCAGAGTCCTTGTAACCCTTCACGTTCTCGATAGTCACCACTCGCGGCTTCACGGCATCAATGAAGTCGGCAGTACTCTTGGCAGTCTCCTTGTCAAGCTCCACCTCTCCACTATTACTTTTGGCCTGCGAATAGTTCTTGCATACAGGCGAAGCATGGAAATACTCAACCTCACCATCAATATGCTTCACTAGTTCCTTCGGATCCACGTCTCTCACGTCAGCAGTTACAATATGCTGCCCGAAGTTATTGCGATATACACCGCTTATCTTCCGGTCATACTCCACAGCCACCACTGGGTCGATAATGCCCTTCAAGCCTTCCTCTACCAGTCCACCACCGCTAAAGTAGGTTCCAGCCTTCATCAGAGAATCAGGATGCTTCTTCAATTTCTGCTCCATGATAGGAGATTTCACGATACCCTTACCGCCCCATTCCTTGAAAGCGTCCTTGGTCATTTTCACGTCCACAAACTGAGCCTGCGGAAACTCCTTCTTCAAATCTGCCATTTGCTTCAGGAACTTCTCCTTAACCTCTGGGTTCTGTCTGCCTTGCTCCACGGTCGTGATAGGTACACCAAGTTTGGCAAGTTCTCTCAACTGGTTAGGGGTAACTACATTCCAAGGAATAGCCAAGCCTGTACCGTTCAGTTGAGCAGCGATTTTCTCAGCCACCTCCTCATCAGGCACGATTCTCACTGCCTTTCTCCAACGAGATAGCATCACGCTTCTCTGTCTGTCCTTTGGCAGAAGACTGTTCACTGTTCCAGAAGTCCAAGGCACCAAGCCTACAGAGTCCTTTGCGCCCACGGCATGATAACCGCTCGTCTTCTCGCTCTCAGGAATCTCCCATTCTACAACCTTTATGTTACCTCTAGCATAAGCACCAGAGAATTGGTCGTTCATCACCGAAGTTGAAGTGTGCATGTAAGGATTGTAAGCAGCTGGCACAGGACCTTCTCCTGCCCCAGGGTTCTTATCGGTCTTTACAAGTTGGAATTTTCCGTTCTTCACAAGATCCGGTCTTTCATCAGCCCCCATCCAGGCACCAATCTCGGTAGCATCAGTACGCTTTCCGTCAATAATGGCAGCCATAGGCGAATAGAGTTTGCCATCCACCTCCTGCATTCCGCTATACATTCTGAAAGTCTTCTCCTTATTCAGCCTCTCCAGTTCCTCCGGCTCAGTCACTCGATGGAAACGAACATCCTGCTTGCGAGAATTGAAACGCTTAGAAGGAGGAATAACGTCACCATTATCATCATAGGTAACAAGGTCGTTCAACTTTCTGTTGTTCTTGGCATTCTTGTATTTATACGCCTTGCCATCATCAAAGCCAAACTCGTTTGCGTCATTACCATCCCACCACAGTTGAGTAGCAGGAACTTCATCCTCGATGATACGATATTTGCCTTCCAGACGGTTTGTTCCGTGCATTTCGGCATATTTCTTAGAAGGAGTAACCCAGTCACCATTACGTAACTTACCTTCCTTCACGGAAGTAGGAACAGCACGATAAACCTTTACCTTAACATCCTTCTCGCCATTCTTAATGGCATCAATAGCCGTATTGATGGCTTTCACAGATTCCAATCCATGAGGAGTGTTCTGCGAATAACGCTCAGGGTGAGAGAAGTAATCATCCGGCTGAGGAGTATAGCCCAAGGCAATATCCTCCAGGTTTACATCTGAGCCACTGGATTCCCAATCGTTACGTCTCGCCTTGTCGCTTTCATATCCAGGGTTTCCCGGTGCAGCCCATGCACCTACGCCCTGATATGCGCTTTCGGTATCATCATACCCCTTGCGTCTGGCAGCTTCATCAAGCATTTCCCTGGCAGTAGCATCATCACCCTTGGCAAGAGCATCCATATACTGCTTGTCAAGTTGATCATCAGGAATCAGAGAAAGTTCCTCCAGGTGCTTTTGTCGCTTGGCTTCCTCTTCCTCTGCTCTCTTTCTAGCGGCTTCCATGGCGTTACGCTGCGCCTCCATCTGCTGCTTGCGCTCCTCTATCATGGCATCAATGTCACCAAAGTTCTCCTTCAAGGCTTCATTTACAGGCACGGTGTACTTAAGAAGCTCCTTGAAAGAGGAAATCTTATCTTCATTTGCCTGCAACAAATGGCGTTTGATATTGGCTCTTGCACGTGCAGCCTCAGCAGTAGAACCTTTCTTAATAGCATTGGCGTACATCGCCACATCTGCCTGATCAACCCCAAATTGCAGAGATACAGCCTTTATTTTATCCTCCACAGATAAATTTCCATCATTTCCCTTGGCGGTTTCAGAATTATTATCTACCTTTGCACGCATAAAAGCATTTCCATCATTGTTATGTGCTCCTTCGGGAGTGTTTGTGGAGTTTTCAACTACCCTAGACGTCTCTGATGGATTTGCTTTTTTATTTGAATAGAAATCATTAAAAAATTCCTTGTTATTCTTTGGTTCTGTTACTACAGTATATTTTACTTGTGAAGTTGGATCTACATAAACATAGGCAACTCTGCCATTATCGCTTACTTTGCGTTCACCTTCTTTTAATACTGTAGGAATCAGCAACAAATCATCAACATTTAAAGAATTAGCTTTTACACCATAATGACGGAATACGCTATGCTTTGTTCCTGCATGATTATCATTTCCTTGGCGCATGATGATTTTATTGCTTCCATCTTCACGCTCCACGGTTAATGATACATTATCCTTTTTCCCAGAATAAACATCAGCAACTGCCTGTTGAGCTTCATCAAGTTCTCTACCTTCTAGTTGTGTAGAAATGTCCTTCATACGTTTCTTGGTAGTAGAACCCATAAACTTGATCTCATCAGCATTCTCAGCCTCATGAAGTTTAGAACGTGGGTCCACCCCATTGGCCAAGTCTCTCAACACAAGATTACGAATGTCCTCCAAGGTCATTTTCTTAATGTCCTCAGGCTTCCACTTCGTAAATGTATCAAGAGTCCAATACCAGAACTTCTTCAGCCACTCCTTCAACTTATTGATAACGCTCAGTTCCTTGGCTGTATCAAGCGGATTCTCCTTAATAGCATCATTAGCCATCTGTTCCAGGATGGCAGCTCCGTCCTCACCGGTCAAACGAGCAAAAGCCTCATCGCAAATCTGCTCATCTGTCAGATGATTATAGTTAGGATCCTGCTTCAAATCGGCAAATAGCTGGGTCTGCATGATGAGTTTATCACCATGCTCAATAAGTTCCGGATTCATTTTCTTAGCAGCAGTACGCCAAAGATGTTGATACTCATGAATAGGAGTGTTAGGATTCAGATGCTCCTGGTTCAGCACAATCTCCTTGCCATCAGTGTAGCCATAAACCACACCCTTACCCTGTGCAAACTTGGTATTACCCACGATATTGGCATTGTTCTCGTCAAAGACCACATAGTTATAATCACCTTCCTTGGCACCGCCATGAATCATTCCAGCAGGGTACTTGATGCCGACAAAACCTATTTCACCCAAAGCCCTTGATGCTAATTCTGCACCATACGAAGGTCTTTCACGGTCGAAGAAGTCTTCCAAAGCATGATAAAGTTCTTCACCTTTTAATGTAGGAAGTTTCTGCATACCATTCTCTGGCGATTCAAGTTTCATTTGGGTGATACGCTCAATCCTATCTATATCATATCTTGCTCCACCATCTTTGAAATACTCGTTTTCACTGAAACCGTTGTGGGTTATTTCCCAAAGTCTATACCATTTTTCCAATGGAAAATTCTGAGATTCGTTCCATCCAAGATAGTTGCTGCCATTATCATCAGGAATATCCACATCATATCGATATGCTCTATTACTTGGTATAGCTATGCTATCATCATCCTTTGCAAGAATTTCGTTTAGTTCTTGCAGATAATCTGTATCAGGGAATTTTCCTATAACATCTTTCAAATCTTTACGTGCATTCTCCAAGCCCTTTGCCACATCTTGATGCTTATACATATAATGTCTCAGCATATCCTGTGCCTCTTTTGACATACTTTGTGGATTTACAAATTCAAAACCAAATATTGCCTTCTTATCCTTAGCTCTCTGTGCATAATCTGTGCCTATCTCCTTAGAGTTCGTTACATACACACCATGTCCGAACGTCTCGCTTCCTTCGCCTTCCAAGGCATGAGACAAATCGAACTTGTCAAAGCTAGCACCAGTACCATGGTAAGTACGCAAGAATCTTACTCCCGGCTCAGCAACAGCCTTCAACTGATTATCTAACTCAACATACTTATGGAACAAGTCATCAAGTGTATCTTGATACTTTTCAAAGGATTTATCCCTGTAGTCAGTCCAAACATAATCTGGAATATCGTTCTCAGAAGATAAGCCATGCTGATCCATATAGTCCTGCATTAACTGATTTTGATACTCTGCGCGCTCTTTCTTCTTGGCATTATAGGAATCCTCGGTTTCTTTAATCTGCTTCTCTAACTCGATTCTCTTATTGAGCAGAGATTCTGCCTTATAAGGGTCAAACTCACTAGGAACATCACCCTTTACGTCCTTGATCTGTTCCTCAAATGGCTTATTCAGATTAAATGCCTTGTAGTTTCCTATCTTCCAGGCATTGGTATAGTACTTGCGCCACTTCTCTGCTAAGTCCTTCTTCTCAAAGTACTGAGGAGGTTCGTTCGGATTATCCATATTTACGATGGCATACTGCTTAAATTTGTCCGGTCTGTTCTTTGCAGCCCTGTCATAAGCAGCCTTGGCCGCCTCCTTCTGCTCAGGAGTCTTGATATAGAAGCGAAGACGAGGATCATTCAAAAGCATTTCTACTGCCAGGTTATCCTGCGCCTCAGCCACCTTCTCCATATACTCATTGCTAACAACCTTCACAGGGATGCCAGCCTTCTTAAGCATAGTAGATACAGCATCATAAGCCACCTTCTGCGCCTCAGTCAGATTCTCCGGCTTCACCTCCTTCACATCGCGGTCAAATTTCGCCTGTTCCTTCTGTACCATAGCATACTCCGCAAAAGGCTTAGTCTTGCGGTCAGAAGACTCCAGCCACTTGTCAAAGGTTGCCTTAGGCACAGCAGTAACCTTACCAAGTCCCTTCCAGCCCTTGGAGTAGTTGGCAAGATAAGCCTCTGTAGCAGCCTCCTCAGAAGGATAGCCATACATCACCTTATGCTCGTCAAACTCACCAGTCTCTGGGTTCACCTGGTCAACAACATAAACGTTACCAACAAAAGTATCAAGGTCTGCAGCATCATTGATGAACATATCAATATGGTCACCATCAACGCCAATTTTACCAAGAATATAGCCATAAGTATCGTGCATGGTCACGCTCCAAGGCTTACCCTGCTCGTCCTTACCGCTGCGAGTCACGCCCTTTGGTGTTTCTACGGTATAATCGTAGCCACCAAAGGACAAATGACCTTTTTTGTAATTGCCAGCCTTCTTCTGAGCCTCTGTAGGTTCGGTCTCAGTTTCGGCAATGGCACTCTTTAAACGTTCTCCGAAGGATGCTTCTTGCGGTAGATGTGAGCCTCGAACAGCTGAGCCTTCGCCAGGTTCCATGCTGCCAGTCTCTTGTCGCCCTTTGCGTCCGCTATCAGAGCCTTCTCCAATCTCGGACTCAGAAGATGCTTCTCCGTTACCAACTTCTTCGCCTTGGCTATTTCCTTCATCAACTCCTCTCCGTGAAGAGTCGCTACCCAGGCTACTGCCTCCTCCATATCTTTCTTCATTGCTTCTGTCATCATAATCAGCTAATTCTGGTAAAATTGATTTAACATATTGTTTGTACTCTCGTTCACGATCCTCAATCTCCATCATACGGTCAAATTCAAGTCCATTGATGTGATCAAGTTCGCTTTCAGACGGCAAAGATAACTCTTTTTCGTGAATATACGATTTATATTTCTCTATTTCTGCCTGTCTTTCGATAATTTCTCGCTCTTTTTGTGCTTCGTAATACTCTTCCTCGCTTGAAAGTTCATCTTCTGCAGCAGCTATGCGGTTCATCAGAGCCACATTTCTCATTTCCTTCACGCTGTCATAAGATTTGAACATATCAAGAAGGGCATTACGAACATCCTGGTCGGTATATCCCATATCCTGCAAGTTTACAGGAAGGTCATTATATACTCTCACGGCAAATTCGTTAACCGACATACCGGTTCCTTTCTTGGCAATAAGATAATTGAACTTATTAGAATCATACCCCTTGCCAATACCAAACTTAAAATTGCTCTTGCCCAACTCATATTGAAGAGATTCTGGATTCAAGCTATGAGGAAACAAAGACTCTGACACAGCCTCTTCGAGAGTCTGAGGAGTTAAGTCCATCACATCAACGGAAGCATCCTTATATATTTCATGGATAGCATTCATATCGTTCTTCTTCAGCGCATCAGCCACCAATGCCTTGCGTTGCTCTGAAGGTGTCATGCCCAGTTTCTCCATTTCCTGCTTGCTAACCTCCGTTTTGTAGAGTCTGCTGAGTTTATTAGCCTGAGCCTTCAAACCCTTGGCAGCAACAGACAAATTAGTCTGCAGGGCCTCCAGTTGAGCCTTTGTAGTATTCAATTCCATAAGTTGGCTAGGGTCCAGCTCTGTTTCACCATTGATATACTGATTCAGCATATCATTCACACCATTTATCTTGCGCTCCACATCCTCCTGGGTATGATAGAGGTCTTTGCGCTGAGAAGTAATATAGTCGGTAGCCTCATCCATAGTTGGATATTGCTTCTTCAATTCTTCATCTTCAAGTACGAGCACATGGAAATCATCAGATGGCACGATGGCTGATTCATCAACACCAGCCTTCTCTACCTCAGCTTTGCGCTCCTCCTTCATAGCTTTCACCTCATCAGGAGTCATCACACTGTTGCGGATAGTATTCCAGTTCTTGAAACGAGCATCAAGATCAGCAATCTGCTCATTAACCAGACTCAACTCATCCTCCACATTCTTAGCTTTTTCCGGGTCAAGATCGGCATTGGTATCAAGCCAGTTCTGATATTCAATAGCAGCCTTTCTCTTGTTGGCAAGTTGCGTTTTTATGTCATCACGGCTGCCATTAACCAGATTCAAAAGTTGGCCATGGTCTTCCCCAAACTGCTCCTGCAGATACTCAGCCGCCACATTTGGATCTGTATCATTAGAAGAATAGTCCGGCTGGCCCTCGCTCAGTCCCACGATGCCATTGGCATAACGCTGTTTCTTATCAGCCTCAGCCTGAGAAGCTGCTTTCTGCTCACGTTCATCGTCCTCGGCATCCAAATGCTCATTGATTGTGTTGTCGAGCGCATTCTTGCGCCATGCTGCAAACTCTTCTTTAGACAAAGGAAGATAATCCTTACCATCAGTAAGTACAATCTTTCCGTCCTTGCTATATCCGGCAAAGGTCATGTTGATATTAGCATCGCCCTCCTCCATGGCAACTGTTACCTGATCATTCGGCTTCAAGCCACTACCATCAAACTGGCTGATAAACTGCTGCGCTCTTGCATCCTTCTGCTGAGCCACCGTATTATCGATGTATTCATCAAGAGAAACAGGAGTGCCCACCTCTTTAATCTCGGCATTAGATACCTGCTTAATTGTAGGCTGTCCCTGCTCATCTGGAACGACAACAAAGGCTCCACCATATTCGTTAGCCTTCTTCAGGAAGACCTGTTTTCCGCTATCCAGAGTAGCTGGCACGATGTTTCCGTCTTCCGTCTGGTATGGCCAGAGCTGCTGCTTCAACGCCTCACCATAGCCATCATCAGCATGCTGCAGAGCATCAATAGCACCCTTCTTGGCATCCATTGCCTCTACATACTTACTGATAGCATCTTTCTGTGCCGGTGTCAGACTACCGGCACGCTGAGCAACAAACAGATCCATATCTTTACCTTCGCTATAGGCATTGGCTACAATATCAGGCATCTTCTCATTCTCAGCAAAAGCACGCTTCAAACGTCCTGTAGCTAAATCACTATTATAGTCGATAGCCTGCAAAGCCTCAGAATCCCCATTCTTATAGGCATTCTGTCCCATAACAAAAGCATCAGAGCTTGCAATCTTAGGCTCATTTACTGCACCCTCAGCAGCAGAGTTTGCAGGGCTTGCAGCAACTTCTGCATCACTCGGAGTTGGTATGGAGTTGGTACGGTCTTGATATGGAGCAGGTTCCTCTGAAACTGGAGGCTCCTGATTACTAGCAGAACCCTCTACAGAAGCAGGTCCCTCAACAGGAGTAGGTCCCTCAACAGGAGTAGCTGGTTTTGCGCCATCAACATCGCCCTGCTCTATACGTTTTTTATCATCCTCTATCTGCTTCATTTCACGTTTCAGTTCAATGGAATTGTAAAGTTCCTTAAGATAAGACTCAACCAAAGGTGCATACTTCTTATCTTTCGACTCCAAAGCCTTACGAAGTGTACCGCGCGCCACGCCATGGGAATCCTCAAACGTATTGACAAACTCCCTCATCACAGAACTGTTCTCCAAAGCACTGTCATAATAATGACGATAGGCATTAACCTGCTTCTGCTCCTCATCAGTAAGGATAATACCCTTCTGCTGCTTATCCATGATCTCCTTGATGGCACCAGCATTCTGATGAAGGTAAACCGCTGCCTTATCCTCATCTGTCAATTTCTCACCCATATTGTATTTCTGGGCTGCCTTGTTGTATAAGCCATCAAGATGCTCCTGCGTAAACTCATTGTGGAACTCACCTTCCAGCACAGAAGCCAAACCAAGAGTCTTCTCATACTCCAGTTTCTTATCTGCCTTCTGAGCCTCATCAAGAGAAGCAAACTCCTTTCTCTCAACAATACCGCCATTCTTGTTTAAGGTTTCGAGATAAACCTTGCCATCATTATCCATCGGTTGCACGATGATGGAATCTACAACAGGCGAGAAAGAAGAAGGGCGTTTGCCTTCTACAACTGCCATCATCTTAGCCTTCAACACCTCCGGCACGCTCTTGTCGTTCATCAGGTCCATATACTTCTGGGTTAACTGCCCATCAAGTCGCTGAGCATTCTCACCAACCACAGCATACTCCCCGATGCCCATCTTCTCAAAAGCATCACGAAGACCATCATAGCCGAATCTCTTCAACTCGGCAATATCCTGATCAGAGAAGTCAAACTTCTTGTTAAACTCCCTTGCGTCCTTGAATCGAGCATACTTGCCCACCATGCCCGGCAAGCCGATTGCAGTAAGGTTCGCCATGCTCTCTAAGAAACTCTCGGCAGCATCCTTACCGGTAGGCTTGAAGTTCGGATCCTGCGACATACGCTCCAGCATCTGATGACCGGTCATAATACCGGAATCCGCAACCTTACCACCAACATCAGCAAGAATATTGGTAGCTAAGCCTCTGCCCTTACCTACCATGTTAGCGATGGTTCCACCCTGCATGATAGCACCTACGGCACTCTGTTTAGCCACTTCGCCCAAAGTGTTGGCAATAACCTTACCCACGGAAGGATTGTAAATCTTGCCATTCTCATCGAACTGACCTGTACGATAAATCTCATCAATAGGCTTCGAGATTGCAGACTGACCGCCAAAGGTAACAGCACCATGCGCGGCTCCACTCCTCAAAGCCTCGGCCTTACTCTTACCGATAAGCACCTTGGCAGCTCGCTCAGCCATCTTGCGCTCCATACCCTTAGCCATGAGGTCACCAGCCAGTTTACCCTCTGCCTTGGCTATCATGCTCTTAGTCAACTTGCCCCCCGCGGCACCCGGCAGCCAATAACTCCAGGCATCACCTGCAAAGGTCAGAGCACCACTAGCCACATTCTCCCAGAAGCCAGGCTGATACTGCTGATTGGCAATATTCTCCAGCCAGTTCTGGTAGTCCGTCTGAACAGCCTTGCGAGTAATCTTACCCACAATAGTGTTACCCAAACCAGTCTTCATGATGTACTCAGCACTACCCTTAGGCATCATACCCTTAATCTCTAGCTGGTCGAGTTCATTCTTAAGAACAGAATTGATCATCGGCTTGAACTGCTTAGGATCACTACTCTGAGTGCCATTCAAGCCATATCGCTGCATCACCTTAAATGCCGCATTGCTCATATCATTCAGGAACTCCGGATTCCGGTAGAGCCTGCCAAACTTCTTCTGCAAACTAGAAAGCACCTTTGCAGGATCCTTGGCCTCGTTTGCCTCATACTGAGCACCAAGTGCTGTACCCAGACGAAGATTAGCCGGAATAAACTGGCTTCCTTCCATTCCCTCCGTAAATGCCTTACTGCCTGCCTCCTGGGCCTTGTTGTACTCATCCACTACAGATGGATTCACATACTTACTGATAACGCTAGAAAGCGCATCATTGATGTCCTGATTCATCAGTCTGTCCTGTACATTCTCATCGTGAGAATAGAGGCGTGTTGCGATGCCCTCGGCTATATTGCGATAATTCGGACCATATTTGTTCACCAGACTCTGTACCATAGCTGGCTTCAAGAACAGTCCCACATAGTCATCATAGCTGATACCCATGTTATATGCCTCCTGCTTCAACTTATCCTGCACGCCATGGCTATACCATTGCGCTTCAATACTCTTCTCTGCATCCTGCACAGTATCATCAGGCAAAGAAGATACTACCTGGTTGGTAACGTCCATGGCAGAGCGATTGGCATATCTGTGCAAAGCAGGCATCACCATATTCACAGCCTCCTCATTGCTATTGGCAGTACCATCAGCCAACAAGTCGGCAACCAAATTCTCAAAGTAAGTACTCTGCTTATCCGGTCTCTGCTTCCAGTCCTCAATATAGTTGGCAAGTTTGGCATCCATCAACCCCTCATTATTCACCACACCGGTTGGAGTCGTAACAGGAGCCACCTCTTTAGATTCAGGAGAAGCCACATTAGCTGATGAAGAAGAAGAAGCTTCTTCCTTCACAGGCATTTCCTCACCTTTTACAACAGGCTGAGGAATCTCTGGTGATGGCTGATATGTTCCGTTGCTCGTCTGTACACCAGTAGGAATCATATCCAAAACTTTTGCTATAAGACCAGGCTCCTTGTCTGTTGTTTCCTGCTTCTTTGCTGGTTGAGCCACCTGCGGCTTAGTCTCGGTAGAAGCCTTCTGCTCTACACTCTGAGTCGTAGCAGAAGCATCTACCTGCTTACCACCACCAGAAGTAGATGGAGCTGGCTCCAGCACCATCTTGTCAAAGTCTGCCTGTGTTCCCACATCATACCCCATGTTCTTGGCCTCATTGTAGTACCAGTTACGATCTTCCTCGTTGTTCAAGTCCTTTTTGAAGTCATCATAGCTACCTACTTCATAGCCATTGTTCTTGAACTCATTATAAAAATATTGTCTGTCTTGCTCGTCAAACATACCTTATCTTATTTTTTTGATTAATAATCAATTATTTTCTTCTCCTTGATGGTGGAACCTTACTACCTCCTCTACGTGAAGGAGGTACTTTACTGCCACCCCTACCTCTACGAGAAGGAGGAGTCCGGTCTAACTTCATCTTAGCCTTTGCCCATCTAGAAGCCTGCTGGCGATTCTTTTCATTCGCCCAAGTGCCACCTCGGCCATCATTACCACCGATAGCCATACCATTATTCTTGGCCCACTGGTTTACATGTTTCTTGAAAACAGGGTCGTTCACATACCTGGTGTTGAAATCATCAGCCTCCTTCTGGTTGGCATTCCTCTGATTCTGTCCCTCTGTTTGGGAATTAATATGCCTAACTTGCGCTCCCTTAACGTTAACGCTAGCATTATGATCAGCAGCTCCGGCATTGGCATTATTAGTTTGAGCATCAAGTAATTTTCCCTTCTTTCCTCTCAAAGCATCCTCAGTTTCCTTCTTCGATGTACTAAGTGCAGCCTGTGCAGCAGCAGCATTGCCTCTCTCCTTCTCCGTCTGAACCTTTACAGGAGTAAGAGCATCCGTCTGATTCTTCTGTGAACCACGATAAGCAGCCAATGCCTCATTTGCCTTTGCAGCAGCCTCTGCCTGCATCTGTGCCTGTTTGTCTTGACGGTTCTTATAGATATTCACCATCATCTGGTTATATCCCTTGGCACGAAGAGCCTCAGTAGCTTCTCTTATCTTGCGCTGGCGGTCGGTAAGTTCTTGTGCAGATTCAATCTTCTGCGATGGAGCACCTTGAACCGTACCAAAGAAGTTACCCAAGTGCATGAAAAGATTTCCCCATTGTTCCCATTTGGCTTGATTCTCTGCCTTTTTTTGCAGAGCTGCATTTGCAGCAACAGTTTTATCGGCATCACCAAGTGAAGAAAGCCAAGGCATGAAGGCAGACCAGTTTCCATCACCATTTTTTTGATAATCTCGCATGATGTCATAAGGCTTCATCTGCCTCAATAGAGGGTTCTGCTCTATCTCGCTATAAGGTCTACTCCAGTCAATCTTTATACCCTGGTTAGGCTCCACCTTGGTAACTTCCTCGGTTGGCTGCTGAGCAAAAGATTCCTTGCCACCATTCCCAGTAATACCGGTCGTATCTATGGCTGTACCCTTTCCCGGTTCTGTATTAGTTGTCTGAACTGGTACTGCAACCTCCGGCTTCACCGCATTATCATCAGGGAAATTAGTAACAGGAGTAACGGCAGTAGCCGGGCGTTTAGAAGTTAAATCATCTAATGTAAATCCCATAATTACCTCCTTCCTTAAATTGGCAATTTACTTGCAGCTCCAGCCAAGCCACCAGCTGCATCCGTGATACCCTGAGCAGTCGAAAGAGCCTTCTCCTTCTTGGCAGTGGCGATGTAGTTAGTCATCTGGTCTATCTGTGAATCAGCAGTAGTCCACACATTTTCTTTGTTTTGAGCACCTTGCACAGCAGCCTCTTGCATCATCTTACCCACCTGCTCCTGGGCAGCCTGCTTACTCAGCGCAACCGCTTCATCAGATCCACCACTAACAATATTGGTGTTCTTTGCGGTTGCTGTAGCATTATCCAATACCTTCTGGGCATTGGTCACGGCTACCTGATTCTCCGCTGACTGAGTAGGATCCTGATAATACAAGTTGTCACGATGATCCTTCACCTGTTGCATACGGTCTTGAAACATGTTGATATAATCATTATATCCCTTGTTTCTTGCTTTAGCTGCTCGAGCACCACCTACAGCAGAGGTCAGTCCACCAGCAATACTTCCAATAATTCCCATAAAATTCGAATTTTAATGTTTAAACTGTTCAAAAGTAATGCGTTTTTCTTACCTATCTGTGATAAGTTCCGCAACTTGAACACCAAGTTTCGTATTTTTTTTCTATATTTGCACCCGAAAACTATCAGTAAACATTAAAAATCAATAGAATATGGCAGTAAAACAAGAAAATAATAATGAGCCGAAGCCAAAGAGGAAGAAGACTGGCGGACGTAAGGCCGGCACACCTAACAAGGTTACCAAAAGTGTGCGTGAAAGCCTTCGTGATGCTCTTACTGGCTACATCAATGGCATCAATGAGAAGAAGTATTCCCTCTTCACTGATCTCATGCAGATTGAAGAGCCTGCCGGACGTCTGGCGATGGTGGCAAAGTTCCTTCCATACGTGGCTCCCAAACTCCAATCTGTATCTTTCAATAATGATGAAAGCAGAAACTTATCTGTGGAGGAATCTTTCATGCAGTTGGAAGAGAAATTTGAGAAACAAGAAACCACTATCAACATCAAAAATCTCAAAATTGTTAATAATGGCTAATTATAAAAAATGGGTAGCCCTCTCTAAATTTTCTTCAACTTTAGAGAAGACTACCCTTGACTTGGTTATCGAGCAAAAACGCTCTATTTTAATTTATATTGGGTCAATTTTAATCTGTATTAACACAAAATAGCTATTTTATGTCCCTAACTCGTTCAAAGTACTTCGTCTGGTCCTTGGTAATATTCTTCACCTTAATCTGTATCGTGCAGTTTGTAGGAACAGTATCATTTATGCTGGCCATGAGCTGTTCTATTATCTCATCTGTGTTCTTGTAGCCCTTGCCATCCACATGAGCCACAACTTCACCCATGAAGTAAGCATCAGCAGACAACTCAAATGTTTCCTCTACCTTATCAAATACAGGCAGATGATGCTCCTCCAGGCGTTTGCTCTTGTCATTAGTGAAAAATATCTTCTCCACTACCTTCTCATTTAATTCCCATGCTCTGGAGAAATCAGGTTTCACATAGCCCATGGTAATCTTGTGGGTACTTATATGGTTCAGAGCAAAGCCTATCTCTTCATAGCTGGCTCCCAGATCATTCTGCGCTATGGTAGCCCAAGTATGGCGAAATGTGTAAGGACTATAATAATTATCTTCCATATTCAAGTGTTCCTTACATATCTTACGCAAGAAGAAGTCCAGATTTGTGTCCATAGAGTGAGAACTGGCATACTTATTATGAAATGTAAAAAGATAGGGATCATCTTTAGGGGCTAGATATTTCTCTATCGTTGGCAACAGCATATCAGGAACCTTCATTTCTATGTATGCTTTGTCGGCTCTCTTAGTCCTAGTTTTCTTACGCTCATAATGCAAGATGCCATCATAATAATCTGTCTTCTGCATTTTATATAAGTCTGCTACATTGATTCCGGCCAGGCACAATATCATTTTGCAGACATCTAGTGTAAATTGCAGATTTCCATTCTCAGTAAAAATGGCAAACAACTGCCGACATTCTTCCATGGTAATAGCTTTCTTCTTAGCTATATCCTTCTTAGCTATATTGACTCTTTCCCAAGGGTTATTTTTTATCAGTATCTGGTCTGAATCATAGTCATTATAGCGTTTCAAAGCCTCCTTGAATATTTTCTTAATAAATATCGGATAGGTGCTCTTACATGAGCGATAGCCAGAAAGACTATCCAACCATGAGTTTACAAAAGGAACAGTTAGCTGGGAAAAGAGAATCTTTTGACTTCCTGCAAACTTTTCCAAACTTTGTAATGAGTTAGCATAAGTCCTAATTGAACCTTCTTGCAGCTCATCGTATAATGAATTAATATAACTCCGAGCAAAGTCCGAAAAACTCAGTTCCTGATCTGATTTCAAAAGATAGTCTCTTACCTGTATTACAGTCCAGTCTTTACTATCAACCTTGTTTAGCTTTTCTACCCATTTGTTGATGGTAGCCATACATGACTCCAGCACGAAAGAATCTTTCACCTCTTTCGTGCCCTTTACTACGCCCTTATCGTTTACCACTTTGTCGGTCTTTACATGAGTTTTCTTCCGATTTTGAGTAATACGGATGAAAACTGAATAAAACCCATCAGAACGTTTGTCAAATACTACTACTTTAAATGTTGCCATACTTCACTTTTTTACTAGAACCATACTAGAACATTCCATTATATTTGGCACGTTTAATGTGCCAAATAAACAGAAATTTATGTTCGTATAACCGCATAAACAAAGCTATTTTACGTAAATAACTGAATATCAGAGGTATGCAAATATACCTAGGATAATTTCATTTTCATTTTCATTTTCTTCTCTTTTATATATTAATGTTA
>UMLJ01022567.1_pt1 | contig 50264 bp, 49 predicted proteins | sample 1966521 | NCBI WGS metagenome assembly UMLJ01 (sample SAMEA4836199, study PRJEB28245) | human gut metagenome | biome: gut microbiome; material: fecal sample | place: Denmark | collected 2008
GCGGCCAGCTCCGGCAGTCAGCAGGACGGCCAGCCATCCGCCAGCGCCGCCAGCTGGGCAGGCGCGGGAGATACTAAACGCGCAGGCCCGCGCAGAGATACCATGCCGCGCAGGCCCGCAGGCGCAGCGCCAGCCATCCACCGCCAGAGCGGCCAGCTATCCGCAAGCCCCACAGGCCAGCAGGCCGCAGGAGATACCAAACGCCTGCGCCCGCGAAGATACCACGACGCGCAGGCCCGCGCGAAATTCTAAACGCGCCCGCGCGAGGTACTGGCGGCGCGGCGGTCGTCCTTTGCGGGTTCGGAAGCCCAAAATTTTTTTAGGTAAGGGGTCAAAAAATCGCTTCCGGGGAGCCGGGGCGGGAAAAGTTGGCGGGGTCAAAAATGCGACAGAGAAAGAAATCGGGGCGGTTTTGGACAAAAAAAGAAGCCGCCTATGCGGCGGCTGATGGTGAGATCGGCGGGCGGTGGGTATCATTTTCGTGGCATCACGAAAATGGTCAGAGGGAGAGCGGGACGGCGCTGCCGCGACGGGAAATAGAAAAGCGGAACTGCCTACAGTCTGTTGGCAGCTCCGCTATTATTCTTTCTGTTCCAGATCGCCGGTGAGCCATACGAGGGAAACACCGAGAACGCGGGCGAAGATGTCAAGCTCATAATCGGTAACGAAACGGTCGCCGGTCTCAATGCGGCTGATTGCCTCTCGCCCCAGACCGACACCATAGACCTGCATCTTGGCGGCAAGGACATCTTGGGATAGGCGTTGGGCAGTTCGCGCCTGATGTATTCGGTCGCCGGAGATATTGGCCCGCCCGGAGTAATCATATATTTTCATAAGCCGTCCCTCCTGTTCTGCTTGACAATACCATTTTTTACGGATAATCTTGTAATAAAGATTTACAAAATATGAGAAAGCAGAGAAAAAAGTAGAAAAGATTTACAATGTGCCGAAACGCGGACACGGACGCGACACACAAATGTGAGGCGGCAGACTGTATCGCAGCAGAGTTGTTTTTTGAATAGGCGTAAGCTGGCCGGGACGAGCGACCGGCTCAAACCAGCTTAAACAAGCTCAAACCATAAAAAAACGGAGAAAGGATGAAAGAAAATGACAAGGGAAAAAGACAGGCGGAGGTGGAGCCTGCGGCGACTGGCGGCGACGGCGGCGGTCGTTGCGCTGTGCTTGTTGCTGGCCGGATGCGGCGGCGGGGACACAGGCGACAAGATCAGCGCACCATTTGAAAGCGGAAAGTGCAAGGGGATGGAGTTGGAGGTCGTCAAAAGCCAACTGGCAGAAGCGGGCTTCACCAACATTCAGGAAAAGCCGCAGGAAACGGCAACGGAATTTCTTGCAGACAGCGTTATCTCGGTGAAGATCGGCTCGAACACAAGCTGGAACAGCGCCAACACATGGAAGCCGGATACAAAGATCGCCATTGAGTATTACGCCTATACGGGTATCCGGCATATTGATGTGACTATGGATATTGCCGTGGGCGGTGAGGATGGGAAACCAGTATTTACCGTGCAGACCAGCTTACCGGACGGAACGAAATTGAGCGCAGAACTTTCCTACAATGACGAACTGGCGGGCGGGCGCGAGGACTATGTGGAGACGCAGACCATCACGGTACAGGACGGCAAAGCGCAGACCGCGCCATTCACAAAGGACGGAGAGATGCTGACGGGGCAATACCGCTTTGGCGTGGTCATGTTCCCGGCGGAGCAGAGCCAGCAGGTGCAGGGGATCGTGGGTGCGTCCGGCGAGGCCATGCGTGGTGCGCTGGTGGAAAAGGACGGAGACTACAGCTATATCGCCGCGTCGATGGAATACACATCCCATGTTGCGGAGACCGTTGAGAAGATCAGCGAGGAGGAGCTGCGAGAGAAACTAAAGACTGCGCTTTCCGGCTTTGGCGACGACTGCACCATCAGCAAAGATGGGTATGTTTACACCGTGAATGTGTGGCAGGAGGGCTTGGCACAGACGGCTATGCTCGCACAGACCGGTGACAAGGACGCGAAAGAGGCATGGGATAAAATCGTATACACAACCATGCAAGCCTCGGATAGCCTGCAAGAGCTGCTGACGGCCAGCGGGTACGGGGACTACATGGTACAGATACAGGTTTTGAACGACAAAAACCACGATAACACATTGTTGACGGTGACCATGGGAATGGCATCGTATAACTGCGTTTCCTAACCAGCGAAAAATTTTTCGGGATTAGCAACTTCCGCAGGTTTTTCGTGATAATATCATAGCGTGGAATAAAGCCCGTGGCGGAAACGCTGCGGGCTTTGCCATTGGTGCGTCCTGCGCCGGTCGAAGCCCTGCGTTCCTACGCGGGGTATTTCCGTAGGCCGAGCGGGGCGCACAGCTATTTGGAGGTGTGAAATGCCGAAGCGGAGCAAGTCGCGCGACACCGCCAAGGCTGCATACATCGCCCGCAAGGCGGCGGGCGAGGAAGTAAGCCTGCGGGAGCTGGCGCAGGAGCAGGGTGTGAGCTATCAAACCCTGCGGAATTGGAAAGCAGCGGACAAGTGGGATGAAGCTCTGCCAAAGAAGCGGCGGGGCGGTCAACCGGGAAACCGAAACAGCGCAGGAAAGAAAAACGCTGCCGGAAGCCATGCGGGCGCACCGGCAGGAAATAAGAACGCAGAAAAGGACGGAGCGTACAGCACCGTCTTTTTTGATATGCTCTCGGACGCGGAGCGGGAGATCGTACAGCAAACGCCGCTGGGAAGCCGCGCCGCGCTGGAGCATGAAATGCAAATCCTGAAATTCCGGGAGCATAAGATACTCGCCAAGATCGCGGAGTATGAGGCGGCCCCGGAGGACAGTCTGTACATCAACAGCCTAATGGACATGAGGGTGCCGGGCGGACGCGGCAAGGACAAGCAGGACGGTGCCTTACAGAGCATGGGAATGTACAGCAAGGACAGCGCGTTCAGCCGTGTGCTGAAATTGCAGGAGGCGATATACAAGGTGCAGGGCCGCATCGCCAAGATCGCAGACAGCCTGCGGGCGCTGGAGGAGAGCGAAAAGCGCATGACGCTGGAGCGGGAAAAGCTGGAGCTGCTGCGCATGAGAGCCACCGGAGCGGTGGATGTACCAGACCCGGAAACGGATGGAGAGGACGCAGAGGAGATGGCATAATGGAAAGCATTTTAACAATCCTGCTGGGCGGTGTGTTGCTGGCTGCGGCTTTGCTGGGTGGAGCGTTGATTGTGCCGACGGCGGTGGTCATAGCTGGATGGACAGCGGTGTGCTGCTTTCTGGCAGTCACGCAGTTGGAAATGCTGGGTATGCTGGTCACGGCGATTGTGGCAATCTTCACAGCGGTTCGTCTGGAGGAAGGGCGGTAGATGGAATGACACTCTACACAAGCAGAGTAGTGGCCCAGTGGTTATGCCTGACGGAGCGGCGGGTGCGCCAGCTTCGGGACGAGGGCGTGATCGTGGAGGCCCGACCGGGGCTTTACGAATTACAGCCGACGGTGGCGCGGTACATCACCTACATAGGCGGCGCGGGTAAGGAGACGCTGACCAACGAGCGCATGATGCTGACGCGGGCAAAGCGTGAGGCGGCGGAAATGGAAAACGACCTGCGGCGCGGCGAGGTACACCGCACGGCGGACATCGAGCGGGGCATCCAGTCCATGTTTCTGAACATCCGCAGCCGATTTCTGGCGCTGCCCGCCAAGCTCTCCCCCACCCTGTCCACCATGGGCGGAGATCAGACGGGTATCTTCGACGAGCTGAAAGGGGCCATCGAGGAAATTCTGGAGGAAATGAGCGATTACCGGGTGGCCTTTGCGGCGGAGGACGGTGAGGACGATGGAGAAGCAGAAAAAGAAACACCCATGTAGCGGGTGCGTGTGGCGGGTGCAGACCAGCGAGGACAAAGTGCTGTGTATGTTCCCTCGCTGCGTGAGAAAAGAATATGAGCGCTACTGGCCGCAGGGGAAGCAGAGCGATGAAAAAGCGAAAGATCATTGATCTGCCAAAGCCGACGCTGGAGCTGTTGGCACGGTGCGCGGCGGTGCTGAAACCGCCCCCGGCTTTGACGCTTTCGGAGTGGGCAGACCGATACCGGGTGCTGTCGGCGGAGAGCAGCGCGGAGCCGGGGCGCTGGCACACGGACAAGGCACCATACCAGCGGGAGATCATGGACGCAATCGGCGACCCGCACATCCGCAAGGTGGTGATCATGAGCGCGGCGCAGATCGGCAAGACCGACGCTTTCATCCTCAATCCGCTGGGCTACTACATGGACTACGCCCCGGCTCCCATCCTCGTGATGCAACCGACGCTGGACATGGGACAGACCTTTTCCAAAGACAGGCTCGCGCCCATGATACGGGACACGCCGGAGCTGCGGGACAAGATCGATGTGAAAAGCCGCTATTCCGGCAACACCATCATGAAGAAGAATTTCCCCGGTGGCCACATCACCATCGTGGGCGCGAACAGCGCAACGGGCCTTGCCAGCCGTCCCATCAAGGTGTTGCTGGCGGACGAGGTTGACCGCTATCCGGCCAGCGCTGGAACGGAGGGCGACCCGCTATCCTTGGCCCAGAAGCGACAGACGACCTTTTGGGACAAAAAGACGGTGATCGTCTCCACGCCGGTCATTAAGGGCCAGAGCCGCATCGAAACGGAGTTCAACCAGTCCACGCGGGAGGAATGGAACGTGCCATGCCCGGAGTGCGGGGAGTATCAACCCCTCGTGTGGGCCAACGTGGTATTTGACAAGGACGACCCGCAGGGCGAGGTGCTGTATAAGTGCGAGCGCTGCGGTGTAGTGAACGGAGAATACAAGTGGAAGCAGGCAAGCAAGCGCGGTCGCTTTGTGCCGGAGAACCCCGGCGCGGAGGCGCGGGGCTTCCACCTGAATACGCTGGCCTCAACGTTCTGCTCATGGAAAGAGATCGTGCAGAAATTCCTTGTGGCAAAGGAACAGCTCGATCAGGGAAACCCGGAGGGCATGAAAGTCTGGGTGAACACGGAGCTGGGCGAAACGTGGGAGGAGCAGGGCGAGCAGGTGGAGGATGCCGCACTGCTGAACCGGCGGGAGCTGTACGACGCAGACGTGCCGGAGGGAGTGCTGGTGCTGACAGCCGGTGTGGACGTGCAGGACGACCGCTTTGAGGTAGAGGTGGTCGGCTGGGGCGTTGGCAAGGAGAGCTGGGGCATCCGCTACCAGAAGATATACGGCGATATGCTGAAAGAGCAGGTATGGCAAGACCTCGATAATTTCCTGCTGGGGGGCTTCAAGAAAGAGGACGGGACGGTGCTGCACATCATGAGCGCCTGCATCGACACCGGCGGCCACCACACCGATCAGGTGTACCGCTTCACGGCGGAACGGTGGGAGCGAAAGATATGGTCGATCAAGGGCAAGGGCGGCGCGGATGTGCCGTATATCCGAAACCCCACCACCAACAACCGCGTGAAAACGCCGCTGTTCATCATCGGCGTGGACGCGGGAAAGGCACTGCTGTATCAACGACTGCGGCACGAGACCAAGGGGCCGAACTATTGCCACTTCCCGCTCAATGAGGAAGCGGGCTATGACGAGCAGTATTTTATCGGCCTGACAGCCGAGAAAATGGTGGTGCGCTGGCGCAAGGGCAGAAGCGTTGTGGCGTGGGAGCTGAAAGACAGCAAGCACAAGCGCAACGAGCCGCTTGACCTGCGCAACTACGCTACGGCGGCGCTGGAGATCGCCAACCCTATTTTGCAGGAGGGCGAGATCGCAAAGCCCATCAGAAAACGTCCGGCGGGCCGCCGGAGGCGAGGAGGGATTTAATTGGCAGTCTTTACGAAAGAAGTGTGCCAAAAGAAACTGAACACATGGCTGGCGGCGGAGGAGGCCATCGCCACCGGCCAGAGCTATCAGATCGGCAGCCGTATGCTGACGCGAGCTGACTTGAAGCAGGTACGAGAGGAAATGGAATACTGGGCCGGAAAGCTGGCCGAGGCAGAGGCAGAGGATAAGCACGGCGGACGAAACCGCGCCTATCGTGCCGTGGCCCGCGACGTATGAGGAGGGAGCGCATGATGAAACCGAACATCCTTGACCGGGCAATCATGACCGTGGCTCCCGTCCACGCGGCGAAGCGGGCGGCGGCGAGAGCCGCGCTGAGCGTGATCAACAGCGGGTACGGCAACTACGGAGCCAACCTGACGAAAAAGAGCATGAGGGGATGGATGTACCACGGCGGCAGCGCCAAGGAGGACATCGAGGACAACATCGACATTCTGCGGCAGCGGAGCCGAGACGCTTACATGGGCATCCCAACGGCCACGGCGGCGCTGAAAACCATGCGGACGAATGTTGTAGCAGGCGGGTTGATGCCAGCACCGCAGCTCGACAGCGACTATCTGGGGCTGGACGAGGCGGCGGCGGAGAAGCTGCAAGCGCAGATCGTGCGGGAGTTCGCCCTGTGGGCGGACACGCCGGTATGCGACGCGGAGCGGATGGACAACTTCTATCAGCTCCAGCAGCTCGCCTTTTTGAGTTACCTGATGAACGGCGACACCATCGCCCTGCTGCCAATGAAGCATCAGGCGGGAGTGCCGTATGACCTGCGTGTGCGGCTGATCGAGGCAGACCGGGTATGCAGCCCGGACGGTTTTGACCGGCTGATGCCATGTACCGTGCAGGGCTACGAGGTGCAGAGCATCGTACAGGGCGTGGAGACAGACGCGGACGGTATGGTGACAGCCTACTGGATATGCAACCGGCATCCGCTGGGCAGCAACAGCGCCGTGGACGCGGCGGGGCTGACGTGGCAAAGAGTGGAAGCCTACGGCGATACAACCGGGCGGCGGAACGTGCTGCACATCATGAGCCGCGAGCGCATCGGCCAGCGGCGGGGCGTTCCCCTGCTGGCCCCTGTGCTGGAGAGCCTGAAACAGCTTGGCCGCTATACGGACGCGGAGATCACGGCGGCGGTGATCAGCGCCATGTTCACGGTGTTCGTGAAGTCACAAAACCCGTCGGACGGCAGACCGTTTGGAGAAATGATACCGGCGGAGGAGCTGATCGACAGCGCCGACCAGAGCAGCATCGAGCTGGGGCCGGGGGCCATCATTGACCTGAACCCCGGCGAAGAGGTGCAGTTTGCAGACCCGAAGCACCCAAACACCGGGTACGACGACTTCACGAACGCAACCATCCGCCTGATCGGCGCGGGGCTGGAGATACCGCCGGAAGTGATGATGAAGCAGTTCACCACCAGCTATTCGGCGGCTCGCGGCGCACTCAACGAGTTCTGGCGCACCTGTAGTATGCAGCGGGACTGGTTCACGGACGATTTTTGCCAGCCGGTCTATGAGGAGTGGTTCGCAGAGGCGGTCGCCCGTGGGCGTATCCACGCGCCGGGCTTTTTCACCGACCCAGCGCGGCGCAAGGCGTACACGGCCTGCGCGTGGAACGGCCCGGCACGGACGAACCTGAACCCCGTACAGGAGGTGGATGCCGCCATCAAGCGAGTGGATGCCGGTTTCAGCACGGCGCAGGAGGAGACGGCACAAATGACCGGCGGGGACTACAACCGCAACATCAAACTGCGCGTGACGGAGGCTAAGCGCAAGCGCGAGGTGGACGAGATCGGAAAAGCGCAGACGGCAGGAGAATAGGAGGAAAACAGAAATGCCCGAAAACAAGAAATTCTGGAAATTCTGCAATCAGGCAGGAAACAAGGTAGAGCTGCTGCTTTACGGCGACATTTCGCAGACGAGCTGGTGGGGCGACGAGGTGACCCCGAAGCAGTTTGCGGAGGAGCTGGCCGGTCTGGGAGCGCTGGACGAGATCACGGTGCGCATCAATAGCGGCGGCGGCGACGTGTTCGCAGCGCAGGCCATCGGCAACCAGCTTGAACAGCACCCGGCGGCGGTGACGGCGAAGATCGACGGCCTGTGTGCCAGCGCGGCAACCATCGTCGCCTGCCACTGCGGCAAGGTGATCGCCGCAAACGACAGCACCTACATGGTGCATCCGGTGCGCATGGGCGCTTGCGGCTACTACAACGCCGAGGAATTGCAGAAGTACATCGAGGCGATGAACGCCATCCGGGAAAGCATCGTGGGCCTGTACGCGAAAAAGACAGGCAGAGATAAGGACGAGGTGGCCGGATGGATGGACGAGACAAGCTGGTGGACGGCGGCGCAGGCAAAGGAAAACGGCTTTATCGACGAGTTGACGGACGAGGCGGACGGAACGGTGATCGAAAACCGGGACGGGCTACTGTTCGTCAACAGCGTCAACACACACCTGCCTTTCGACAAGGCACCCAACTTTGTACAAAGCAGCAAGGCAGCTCCCGCCTCCTGCTCTGTAAATAACAAATGCCATAAGGAGGTAACGAACATGGCAAACGAGATCAAGACCGTGGACGACCTGCGCGGGGCCTATCCCGCACTGGTCAATGAAATCGAGGAGGCGGCGGCGAACAAAGCGACGAGCGACGAGCGCCAGCGCATCCACGACATCGAGGACATGGCCCTGTCCGGCAGCGAGGCGCTGACGAACGAGGCCAAGTTCACAAAGCCGGTGAGCGCCAGCGAGTACGCTGTGGCCATGATGAAAGCTGCCAAGGAGAGCGGCAACGCATGGCTCAACGGAGCAAAGGCCGATGCCGACAAGAGCGGCATGGGCGGCGTGAAGAACGACGGCGGCACCGGCGGCGGTACGGGCAAGCAGGACGAGTTCATGGACGCGATCAAGTCCATGGGCAAGAAGCAGTAAAGGAGGAGAAAGAACATGAGTATGGATTTGGCGAAAAAGACATTTTCCACGCAGCCGGATTACCTGATCGCAGGGAATGCGGAGATCGTTACGGCAGTCAAGGAGGCATCCGCTGCCTTGAAGCGCGGCGCTCCCGTGGTTCTCAACAGCGACGGCAAGCTGGCCGCCATCAGCGTGAGCGGCAGCAGTGCCCCCTACACCGTGACCACCACGGGCCTGTACGGCATTCTGGCGGAGGATGTCGCATCGGGCGAGGACGGCATTGTGTACCTCTCCGGCGAGTTCTTCGCCGACGCGCTGGTGCTGCCCGCCAACGCCACCGCTGCGGACGTGGAGGTTCCTCTGCGCAACCTCGGCATCTACTTGAAGTAAGGAGGAAGAAAGAATATGGCTAACGAAGTGAACATTTACTCCCCCCGCTATCTGGCGGAGGTGGTGAGACAGACCCCTGCCGTACACACCTATTTCCGCGACACCTTTTTCACCAACGTCAAGACGTTCGCTACCGAGCGCGTGGACATCGACCTTGTGAAAGGCGACCGCCGCATGGCGGCCTTTGTCCATCCCCGCGTGGGCGGCAAGGTGTTGAAAGCCAACGGCTACCAGACCGAGAGCTACAAGCCCCCTCTGATCAACCCCTATGACGTGACAACCGCTGACCAGCTCATGACCCGCCTGCCGGGCGAAGATCTGTACAGCGGCATGACCCCCGCTCAGAGGGCCGCGCAGAAGCTCATGGAGGAGTACGCCACACTGAACGACGCGACCACGCGCCGCGAGGAGTGGATGGCGGTGCAGGCCATCGTGACCGGCACCATCCCCATTGTGGGCGAGGGCGTGAACGAGACCATCGACTTCGGCCTGACCAACAAGAAAACCCTGACCGGCGACAACAAGTGGGGCGGCACCAAGGCCGACATCCTCGGCAACCTTGGTGACTGGACGGATGCGGTGCTGCACGGCGGCTTCGCCAACGTGGACACCATCATCATGGGCAAGACGGCCAAGGCAAAGTTCTTTGCCGATGCCAACGTGCAGAAGATGCTGGACAACCGCCGCATGAACCTCGGCGAGATCGCCCCACGCGACCTGCCCAACGGCGTGAAGTACCTCGGCCACCTGAATGACCCCAGCCTTGACATGTACGTTTACGGTGAGGTCTACTACGACGACTGGACTAACCCCGACGCGCCGGAGACCAAGCCGCTTATCCCGGACAACATGATCATCCTGATCAGCTCCAGACCCAACTATATGATGGCCTACGGTGCCTGCACCTACATCGAGGACGCATCCGGCCTGTGGGTGACCTCCCAGACCAGCCGCGTCCTGCGCAGCTATGTGGAGCATCATCCCGACCGCCGCATGGTGGAGCTGCAGGCGCACCCGCTGCCCATCCCCGACAAGGTGGATAGCTGGCTGGTGGCGACCGTGTGCTGACATGGCGCTGTTCGAGCTAAAGCAGGAATACAGCGGAGCGGAGGGGGCTGCCCCTCCGCTCACCTTTAAGGACTGTGCCGCAGCGGACATCGACGCGGCTTTCTTTGAGCAGGACGAACACGCGGACTGGCATACGGTTGACGGCAAGGACGCACTGGTGATCGTGGACGATCAACGGCTCAAAGAGCATAGCGCCCATTGGGAGGCGGGAGCCAAGCAGAACTTCGACACGGGACTGTATACGGCCTACACAGTGCTGTATATCCGCGTGAGCGACTACGGGCCGAAGCCGAAAGTGGGAAAGCACCTCGTTCTGGACAAAGGGACGAACAGGCAGCGGTCGTATACCATCCTCAACTGCGAGGAGGAGGCGGGCGTGTACCGCATTTCCATGGAAAGGACGCGGCAATGAGCAGAGTAACCTATGACGCAGGGAACCTGACCATCGAAGTGGACGGGCTGGACACCGTGGCGGCGGCGCTGGGCGATTTGAAGAAAAAGACCCCGGCGGCGGCCAAGGTAGCCATCAACGCCACGGCACGGCAGGCCCGCAAGCTGATGATCGCAAAGGCAAAGGCGCGGTACGCCGTGAACGCGGCGGGCAGGCGGCACCTAAAAGACCTTGTGCAACGGAAAAAGGCCAGCAACACCAGTTTGAGCGCAGAGCTGCACATCGCAAAGATGCGCAACGATCTCGGTTATTTCCAACACAGGCCGACGGAGCGCTTTACCGGGCGCGAGGTTTTGCACCACGCGCCAAAGTATGTGAAAGCACGTGTTCTGAAAGCCTCGTCCATGGCGGCGCTGACAGGCAATGCCAACATGAGCAAGGGCTTTCTTGTGCAGTTCAAGAGCGGCCACATCGGCATGGTGCAGCGACAGATCGGCTCCAGTTCCAGCCACACGGTCACGGAGCGGGGCCGCCCAAGGTGGCGAAACAAGGACGGTAAGGTGGAAAAGCTGGTGACGATGGGAAGCCCGTCGGCCTCGGCGATGCACTCTACCGTCTGGCCGATGGTGGAGCCGGAGGTGTCCGAGTATCTGCAAGACCGACTGATGGAGCAGACCGAACGGGTGCTGGCGCGAGCGGCGAGGAGGAAGTAAGCCATGAAGAACTATATGGATGCGGTGAGGGCCGCAGGCATCGGGCGAACTCCCCAGCTCTGCCAAGACGCGCTGATCGAAACGCTGGAGGAGCTTTTCGCCGGGAAGAAGTACAACGGCCAGCAGAGCCGCAAGGAGCTGAAAATCTTCAAGCAGGATTTGCCGGTGCCGGAGGACTATGACGCGGATGTGGACACGGACGCGGCGGCGGCCCCGTACATCGTTGTGCGCATGACAGGCGGCGAGATCAAGAACGACGACGGGCCGCAGGCGGTTGAGTTCAGCCTGATCGTGTGCGCCTACGACGAGGGCAAGGAGCGAGAGGGCTATCAGGATGTTGCCAACATCAAGGAGGACATCGTGCAGCGGTTATGCACCAAGCCGTATTTCGGCGGGGCGTTCACCGTGCTGAAACCCATTGCGTGGGCCATGCAGCAGGACGACACCTACCCGTACTACTTCGGGGCGTGTTCGTTGACCTGCACCGCACCGGCCATGACACAGGACACAGAAATGGAGGAGCTGGTATGAGCAAGAAAAACGATAAGCTGGCGGCGGATGCCGCTGTGAATGAGACGGCCATCCCGGCGGCGGAGACCGCTACCGAGACCACGCCAACGGAGCGGGAGAATACGAGCGCGACGCAGGTTTACTGCGGCCCAACGGTGCGCGGCGTTGCCAAGCAGTACACGGTATTTCACGGCGGCATCCCGGAGGCGCTGGAGGCGTTCATCGCCATTCACCCGGAGGCTGGGGCGCTGGTGGTGGACGTGGAGCGCTTTGCTGAGACGAGAAAGCGGCTGGAGACCGCAGGAACGGCGGAGGCCATTCTGTACGGCAAGATCAAATCCGAACTGTAAGGAGGAAGAAAGACTATGGCATACAAACACGGCGTATACACGAGCGAGGTTGCAACCAGCATGGTCGCGCCCATCACCGGCACGGCGGGCTTGCAGGTGATCGTAGGCACCGCCCCGGTGAATATGCTCAAAGACCCGGCGGCGGCGGTCAACGTGCCGCTGCTGGTGAGCAGCTACAAGGAGGCCGTGGAGGCGGTGGGCTATCTGCCTGACTTCGCCAACTACACCCTCTGCGAGTGCATCAGCGCAAATTTCAGCGTTGTGGGTATCGCGCCCATGGTGCTGATCAATGTGCTTGACCCTGCCAAGCACAAGATCGCCATCACCGGCGGAACCGTTCAGGTGAACGACGGAGTGGCGGTGCTGGAGGAGACAGGCGTTCTGCTGGAGGGGCTGACCGTTAAGAGCGGCTCCACCACGCTGACCGCAGGCACGGACTACACCACCACATGGAACGACGACGGTACGCTGAATATCGTGGTGCTTTCCACCGGCGCGGGTAAGGAAGCAACGAGCCTGACTGTGACCGGCAACAAGATCGACCCCAGCAAGGTGACGGCGGCGGACATCGTGGGCGGTGTGGACAGCTCCACCGGCAAGGAGACCGGCCTTGAGGTGGTACGTCAGGTCTATCCGAAGCTGTCCATGACACCCGGCATCCTGCTGGCCCCGCGTTTCAGCAAGGACGCGACGGTGGCGGCGGCATTGCAGGCCAAGACCAAGAGCATCAACAGCGTGTTCGGCGCGGTGTGCGTTGTGGACATCGACAGCAGCAACACCGGCGCGACCAAGTACACCGCCGTCAAGACCACCAAGGAGGCGCAGGCGGTGAGCGACCCCAACGCCTACGCAGTCTGGCCCTTTGCCAAGGTGGGCAACACGGTGTACAGCGGCAGCGCACTGGCGGCGGCGCTGACAGCCTACACCGACGCGCAGAACGACGACACGCCCAACGTCAGCCCCAGCAACAAGACCATCGCCGTTTCTGCTGCCTGCCTCGAAGATGGCACGGAGGTGGTGCTTGATCAGGAGCAGGCCAACACCGTGAACAGCTTCGGTGTGGCAACATGGCTGAACATGAACGGCTTCCGCCTGTGGGGCAACAACACGGCGGCCTACCCCGGTATCAGCGACCCGAAAGATCGCTGGTTCAGCGTCCGCCGGTTCCTGACGTGGGCGGCCAACACGTTTATCCTGACCTACTTCCAGAAAGTGGACAGCCCCGCCAACAAGCGGCTGATCGAGGCCATCGTGGACAGCGAGAACGTGTGCGGCAACGGCTTTGTGGCCCGTGGTGTGTGCGCCCGCTATGAGATCACGTTCAACGAGGACGAGAACACCACCGCCGATCTGCTGGACGGCAAGATCACATTCCACCAGTACATCACCCCGTTCACCCCTGCGGAGGACATCGAGGACATCATCGAGTTTGACCCCGACGCTCTTTCCGCCGCGCTGAACTGATAAGGGAGGGAAAAGAAGATGATTTCCAACAACTATATCCCGGAGAAGATCAACGAGTATAACGCCTATCTGGACGGCACGAAGATGATCGGCGTGGCCGCGTCGGTGACGCTGCCGGAGGTCAACATGAAAACCAGCACCGTTTCCGGCGTGGGCGTGAACGGCGAGCTGGACAGCCCCACCATCGGCCAGTTTGAGAGCATGGAGCAGGAAATCCAGTTCAACACGCTCTACAGCTCCGCCATGGATATGCTCTCTCCCCTGTCCACGGTGAACCTGACGCTGCGAGCCTCGCAGCAGGTCTACGACAAGCAGGGCGGCTACAATTTCAAGGGCCTGCGCGTGGTGGAGATCGGGCGCGTGAAGAAGTTCAACCCCGGCAAGGTGGAAAAGGGCGAGGCCATGGAGGCCACCGTGACGCTGGAGCTGACCTACCTGATGATCGAGGTGGACGGCCAGCAGCTCTTGGAGGTTGACAAGCTCAACGGCATCTACAAGGTCAACGGCACGGATATGCTGGCGGGCGTGAACAGCCTGATCTAACGGGCGCAAAACAATACGGCCTGTCCCTGCGCAAACGGGGGCGGGCCGTGTTTTCACACAACGAAACGACGCTGAAAGGAGCGAACACCAATGGCAGAGGACAAGATCACGGCGGCAGAGACCGCAAACGAGGGGGCAAAAAAGAGCGAGAACATCGTGGAGCTGGCAAGGCCCTACGGGTTCGAGGGCAAGGAGTACGGAGAGATCGACCTGACGGGGCTGGAGAAGCTGACTGTGCAGGACGCTATCGACGTGCAGCGGCAGCTTTTCGGCGAGGGCGAGGCGGCGGCCTCGGTGCTGTGCGAGACCACGACGGCATTTGCCCGCGCCATGGCGGTCAAGGCCACCGGAATGCCCATTGAGTTTTTCAAGCTGATGCCTCGCGGCGCTTTCAAGCGCGTGGCAGGTGCGGTGCGCAGACACCTGAACGTGGAGAGCAGAACGGAAAACCATGTGATGCATCTGGAGAAGCCGCGCCATTACAAGGGCAAGGAGTACCGGGACATCGACCTGAACGGCGTGGCAGACCTGAACACGCTGAATGAGAGCGAGGCGGAGAACCGCATGGCCCGCGAGGGCTTTGTGGTGACGGAGAACAGCACCAACTATCTGTACTCCTGCGTGATCGCCGCCATGGCAACGGGCATCCCGGAGGAGTTCTTTACCACGCTGCCCCTGTATGAGCTGCTGAAACTGAAAAACGCGGTGAACGACGCGGATTTTTTCGGATAAAGGGCGGAGCCAAGGCCCTGCGGAAAGCGGCTATCCGGCTGTCCTCGGTGACACGGACGGGCGTGGACTTCTATCTGAAAATGCCTGTCCGGGACTTTATTGAGCTGAATAGCGAGGTGGCGGAGGAATGGCGAACAATAAAACATTAGAGTTAAGCATCAAGATCGCCGGTAAGATGGACAAAAGCCTGATGGCGGCGCTGAACGGGAGCCAGAGCCAGATCAGCAGCTTTGCCCGCAGCATCAGCTCCATCGGAACGGCGGGACTTGCGGCCATGGGGACGCTGGCGACGGCGACTGTGGCGACCATCGCAAGCTGCACCAAGGAAGCGGCGAAGTTTGAAAACTACATGGCGGATGTGGTCAAGTACGTAGACGGTCTGGCAGATGCTACCGGAAAGATCAGCGACAAGGTGGCGGATAACGGCAAGACCTACGCGCAGAACTACGAGGCCATGAAGGACGCAATCAAGGATTTAAGCACACAAATCCCCTATACGCAGGAGGATTTGACACGCCTCGCCGCTGCGGCGGGCCAATCCGGCAAGTCTATGGAGGACTTGATCAAGATCGACAGCTCCGGCAATGTTACCGGTTTCCTGCGGGACATCGCCATGACCGGCGCGGCCATGGACATCAGCGCCGATCAGGCGGGCAACTGGGCCGCCAAGTGGGAGCAATCGCTGAAAATGACCCACGAGGAGGTCATGGTGCTCTTTGACCAGATCAACTATCTGGGCGCAAACAGCGCGACCACGGCGGCGGAAATCGCGGAGGCGGTCAATTCTGCGGCGAGCCTCGGCCAAGTGGGCGGCGTAAGCGCGGCCACAACGGCGGCGTTGGCGGATGCCATGCTGGCAACAGGCGTATCGACTGATCGCGTCGGCACCAGCATCAAGCGCATGATCGTGAATTTGAGCAAGGGCGCAAGTGCGACGAAAGCCCAGAAAGAACAGTTCGAGGAGATGGGCATGAGCGCGGAGTGGGTCGCCAAGGCCATGCAGGAGGACAGCGTGGGAACGCTGGATACCATCTTCAAGGCCATCAACGATCTGCCGCAGGAGCGACAGGTAGCGGCGCTATCCACCCTGTTCGGCCAATGGGCCATTGAGGGCGGCGCGAAGATCGTCAACAATCTCGATGTGTACCGAAAGGCGCTGGAAATGGTGAGCGACCCAAGCCTGTACACGGGAAGCATGGAGCGGGAGTTCAACATCAAATCGCAGACCCCGGAGGCCATCGAGACCATGCTGAAAAGCACCAAGACGGCGCTGAAAATCGAGATCGGCGATGCGTTCCTCCCGGCGAAAAAACAGTTCAATCTCTCCATGATCGACTTTCTAAACAGCATCCGAAAGAATATGCCGGAGCTGACGCAGCTTGCGGAGAGCTTGGGAACGCTGGCAAGCCGGGGCGTGGAGAAGCTGGGGAGCGCTATGGACACGGCGCTGCCGTACATCCAAAAGGGGCTTGACTACCTGATCAACAACGGCGAGCAGGTGGTGCGTGTGCTGGGCGGCATGGCGGCGGCGTTTGTTGGCATGAAGTTCGCCCCGGCGGCGGAGGCTATTTTCTCCGGCGGAAAGGGCGGACTTGCTGGCCTGTTCAAGAGCGGCAAGAGTGCGGGCGCGGCGGGCGCAGGGCTTTTCTCTGCGTTCCGGGGCGCATCGGGAAGCAACGGCTTCCGCACGACGCTGGGGGCGGCAATCTCCAGTCTGATCGGTGGAAACGGCATTAAGGGAACCACAGGACTTTTGAGCGCGGCGGCGGGAACGCCGGGGCTGTTGTCCGGCTACCAAAGCGCGGGAAGCGTCCTGCGGGGGGCAATCGGAAACAGCAAGACCGCGCAATGGCTGGGCGGCATCGGCTCCTCCCTCGGAAATCTCGGCGGGATGTTCGCCAACAGCCGGGCCGGACAATTTGCGGGCGGCCTTATGGGAAAGGCGGGCGGTGCGCTGGGTAAGTTGACCATGCCGCTACGACAGGGCATCGCGGGCATTGGAGCGGCGGCTACCATTCAGGGCAGCATCTTCCAGCAGGGCCTTTCCGGTTTGCTGGGGAAAGCGGGAGGCGTAGTAAGCGGTATCGCAAACTCCGGTGCCGGGAAAGCTGTCGGGAGCATATTCAGCGGCGGGGCCGGTCTGCTGGGGAGTATCTACGGCCCTATTGCTGGCGGCCTCGGTAGTCTGCTGTCCGGGGCGCTGCCTATTGTGGGTGTGATCTCCGGCATCATCGCCGTGGTGAGCATCCTGACGGACAAGTTTGGCGGGCTGGATAAAATCATACAGCGGGTGTTCGGCGACACGGGACTGGAAAAGTTTACGGTATTCAAGGACGCGCTGCTGGGATTGTTCGAGGACGGCGGTGTGGCAAAGGCGCTGCAACCGCTGCAGGAGAGCATCACCAATCTGTTCGGCGAGGACGCGGGCGCAGCCTTTGGAGGCATTACCACCATCCTGCAATCGGTAATGGGCGTGATCGGCCAGCTCGTGACATTTTCGCAGACGACGGTGCGGCCCATCATCGAAAGCCTATTCGGCTTTATCACACAGACGGTGGTGCCGGTCATTCTGCAAACCATCACAGCGGCGGCTCCATCCATCGCATCCATCATCAGCGGCGTGGGTTCCGTGGTCATGACGGTGGCGCAGATCATCGGCGAGGCAATTCAGTTCCTTATGCCGATCATTCAGACGGTGATCACGGTGCTGCTGCACATTGGTCAGGTAGTGGTTCCGGCGGTGCTGGCCGCCATCGGTGTCTTTGCCGAGGGCATCAGCAGCGCGATCAACGGGGTCAAGACCATCTTTGAGGGCGTGATCAACTTCATCACCGGCGTGTTCTCCGGCAACTGGCGTATGGCGTGGGAGGGTGTGAAATCCATCTTCGTGGGCATCTTCAATACGCTGGGCGCTCTGTTCAAGACCCCCATTAACGCGGTGATCGCCCTGATCAACAAGGCAATCGCAGGCATCAACAGTCTCGGCATTACCATCCCGGACTGGGTGCCGCTGCTGGGCGGCAAGTCGTTCTCCATCAATATCCCGGAAATCCCCATGCTTGCGCAAGGCGGCTTTACAAACGGCGCAAGCATCGCGGGCGAGGCCGGAACGGAGGCGGTGATCAGCTTCCAGCGGGCGGCCCGGCGGGACAATCTGGACATCTGGGCAAAGGCCGGGCAAATGCTGGGCGTGAAGCCGGTGGAGCTGGCGGAAATCGACGGCGGCGGCTCCGGCGGCGGAGGCGGCATGACCTTTGCGCCGGTGATCAACATTCAGGGCAGCGCCGACCGCAGCATGGTGGAGGAGGCTCTGGCCGAGGCGCAGGCACGGTTTGAAGCGTGGTATCTCCAGATGCAGCGCAGACAGGCCCGCACAGCATACTGACGGGAGGAAACGCGATGTACACGACCAAGAGCGGCGACACATGGGATGTGATCGCCAAGGAGGTATACGGCAGCGAGTACCACGCCGACGTGCTGATGGCGGCCAATCCGCAGGAGATCGACACGTTTATCTTCAACGCCGGGGTGGAGCTGAACACCCCGGCGCTGGAGGAAGAGCGGGACGGACTGATGCCGCCGTGGAAATACGAGGCGAGCTATGATTGAGACAAGACGGCTGGCGCTGGATGTGCGCTACAACAGCTACCCTTTTGCCGGGCAGGTGGGCGGAGACATCGAGAGCCTGACCTACACCGACAGCGCGGCGGACAACAGCGACAGCATCGACATCACCATCAACGCGCAGGACAGGAAATGGCTGCTGGGCTGGATGCCGGAAAAGGGCGCGACGCTGCGGGCACGTGTTCTCGGCTACAACTGGGAACGGCAGGGCCAGCGGAGCATCATGGAGTGCGGGTTGTTCGTGCTGGACGATGTGAGCTTTTCGGACGCGCCGACGACCTTGCAGGTGGGCGGCGTGAGCAAGCCCAGCGACAGCGACTTTTCGGAGCTGGAGCGGGACGTGATCTGGAAGAACACCAGCATCAAGCGTATCGGCGCAAAGATCGCCGCGCGGTACGGCCTTGCGTTCACCTACGATGCCGACGACTACGACATCGAGTGCGACGAGCAGGACGGCACGGACAGCAGCTACTACAACAGCCTGTGCAAAAACTACGGGCTTATCCTGAAAGTGTACGCCCGGAGGCTGTGGGTGTATGACCGGGAGAAGTACAAGGCAAAGCGGGCCGTGCGCACCTTTGACCGCTCGCAGATCAGGCCGGGGAGCTTCGGCTACACCGCCACCCTGTCCGGCACCTATACCGGCGGGTACTTTAATTACACGGACGCGGACAAGGACATTGACATCGAGTGCAGCGTGGGCGGCGGCTCGCACACCAAGAGCGTGAACCGGCGGGCTACCAGCGTATACGATGCCAGCGTCCAGCTCTGCGCGGAGCTGAACAGCGCCAACCACGGGACGGTGAAGCTGCGCTTCGGCGTGGACGGAGACTGGAGGGTAAGCGCGGGAAACTGCATCGCGCTGACAGGCTTTGGAAACCTGAACGGAAAATACTTTGTGGACAAGGTGACGCACAAGGTCACCAACAGCGGACTGACCACCGACTTTGAGTGCAGCGGTATCGGCCCGGCGTTCCATTCGTGGGACGTGGGCGGCAAGATCGTGTATCACGAAAAGACGGCGGACAGCGGCGTGAGCTATGACAGCACCTACGCTACCACCAGTCCGGCGGCGGGCGCAGCCAGCGCGGCGGCAGGCGGCGAGGCGGGACAGGCGATCACGCTGAACAAGGCTCCGCTGTATGTTTCCAGCACGGCAAAAAACAAGGCGGGAACCAAGACCGGCACCTACTGGCTGTACGACGGTATCCTGATCAACGGGCGCTACCGCGTGACAAACAGCGCGGCGCGGTGCGGAAAGCTGCCGGTGGGACAGAACGTGACGGGCTGGGTGCCTGCGAGCTACTGCATCGCCAGCGAGGAGGCGAAAAAGTAATGGCGGGAACAAACAGAACCGGGCGCGTGAGCGCTATCGACTATAAGGCGGGAACCTATGAGGTGACCTACTTTGACCGGGGGAAAAGCGTGACCCGCCAGATCAACGCCATCAGCAACGGCGAGTACAAGATGCCAAGCATCGGGCAGGTGGTGAGCGTGAGCCACAACAGCAACGGAGCTGCGGCGGGAACCACCACCGGAACGGTGTGGAACAAGACCAACACCCCGGCGGAGGGCTACAAGGGCCTGTTCCGAAAGGAGTACGCCGCACGAAGGGGACTGGCTTATGAGCGCTACGACGAGAACACCGGCGTTTACACACAGTATGTGAACCGGCGGACGGGGCGCAACTGCAACGGCGAGATATACGACGAGGCGAAAGGCGCAATCAGCCTTGTGGCGGGCGGGCAGTTTCAGGCCAAGAGCAGCGCCGCCAGCATGAGCCTGAACGCCAAAACCGGCGTTGGCATCGTGGCGGGGACAACGGTGAGCATCGAGGCAGGAACCTTTGTGAGCATCGAGGCCGCAGGCGCTTTGAGTGTGACGGCGGGAGGCAAGTACACATTCGCCGCAAAAAAAGGCGCAAAGATCGAGGTAGAGGGTGGCGACGCGGAGATCACCATAAACGGCGCAACTGTAAAGGTGACGGAGGCCGGGGATGTGGAGATCGGAAGCCCCACCAAAATCAGCCTGACAGCCCCGGAGATCAACGCCACGGCGGCGAGCGGAGACATCACCATCAACGGCGTGAGCCTTGTGAACCACACGCACATGAGCGGCGCGGTGGGAAAGCCGGATAAGTAAGGAGGGGCGAAAAGTGGCATTGGGAAGCTACATGGGCATGACGTTCACGGTGAGCGACCGGCGCATCCTGACACCGAGCGGGCTGAAAGGCCAAGGGGGCAGCGATTGGGCGACCCACAACCGGACAGGCGCACGGGCGCGGAGCCAGTGGATTGCCCCGAAGCTGCGGAAATACCAGTTCGATCTTTTGCTGCGGGCGCAGGACGGGGTAAACCCGCGAAGTGTTCTGCGGCATTTTCAGCGCATGGCGGAGACCAACGCGGCGGACTGGTTCATCGTGGGCGGCTCGCCGGTATCGCCGTATCCGTTCAAGATCACGGACATCAGCGACGAGTGGGGCGCGGTGCTGCACGGCGGCGCGATGGTGGAGTGCAAGGTGAGCCTGACCATCGAGGAATACCTGTAAGGAGGCAGCCATGTTATCAACGGAAAACGCGGTGATCGAGATACTGCCGGGGAGCGCAAACGACAGTGCGGCGGCGGAGGTGTACCGCAATTTGCAGGTGCTTTACGCCACGAGGGCCGGAGAGCAGGCGCTTGACCGGGAGTTCGGCATCGACGGGACGATTATCGACTGCCCGCAGGAAAATGCGCAAGTCCTGCTGGCGGCGGAGTATGTGCGCAAGACAGAACAGTATGAGCCACGGGCGCGTGTCGTCCGTGTGGAATGGACTGCGGGAAAATCGCAGGACGGAAATATGATACCAAAGGTGGTGATCGAGCTTGTCTAATATCGCTGAATTGGCAAACTGCCCGGAGCTGAGTTTCATCGAAAGCATGACTTTGCAGGAGACGGAAGAACAGCTCCGCGAGCTGTACACCAAGTATTACCGGGAGGCCACAGGAAAGGAACCGGAGATCGGCGAGGCCGACCCGCTGAACCTGCTGATGAAAGCCTTTTGCGCGATGGAGTATCAGACGATGCAGTACGCCGACGCAAAGGGACGGATGGAAATGCTGAAAACCAGTACCGGAGACGCGCTGGATGCACTGGCCGCTCTTGTGGGGCTGACGCGCAAGGAGGCAAACCGGGCCACGGCGACGGTGCGATTTACGCTTTCGGAAGCGCAAAGCGGCGCGACGGCCATTCCGACGGGAACGCGGGTCAAGAGCGAGGACGGGAAATACTTCAACACCGTGGAATACGGCGAGATAGCGGCGGGAGAGACCTACACCGACGTTGTGGTGCAGGCGGAGGAGGCCGGAGCGGATAGCAACGGCATTCTGTCCGGCGGCATCAAGATACTGGTTGACCCCATCGCCTATGTTGCCAGCGTGAGCAACACCACGCCAAGCACCGGCGGACTGGACGCAGAGGACGACGACAGCCTGACACGGCGCATCTACCTCGCCCCCAGCGTGTATAGCTGTGCCGGGCCGCGCGATGCCTATGAATACTACGCGCGGGAGTGGCGGGGTGATGTAGCCGACGTGCGCATCGTCAGCCCGCTGCCGGACGAGGTAAATATCTACTTCGTGATCGAGGACGAGAACGGATTGCGCGTCCCCAACAGCACGGAGCTGACGGCCATGGCGGCCTATCTGGACGACGAGACCATCCGCCCGCTGTGCGACAAGGTGACGGCGCTGGCCCCGGACGAGGTGGAATACGCCATCACCGTGAAATACTGGATCGCGGAAAGCGACCAGCGAAGCGTGAGTGAGATACAAAGCCGCATCGCGGCGGCGGTGGCGGACTTCCAGACATGGCAAAGAAAGTTGGGGCGAGACATCAACCCGACGGAGCTGATCGCCCGGCTGCGGGAAGCGGGGGCCAAGCGGGTAACGCTGACCGCCCCCGTAGACACCGTGATCGACACCACGGAGCTGCCGAAATGCACGGGGGCCACCGCCACCTATGGAGGGCTGGAGGATGATTAAGAGCCTGAAAAATGCCCAAATCGCCGACGGCTTGCCGCGCATTCTGGGAGAACAGCCGTGGGTAAAGGCCCTATCCATGGCGATGCTGGAGCTGCACCAAAAGACGATGGGCTATATCGCGGGAAGTCAGATATACACCGCCATCGACACCGTGGCCGAGGAGGTGCTGGACGCGCTGGCCGTGAACTGGAAGATCGACTGGTACGACACAGGGTACGACATCGAGCAGAAGCGGCGCATCGTCAAGACGGCGCTGAACATCCGGCGAACAATGGGAACTGCGGGAGCTGCAAGAACGCAGGCCGACGCGATCTATCCGGGAACAAAGCTGGAGGAATGGTTTGAGTACGGCGGCACCCACGGAAAGTTCAGACTGCGGGTAAACATCACCACCGTGGAGGAGCGGCAGAAGTTCGCCGCCATGACCATCGCGGAGATCGAACGTCGGCTCGCCGCTGCCAAGCGGTTCAGCGCACATCTGGAGGAAGTGGAATATTACGATGCGGGCGGCACCGCAACGGCCTACGGCATCGCGGCTATGGCTGGCGCGGCGGTGGTTGACTTCGGCAGCGCATCGAAATTCTAAGTCAGGAGGAAACGAAAAGTGGCATGGAAAGGCGTTATCACCAACAGCGGAAGTGAGCTGCTGGCACAATGGACAGCGGGAAAGACGCTGACCATCACCCGCGCGGCGGCGGGAACAGGCCGCGTGAGCGAGGCGGCGATGCTGGCGCAGACGGCGCTTGTGAGTGAAAAGCAGACGGTCAGCATCCTGTCCAACAAAACAACGGCGCAGGGACAAAAGCTGCAACTGCAAGTGACACCACTGGCGACGGGATACCCCCTGAACCAGCTCGGCATCTGGGCAAAGCTGGACAGCGGCGCGGCAAGGCTGATCGCCCTATTTCAGACGGACACGGACGCGGGCGTGGAAATCCCCAGCAAGACGGACGTGCCGGACTATGTGTACACGTTCTACGGGCTGCTGGAGTTTACGGGCAGCGGCGGGACGCTGCAGGTGACCATCGACGCTTCGGCGCTGGTGACAGCAGAAAGCATGGAGGCTGCCATCAAGGCACACAACGAGGATGAAAACGCGCACGAGGGTATCCGTCAGGCCATTACGGACAAGCAGGACAAGATCACCGCCAGCGGTATCCTGAGAGGCGACGGCAAGGGCGGCGTTACGGCGCAGACGTTCGACACGGTGCCGACGGAGAACAGCGATAAGCTGCTGACCAGCGGTGCGGTGGCGGCGGCTCTTGCCAAAAAGGCGGGGCTGGGGACAGACGGAAAGGTGCCGGTCAGCCAGCTCCCTGTCAACACACCGGGCGGAGTGGCCGGACTGGGAGAGGACGGCAAGGTTGGCACCGGCCAGCTCCCCATCAATACGCCGGGCGGCGTGGCAGGTCTCGGCGCGGACGGGAAGATGGACACCGATCAGCTCCCCATCAACGTGCCGAACGGCATCCCGACGCTGGGGGCAGACGGCAAGCTCAGCGCGGACAGTCTGCCGCAGGTAGGCATGACGGCGCAGATCGTTGTGACCGCACCAACCGGCTCCACGGTGACGGCCACGCTGGGAACCAAGGTATACACCGCGACGGAGAGCGGCGGAAAATGGACGTTTGATGTGGAGGACTACGGAACATACACCATCAAGGCCACCAAGAACGGGCAGACTGCCACGGATACGGTGACAGTCTCCGTGGTGCAGCAGTACACGGCGACGCTATCCTACTTCACAGCGACCATCCACGTGAGCATTGACAGCGGCTCCACCGTCACCTGCACCAAGGGAAGCAAGACGCAGAGCAAAACGGCATCTGCAACGGGGACGGTGGACTTCACCGTGACGGAAAGCGGCACCTACACCATCACCGCAACCAAGAACGGAGAGACGGCGGAGGATACCGCAACCATCACGGCGGACGGACAGACGGTAAATGTGAAGCTGGCCTATCGGCACATCTACGGCGTGGTGTGGGATGGAACCAGCACGACGGTGTGGAGCCGGACGGACGAGGCCGCCAGCTTCGTGAACCCGACCCCGTACCGGGCGGGGGCAACCAGTTACGGAAGCCCATTTGACAACCTGTACCCGTGGAGCGGGATGGTGCGCGTGACGGATGCGGTGGCCGGTGAGCTGGTGGCTATCCCGAAGTTTTGGTACAAGTGGACAAAGAGCGGGAGCGGCCTGAAACTACAGATCGCGGATAAGGAAACGGACGGCTTTCACGTCTCCCCCGCCCACGCCGACCGAGGGGACGGCAAGGGAGAGCGGGACATTGTGTACATTGGCCGCTATCACTGCAACACCAACAACTACAAGAGCCAGTCCGGTGTAAAGCCGAAAGCGAATATCACGCGCAGCACGGCCCGCACGAGCATCCACAATCTGGGGAGCAACATCTGGCAGAGCGACATTCAGATGCGCATGACGATCTGGATGCTGTACCTTGTGGAGTTCGCAGACTGGAACAGCCAGAAAACCATCGGCAAGGGCTGCGGCAACAACAGCGCAACGGAGAATATGGGCTATACGGACAGTATGCCCTATCACACCGGAACGACGCTTGCGAGCCGGGACAGCTACGGTCTCGGTACGCAGTACCGCTATATCGAGGGGCCGTGGGACAACGTGTTTGACTGGGGCGACGGCTGCTACTACAACAGCAACGGCCTGAACATCATCAACACGCCCAGCAGTTTCAGCGACAACAGCGGCGGCACCGCCGTGGGCGTTCCGTCGAGCGGATGGCCCAGCGCATTTACCGTGGCAACGGTGGCCGGTCTGGAATGGGTTATCTATCCCACGGCATCGGGCGGTAGTGAGACGACATATTCGGCGGATTACTGGAACTTCAATGCTTCCTACCCGTGCCTGTGCTTCGGCGGTGACTATGGCCAGAGCGGGTACCGCGGGCTGTTCTGCGTGAACTGCGCCGGCGCGTCCGGCTCGTACGCGTACGTCGGCTGCCGCCTCCAAAAACTCCCCTGACGGGGGAGTGCAGAGGGGGACGCATCCCCCTCTGCGTATCCTGCGGCCCGCAGGCCGCGCAAAAGGCTAACGGGTTTTCAGCCGCACAGGCGGCTTGAAAATACAGGGGATGACCGCGCACGCAGTCGGTGCCTTGCTTCTTGGTTCGGCGGATAACTGGAACTTCAATGCTTCCAACCCGTGCCTGTACTTCGGCGGTAACTATAACCAGAACGGGAACCACGGGCTGTTCTACGTGAACTACACCAACGCGTCCAACTCGAACGCGAACATCGGCTGCCGCGTCCTTTTATGGACTGGCTACCCACCTCCACACCCGGCAACGCAAAGACCAACGCCGGGGCGCGGACATCCTCGGCACCCCTTGGTGCAGATAAGCCATCAGGACACGGTTTAGTACACTCCCGCAACCTGCGGGGGCGATGGAAAGACCGTGAGGCTAAAAGGAGGAAAACATTCCTGATGAAACGAGCAAACAACCTATTTCCAAAGCTGGTATCGGAAGAAAACCTGCGGCTGGCGATCTTCGCTGTGAACGTGACACACCGCTTCCATCCGCACCACAGGCCAAACCGGACAGTGGCACGGGTGGAGGCGGACGTTGACCGCTATGTAAAAGAGCTGCGGGAGATCATTACAGGCGGTTACGAGGCGAACGAGCCGAGGCTTGCGCGACGATGGGACAAGAGCGCCGGAAAGTGGCGGGACATATCGGAGCCGAAACTGTGGCCTGACCAGTATGTGCATCATGCGGTCATTCAGGTGTTGGAGCCGATCATGATGCGGGGCATGGACAATTTCTGCTGCGGGAGCATCCGAAACCGGGGCATCCATTACGGCGTTCGAGCCATCAAGAAGTGGATGCGGACAGACCCAAAAGGGACAAAGTACGCCGAGGAGCTGGACATCCACCATTTCTACGACAGTTTGACGGCGGAGACGGTGATGAAGCGGCTCCGGCGGCTGGTGAAAGACCGGCGAATGCTGGAGGTATGCGAACGGTTGATGAAGCACGGCATTCTGATCGGCGCTTACTTTTCCCAATGGTTTGCCAACACGGTGCTGCAACCGCTTGACCGGCTGATACGGGAAAGCGGTCTGTGCGACCACTACCTGCGGTACATGGACAACTTTACCCTGTTCGGGCGGAACAAGCGGAAGCTGCGGCGGCTGCGGGAGCTGATCGAGAAATGGCTGGCGGCACACGGCCTGCGGCTGAACGGCAAGTGGCAGCTCTATCCGACAGCAAAGCGGACGGTGGCGGCGCTGGGGTATCGCTTCGGGCGAGGGTATACCCTGCTGCGGAAACGAAACATGGTGCGCCTGAAACATTCTCTTTCCGCCTGCCGCCGTGCCATGCGGCGGCACCACGCGATCAAGCCCGCATTGGCGCAGGGGCTTTTATCCAGACTGGGCCAGATGAAGCACTGCAATCACGTTCACTTTTTCCAGAGCTATGTGGAAGCGGGTTTGCAGCGGAAATTGAAATGCGTGGTCAGAGAACACGCAAGAAAGGAGCGGGCAAGATGGAATACGTCTACGGAACAAGCGTTATCGGCGGCGTAGAACGGGAAAACCTGAAAATCGTGGGCGGCCCCGCGCTGCGGGAGGGTGAATACCTGACCACGGTGCGGGAGTACGACGACAGCAGCATCACAGACCGCTGCCGCATCGACCGGCACTATCACAGCGATACGGACGAGGACGGGACGCGGTACGACTTCTATACCATCAGCGAGCATTACCGGTATGTGGAAAGGATAAAGGTGATGGAAGAAACGAGAAAAGCAACGGAGATCGCCTTTGTGACGCTGGCGGAGAGCGGAAGCATCGACACTGTGACTGCGGGCGAGCATAAGAGCCTGTTTGAAACATGGCAGACCGGCGTTGCTTACACGGTGGGGCAACTGCGCAACTGGGGGGACAAGCTGTACAAATGCGTACAGGCGCACACCTCGCAGGCGGGATGGGAACCGGACAAGGCGGCTTCACTTTGGTCGGCGGCATCTGACCCGGCGGAAGAATGGCCGGAATGGAGCCAGCCGGTGGGGGCGCATGACGCTTACGCAAAGGGCGACAAGGTGAGCCACAATGGGAAGCATTGGACATCAACGGCGGATGCCAATGTGTGGGAACCGGGGGTATACGGCTGGACGGAGGCGACGGCGTGAGCAGCCATTTGCAGATCATCGCAGAGCTGGAGGCGCTTGTGGAAATGCAGGCGCGTACCGTCCGGGTGCTGGCGACACGCCTTGCGGAGCTGGGCGACACCGTGACCGGGAGAGACGAGATCGCGGAGGCCGACGAGGCATACCGCAGGGCCATCGGCGGGGACGAATGGCCGGAGTGAAAGCAGGAGGACAGGAAAATGTACATCAACGCGGACACCATCATTAAGGCGGCCAGCCTTTTGGGAGCAATCGGAGCGCTGGTCGCCGCCATTGTTTCCGTGTACAAGGTCATTGAGAGCAACAAAAAGCAGAGCGAGTTCATCAACGCCATTCAGGAGGAGCAGACGCTTATCTGCTATGGCCTGCGCGGCGCGTTGCAGGGGCTTGTGGAGCAGGGGTGCAACGGGCCGTGCAAGGATGCGCTGGACAAACTGAATAAGCACCTGAATAAAAACGCGCATCCGCACATCAAGGAGGACTGACATGGCGGGAAAGCGAACGCAGGCAAAGACGAAAGGTCGGAAGAAGCGCATGGGAACCATGGACTTTATTCTGCTGATCGTCTTCTTGTGTCTGATGGTATTCACGATAGCCATGATCGCGCTGTTTACCGTGTACGGCTCCGTGCCGGATACGCTGATCACCTGCGTGTTCGCCACGCTGGGCGGCGAGTGCGGCATCCTCGGCTGGATAAAGACCACCAAGGAGAAGAAGCAGGACAGGCGGTGGCAGCTTGCGGACATGAGAAGAGAAAAGGAGGAGGCGGAACGGATTGCACAGCAGACAGAGGAACCGTGAGGAGGGATAGATCATGCTGGCAGGGAAAAACAACGAGGAGAAAATCTGGAATTATCTGAAAGACGCGGGGCTGAACGACTTCGGCACCGCCGGTCTGATGGGAAACCTGTATGCGGAGAGCGGCCTTATCCCGAACAACGTGGAGAACCTATACGAAAAGAGGCTTGGCGTGACCGACGCAAGCTATACGGCGGCGGTGGACAGCGGCAAGTATCAGTTCTTCGCAACGGATAAGGCGGGCTATGGCCTCGCCCAATGGACATACTGCTCCCGCAAGGCAGAGTTGCTGGACTATGCCCAATGCTGCCGAAAGAGCATCGGCGATCTGGAAATGCAGCTTGATTTCCTGATGAAAGAGCTGCGGGAGGGCTATAAGGCGGTGCTGGCCGTGCTGAAAACGGCTGGAAGCGTCCGGGCAGCATCGGACGCGGTGCTGCTGAAATTTGAGCGCCCGGCAGATCAGAGCGAGGCGGCGCAGGCCCGGCGAGCTGCGTTCGGCCAGAAGTATTACGACAAGTATGCGGCAGGGAGCGCCGCAGGAAGCGGAGGAAAGCCCATGACGGAACAGGAACAGCGGCAGAAGATCGTGAGCATCGCACAGAGCTACATCGGATGCAAAGAGAGCGACGGGAGCCACAGGAAGATCATCGACCTGTACAACAGTCACAAGCCGCTGGCCCGTGGCTACGCTGTGAAGTACACGGACGCATGGTGCAGCACGTTCGCAAGCGCCGTCGCCATCGCGGCGGGAATGACCGACATCATCCCGACGGAGTGCGGCTGCGGAAAGCACATCGAGCTGTTCAAGAAGCTGGGGAGCTGGCAGGAGAACGACGCTTATGTGCCGAAGCCCGGCGACTATATTTTCTACGATTGGCAGGACAGCGGCGTGGGAGACTGCACCGGCAGCGCCGATCATGTGGGCATCGTGGAAAAGGTCAGCGGGACAAGCATCACCGTCATTGAGGGCAACTACTCCGACAGCGTGAAGCGCCGCACCATTTCTGTGAACGGACGGTACATTCGCGGCTACGGCGTACCGAAGTACGGCGGAAAGGAGGCGACCGGCGGCGGGACTGCGGCGGACATCAAGACCGAAGCGGCGGCGCTGGCCGTGGGCGATCAGGTGACGATGGACAAGTCTGCCACAGTCTACGGCACCACGCGCAAGTTTTCCTTGTGGGTGTACAGCGCAAAGCTGTATGTCCGGGCAATCAGCGGCGACCGCATTTCAGTTTCCACGCTGAAAAGCGGCGCGATCACAGGAAACGTGGACAAGAAATATCTGACGAAAGTGTAAGGAGGTACACACCATGACACAGATCATTCCCGACATCATCAACATTGTCATTGAGGCCATTTTCGCCATCCTCGGCCTGTTCTTCACCGGCGTGGCCATTCCGTGGCTGGTCAAGACCGGCATCCCTTGGCTGAAAGACAAGCGCCTGTACGGCATTGTCACCGTTCTGGTCAAGGCGGCAGAGAAGCAGCGCGAGGCCGGTACGCTGACCATCCCGAAGTACGATTATGTGGTGCAGATGCTTGAAGCAAAGGGCATTAAGGTCACGGCGGAGGTAAAGGCCGTGATCGAGGCGGCGGTTAAGGAACTGGACATCGCCGTGGACAGCGCAATCGGTACGCTGGATGGCGTTTTTGTGGAGGAAACCACCGGCAAGACGGACGGCGAAAAGGAACTGAATAACTGAAATTATCCCCCGGCTGCTATACTCATAGATATAGCGGTCGGGGGATTTTTTGCGCATTCGCAACGAAAAATCAGTTGCGCGGCAAGGGATTTACAGGTATCATAATAAGACAAAAAGCGACAAAACAAACCGGCGGAGCGGAACGGGCAAGACCTGACACCGCCCGCGCAAAAGCATGAGAGAGGAGGCTTTACGGTGCAGACCGGAGGGCGAACATTTAAGCATCTGACCAAGAACGACAGGCTGCGCATTGAGAAGTGGCAGCGCAGGGGCTTGAAGCCGCCGCAGATTGCGGAGAAGCTGCGCGTCCACGTTTCCACCATCTACCGGGAGTTGAAGCGCGGAGAGTATGAGCGGCTGGACGGGGCGACGTGGGAAATGGTGACGGCGTACAGCCCGGACATCGCGGAAGCGCGGTATCAGGAACACTTGCGGGAGAAAGGGCCAGACTTGAAAATCGGCAAAGATCACGAGCTTGCAAACTACATAGAGGCGACAATCGTTGAAAAAGAGTGCAGTCCCGCTGCCGTTCTCGGCTACGCGATGATGGAGGGGCGGACATTCGAGACCTCGGTTTCTGTGACGACGATCTACAGCTACATCAAAAAGGGCCTCTTTCTACAAATCACGCAGGTGGACTTGCCGCGCCACGGGAAGCACAAGCAGGGCTATAAAAAGGTCAAGACCAAGGACGATCAGGCCAGAGCCTCCGCAGGCGACAGCATTGAACAGCGCCCGCCGGAGGTGGAGAGCCGCGAGGAGTTCGGGCATTGGGAGGGCGACACCGTGTACAGCGGAAAGGGCAAGTGCAAGACCACCAGCGCCCTGCTGACCCTGAATGAGCGCAAAACGCGGAAAGACATCATCATAGGAATACCGAACAGAAAGGCGGAAACCGTGGTCAAGGCGCTGGATGCGCTGGAGCGGAAATGCGGAGCCAAGCGGTTCAGGGTAATCTTCAAAAGCATCACCTTTGACAACGGCTCAGAATTTTCGGCGGCGGAGGAGCTGGAGCGGAGCGCTGTCAACAAGACCATCCCGCGCACCAAGGTATATTTCTGCCATCCGTATTCTTCGTGGGAACGGGGGAGCAACGAGAACGCCAACAGCATGATCAGGCGGCGGCATCCGAAAGGCACAGATTTCTCTAAGGTCAGCGCGGCGGAGATCGCGGCCACGGAGGAATGGATTAACAACTATCCACGGAAAATCTTCGGGTACAAGAGCAGCGAGGTCATGTTCCGGGAGTGCCTGCGGGAGATCGGGCTGATCGCGTAACAGGAAGAAACCAGCACAGAGGACAATCAAAGGGAGAGGATGTGAGTGGAGCGGAACACGGGGAACAGAACAGGAAAACACGCAGGCTGCCGACCATGGGACATGACGGCGGCCATGTTGGTTTGTCAAAATTAGACAAAACAAGAAGTGAAAAATTGTGCGCATTTAATGCTTGACTTTTGCCGCCGCGGGAATTTTGCGAAAAGATGTGACAAACCGCAACGAATGTGATACAATATCCCTATTGAGTATATAGGAGGTGTCGCTGTGCGGCAATATCCCCAATTAGAGATCAATCTTTCTCTGCTGCAAAGCAATGCCCGGGCGGTGATCTCCCGCTGCAATGCCGCGGGTATCTGTGTCTGCGGCGTTATCAAGGGTGCGGATGGCCTGCCGGAGATCGCCCGGGCCCTGCATGCTGCCGGCGCCGCAGAGTTGGGCACCAGCCGCCTGGAGCAGGTGGCCAAATGCCGTGCCGCCGGTGTGCCCGGCCCCTGGCTCCTGATCCGAATCCCCGGTCTGACGGAACTGCCGGACGTGGTCGCTTTGTGCGACACGTCCCTGCAGAGCGAGTGGGCCACCCTGCTGGCGCTGGAGGAGGAGTGTCTCCGCCAGAACAGGACCCACCGCGTCATCGTGATGACAGACCTGGGCGACCTGCGTGAGGGCTTCTGGGACAAGGATGAGCTGGTGGACGTCTGCCGGCGGGTGGAGCAGGACCTGCCCCATGTACACTTGGCCGGTATCGGTGTTAATCTGTCCTGTTATGGCTCCACTAAGCCCACCCCGGACAAGATGAACGAGCTGGTCGCTTTGGCTCACCGGGTGGAGGCGCGTATCGGCCGATCGCTGGAGGTCGTCTCCGGAGGCGCTACCAGCTCCTTTACGCTGGTCCATTGGGGCACCATGCCCGCCGGTATCAACCACCTCCGAATCGGCGAGGGCATCCTGCTGGGCAAGGATTTGCAGGTGGACTGGGGTATCCGTGATATGGATTACCTCCGCATGGACACATTTACCCTTCGGGCTGAGGTGGTGGAGGTCAAGGACAAGCCCACCTATCCCATCGGCGAGCTGGCCATCGATGCCTTCGGCCGAAAGCCTACCTATGTGGACCGTGGTGTCCGCCGCCGCGCCCTCCTGGCCCTGGGCCGGGCCGACGTGGGCGACCTGGAGAGCCTGCTCCCCCGCGAACCGGGGCTGACAGTCATCGGCGGATCCTCCGATCACTGCATCGTGGACGTGGAGGACTGCCCCCGCCGTCTGCAAGTGGGCGACATCGTGGAATTCTCGCTGTGCTACAGCCATATGCTGTACGCCACATCACGGAGCGATATGCGGCTCCTATTCAAACATCAACAGGAGGAAGCGTAAGATAATGGGAGATTTAGGGATTTTGATCATCGGCGTCGTGGACACGTTTTTTGCCTTTTTTGTGGTGGCGCCCATGATGCTGCAGGCGGCCAGCCTGTTTGGCGTACAGAAGCAGTTTGCTAAGGCCATGGTCCAGGAGGGCGTCGTCAAGCAGGAGGACGTGGACCGCATCCACCCCAAGAAGCAGCTTGCCGGCGTGGTGATCTCGCTGATCATGCTGGCGGTGCTGGCGTTTACCTGTGCCAAGGCCTCCCCTTGGGGCTATATCTGCGGCGGTGTGGGTCTGGTGGTAGGCCTGCTGAAGTACCGCGCCATCGTCCAGTACAACAGTGAAACGGTCAAGCGCTTCAAGAACACCTATAAGGACGAGATGGATGTGGCCAAGTTCAACAAGTTCGTGGAGACGCATTTCTGATAAATCTAAGCGAATAAAAACCTCCCCGGCACTATGCGCCGGGGAGGTTTTTATTCGCTTTTTTCGATGGTGCCGCCGCCCAGTACCTCGTCGCCGTCATACAGCACCACCGCCTGCCCGGCAGTGATGGCCCGCTGGGGCTGATCGAACACCACCCGCAGTCCGCCCTCCGGCAGGGGATAAGCGGTGCAGGGGGTCTCCACCTGGCTGTATCGCGTCTTGGCGGCGCACCGCACCGGCGCCGCCGGTATCTGGCCGCTGATCCAGTTTACGTGGGAAGCCAGCAGGGAGGAGGCATACAGCGCCGCGTCGTCTCCCAGCACGATAGCGTTGCGGTCCCGGTCCTTTTCCAGCACATATACGTGCCGCCCCACCGCCACGCCAAGGCCCTTTCCCTGGCCGATGGTATAGCAGGGCAGGCCCCGGTGCCGTCCCAGCACGCGGCCCGCTTCGTCCAGGAAGTCTCCCGGCGTCAGTGTCAGCCCCTGCCGCTGCAGAAAGTTCACATAGTCTCCGTCCGGCACGAAGCAGATGTCTTGGCTGTCGCCCTTGTCGGCGTTGTCCAGCCCGGCCTCCCGCGCCTTGTCACGGATAGCCGGCTTGTCATAGTCTCCCACCGGCAGCAGCAGATGGGCCAGCTGGTGCTGCGTCAGCTGATACAGCACATAGCTCTGGTCCTTCCGCCGTTCCGCACCCCGCAGCAGGCGGTATCTGCCGCTTTCCGCGTCATAGGCCACCCGGGCGTAGTGCCCCGTGGCGATATAGTCATACCCCAGCGTCAGCGCCCGGTCCAGCAGGGTGCCGAATTTCAGCTCCCGGTTGCAGTCGATGCACGGATTGGGCGTCCGCCCGGCGGCGTATTCCGCGGTAAACCTGTCCATTACGCACCGGCGGAAGCGGTCTGTCTCGTTGAATACATAGAACCGCATCCCCAGCCGTGTGGCCGCCTGCCGCGCGTCCTCGGCATCGTCGGCGGAGCAGCATCGGCTGTCCTCGTTAGGGGCCAGCTTCAGCATGGCACCGTCGCAGTCGTAGCCCTGCTGCACCAGCAGTGCCGCCGCAGCGGAGCTGTCCACGCCGCCGGACATGGCCACCAGCACCTTTTTCTTGCGCATACGATCGCTCTCCATAGTCTATATGTCTCCCGCGCCCGCATGGGGGCGTATGCGCCGCCATTCAGCGGCGGCGCATACTTTCGGGAAAATGTGGAAAGCTATCGGGCGAAGAGCGCCATAGCAGGCAGGGGCGCGTCCCTGCCGTGCCGCGGCGGCCCTCCGCCCGACAGCGTGTTTTTATTCGTCCAGATGCTTTGCCAGGAATGCCTCGTCGGGCAGCGCGTCCGCCAGCTCCAGCAGTACCCGCTGGAAGCCGCCGGTGTAGTCCTCGATGTTCTCGCCCAGCGTCCCCAAAGCCCGTACCATCGGCAGCGCGATGGTGGCAGTGGTGCCCTGGCCTTCCCGGCTGTTCAGCAGCAGCTGACCGCCGTGCAGCCGCGCGATCTGATGCGCCAGGGGCAGTCCCAGCCCCACGCCGCCGGCGACATAGTCCAGGGTCATGGGCCGCATATGCCAGCGAAACAGCATTTCCTGCCGGTCGGCAGGAATGCCGCAGCCGGTATCCTTCACCTTGATGAGCACATGGGGCTTCTGCACGGCCAGCGTCACCGTCACCTTTCCACCGGCGGAGCAGGCCTTCAGCGCGTTGGACAGCAGCTGCCACAGGGCCTGGCTCAGCCAAGGCTCGTTGACAGCGGTGATGGCGTAGCGTTCCTCGCACACCATTTCCAGCTGCACGCCCTTCAGCTCAAAGGGGACCTCCGCCTCCCGGATGATCTCGTCCAGCCACACCTTCAGGTCCGTGTTTTCGGTGGGCAGCAGCTCCTTGCGGTTCAGCATAGAGGCGGACTCCAGGTTCTTTGCCAGCCGCAGCAACCGGAAATAGCCATGGTAGAGCATGGCGGCGTTCGCGTCCAGTATCGGATCCTCGTCCCGTTCATCGGCGGGGGCCAGCTTCTGCATCCCATAGTAGATATTGCCCAGTGCGGACCGTATCTGCATCGCCACCAGCGGCAGCCGCTCCATGTATACCTTTTCCTGCTGTGCCTGTTCCATGAGACCAGCCTCCTTCTGTTGTCAGCATACCAGTTTCCCGGCGCCATCAACCGTGCCAACTTCTGTCAGCTTGTTCACATCATATCAAATGCGGTGCAAGAATACAAGATTTTTATCAAATTTCCGCGAAACGAAAAAAAGTTTCAAAAAAGGCTTGCATTTTGCGGAATAACTGCATATAATTCTAAACATACCATACATTTAGGATATTCCATCAGAGAGGAAGATGTTTTATGAGCATTAAAGTCGGTATCAATGGTTTTGGCCGTATCGGCCGTATGGTCATGCGCTGCTGCATGGATCACCCCAACATCGAGATCGTGGGCGTTAACGACCTGTGCCCCGCCGATTACCTGGCCTATATGCTGAAGTTTGACACCATGCACGGCAAGTTCAAGGGTGAAGTTTCCTCCGAGGGCAACAACATCGTTGTCAACGGCAAGGCCATCCCCGTGTTTGCTGAGCGTGACCCCGCCAACCTGCCCTGGGCCAAGGTCGGCGCCGAGTACGTTATCGAGTCCACCGGCCTGTTCCTGACCAAGGAGAAGGCCGCCGGCCACATCGCCGCGGGTGCCAAGCACGTGGTCATGTCCGCCCCCTCCAAGGACGACACCCCCATGTTCGTCTGCGGCGTCAACCTGGACAAATACACCAGCGATATGCAGTTTGTCTCCAACGCCAGCTGCACCACCAACTGCCTGGCCCCCATCGCCAAGGTCCTGCACGATAATTTCGGTATCACCGACGGCCTGATGACTACCGTGCACTCCACCACCGCCACCCAGAAGACCGTTGACGGCGTCTCCCTGAAGGATTGGCGCGGCGGCCGTGCTGCCTCCGGCAACATCATCCCCAGCTCCACCGGCGCTGCCAAGGCCGTGGGCAAGGTCATCCCCAGCCTGAACGGCAAGCTGACCGGTATGTCCATGCGCGTTCCCACCCTGGATGTCTCCGTGGTGGACCTGACCGTCAACCTGGCCAAGCCCGCCAAGTATGAGGATATCTGCGCCGCCATGAAGAAGGCCAGCGAGAACGAGCTGAAGGGCATTCTGGCCTACACCGATGAGGACGTTGTTTCCTCCGACTTCCTGGGCGACACCCATACCTCCATCTTCGACGCCAAGGCCGGCATCGCACTGACCGATACCTTTGTCAAGGTCGTCAGCTGGTACGACAACGAGATGGGCTACTCCGACAAGGTCCTCTGCCTCATCGAGCATATGTACAGCGTGGACCACAAGTAAATCGCTTACTACCGAAAGGTTTTCCTTCTTTTTGTTCCGCAGACAGCGCCGCGTCACGCGGCGCTGTCTGCATACAGAGACGCTGCGCGCCGCCTGTACAGAGGGGGAAAGCGCTTCCGGCGGTTTTTGAAAGAAAATCGACAGCGTGACAAATATTTTTCATTTACCCCCTACCATTCCACCGGATTGTATGGTACAATAGGTACAACTTACCTAAGGGTAACGCAAGGGAAAGGAACCCCGCCATGGAACAGAACTCCATTCTGCATACTACGCTGTCGCTGGACAGCGATATCCCCCTCTACGCCCAACTGGTGGGCATCATCAAGCGCAGTATCTCCACCGGCGCCCTGCCGGTGGGCGCCCTGCTCCCCAGCGAGGCCGAGCTCTGCCGCTGCCTGAGCATCAGCCGCAACACCGTCCGTCAGGCCATCGGAGAGCTGGAGGACGAGGGTCTGGTGGTCCGCAAGCGCGGCCGCGGCACCTTCGTGGCCGACCCCGCCACCAACCGCCGGGGTGTCCGCTATTCCTTCACCACCGAGGTCTCCTCTATGGGCAAGGTCCCCTCATCTACGTTGGTGGACTTCGCTGTAGAGGTCCCCAAGCCCACCGTCTGCGAGAAGATGGAGCTGCGGGAGGGAACGCCGGTCTACTGCTTCACCCGTGTCCGCAACGTGGACGGCGAGCCACTGATCCTGGAGACCAGCTACTACCCTCAGTACATCTACCCCAATCTGACCCGCGATATGCTCCAGACCCACAGCTTTTACAGCCTGCTCTACCATGTGGGCATCGTCCCCTTCGCCGCGGACGAGAGCTATGAGGCCGTCATTCTGGATGACAGTTGCGCCGCCCTGCTGGGTGTGCCCTCCGGCAGCTGTGCCTTTTTCCACCAGCGACTCACCCGCACGGAGGATGGCCGTATCTACGAGTATACCCGCAGCTACATACGCGGCGACCGGGTCCGCCTGGACGTACATATGCAGAAAAGCGGCATGAACTTCGTCCGCACCATCGACTGAATAGAAAAGCACCCCCGACAGGGGGTGCTTTTTCCGCACAAAGCCCCGACCGAAGGGCGGGGCTGCGCTGTTTACGACAGCAGCAGGCGTATCAGCACACGGGCGATGGCATAGGCCAGCACACCGCCGCCGATGCCGGCGGCCGTAGCCCACACCCGCTTCCGCTTGGCATGGGGCACCTGCTGGCTGTACAGCCGCTGGTTTTCCCGGTTCAGACCCACCAGCGCCTCCGGGTTCCGGGCGGACACCGCCTGTACGATAGCGTCCGCCGTCCGGCGGCTGCCGCCCCTTTTGAGCTGCAGCGTGATGCTGCGCCCGTCATAGGTCAGCAGCTCCACCACCGTGCTTTTGGCCCACAGCAGCTTTAGGTCGTGACGATAGACCCACAGCACGTCCGCCAGGGGCAGAACGATGTTCTGCCGCCGCCCGTACAGGAACGCCGTGCTCACCAGTGCGTCAGAGCGTCGGTCACCTTCCAGATAGTGAAACTCGCTCTCCGCCCGTTCCAGCAGCTTTCCCTTTTTCAGATGCTTCAGCGTGCTGTTCAGTTGTGCGGTGCACGAGGCGGCGCTTACCAACAGCACAAAGGCGGCCAGCCCGAGGAAGCTGGCTATGAGGGACCAAAAGCTGCTCCCCGTGTCCGGTGTCAGCTCGCTGTCGATGTAATAGTCGCCGTAGGTGTACACAAAGTCCTCGGCGGTCATGCCGACGGCGGCGGCAATATCGTCGATATATGCCTCCGGCGTCTCACAGATCACGCCCACCAGACGTACCGGTGCCGGCGCGGTGGTCTCCGTCAGCGGGATATAGACGGCCAGCTCCGAGGGCGCGGCTGTATCGTCCGGCACTGCGCCGTCACCGCTGTCGTCAGCATAGGTATAGTCCACAATGTCCGCATACCGTGCGTATTCGGCGTCGCTCAGCTGCACCAGATAGCCGTATCCCTCCGTGTCCTCCGCCAGATAGAAGACCAGCTTGCGCCCGTCGCCCAGCGTCACCCGATAGGCCCAGGTGGTCATGTACTGCACGTCGATGTAGTTGTAGTCGCCCAGATAGATCTCGTCCCCGATGGGCACGGCCTCCGCTGCTGCGCTGTCCCGCTGCGCCAGCAGCCCCAGCACGATACACCCCGCCGTCAGCAGGGCCAGTATGCCGCCCACGATCCACCAGGCAGGGGAGTGTCTTACGTATCGGCGCATTTCCATATGTTGCCCCTCCAAATTTGTTGTGGTACGACATATTGTACCATATATCGCCGGAATATGCAATATTATTCCCCATAAACGGCATAAAAAACGCACCCTGGGTCTGACCCAAGGTGCGTTTTTACTCACAGTGCCGCTGCGCCGATGATGCCCGCCTCATTGCCCAGCCGGGCACATTCAATGACCGGCGGTGTCCGGTCATGCCCGCCGAAGCAGTTGGCCGCCACATACGCCCGTATGGGGGCCAGCAGTCTCTCGCCCTGGCGGCTGATGCCGCCGCCGATGAGCACCATCTCCGGCCCCAGAATGTTCACCAGGTCCGTGATGCCCGCCGCCACGTACACGCAGTAGCGGTCCACCACAGCCTGTGCCGCCGCGTCTCCGGCGGCCGCCGCGTCAAATACGTCCTTCCCGGTCAGACCCTCACCGTATCCGGCCAGCAGGGACTCCGGCTGCGCCGCGGCCGCCCGCTTTCCCTGCCGTATCAGTGCTGTGGCGGAGGCATACGCCTCCCAGCAGCCCTTCCGTCCGCAGGTGCAGTCCTCGCCGTCCAGCACCAGCACGGTGTGGCCCACCTCCGCGCCGGTGCCGCCAACGCCCTCCAGCAGCCGGCCGTCGGCCACGATGCCGCCGCCTACGCCGGTGCCCAGGGTGATGAGTATCATGTTCCGGCAGCCCACGGCCCCGCCGGCCACCGTCTCCGCCAGCGCGGCGCAGTTGGCGTCGTTGCTCAGATGACAGGGGAGCCCCAGCCGCGCCGTCACCATGCTGCATACCGGCACATTGAACCAGCCCAGGTTATAGGCCCGCACCACCACGCCGTTGGCGCTGTCGCAGGTCCCCGGCGAGCCGATGCCGACGGACGCGCAGTGCGCCGCCGTGATCCCGGCCTTCTCCATGGCCTTCTCCGCCGCGCGGCAGATATCCGCGACAACGGCCTCCGCCGGGCGTTCCGCACCGGTGGGCAGGCTGACCTCCGCCACGATGTGCTGGCCCTCGTCCACCACGCCGGCGGCGATGTTGGTGCCGCCCAGATCAATGCCAATACGATACATATGCTGCCTCCTTGCGCTTCCTGTCCCCGCGTTCCGGGGAAATAAACGGGGCGGGCGTATCGCCCGCCCCAAGTGCGTCTCTGTCTCAGATATGGGTCACAAAATCGGTGTTCACCGCCACCGGCCGTGCGATGTCGGAGGACCGGATGCTGCCGAAGATGGTCCGCATGGTGGTCAGAGCCTCCTTGCCGGATACCTCCGGCTCCCGGTCGTGGACCAGCGCGTCCACAAACTCGTCGATGACGCCGGAGTTGTGGGACGTTGTCTCGAAGGCGAAGCTGGTGCGGTTGCCCTCCAGGTCATTGATGATGATGGGGGCCGACGGCTCGCTGTAGATCATCATCAGGCCCTTGGTGCCGTACAGCACCGTGGACTGGCACTCGTGGCCATACACCGTCCAGCTGGCCGCCATGGTGCCCAGTGCGCCGCCGGACATTTTCAGGATGCACAGGGCGTTGTCATCCACGCTGATGAGCTTGCCGTTGTCGTCACGCTTATTCAGGGTGACTACCTTGGCGGTGGTCTCGATGACCTTCTGCCCAAGCAGGTACTGGATCAGGTCCACCTTGTGGATGCCCATGTCGGACAGGGCGCCCATAGCCGCCTTGTTCTTGTCAAAGAACCACGTACCCTCCAGAGACCAGCCCTCGGGGCCGGAGTTGCCCAGAATGGTGCGGAAGGTGATCACATCGCCGATGATGCCGCTGTCCAGCATTTGCTTGGCCTTGCGGTGCACCGGGTCAAAACGCATGTTGTGGCCCACCATCAGGTGTCTGCCATTGCGTTCAGCGGCGGCCACCATGGACTCGCACTCCGCCAGCGTTACCGCCATGGGCTTCTCCACCAGCACGTGCTTGCCGGCGTACAGCGCAGCCGTGCAGATCTCCGCATGGCTGCGGTTTTCCACGCATATGGACACGGCGTCCACGTTGGGATCATCCACCAGCTCATAGAAGCTGTTGTATACCTTGCCGCCGTACTGCGCCGCCATCTCCTGCGCGCGCTCCATGTTCTTGTCGTAGAATGCGACGATCTCCGCATTGGGGTTGGCTGCATACTCAGGCAGATGGCGCACCTGTGCGATCTTGCCGCAGCCGATAATGCCGACTCGGATCATAAAAAGCGAACCTCCTCTGTCCGTCCTCAAACCGCCGGGCGCCCTGCGCTCCGACGTATGTTTCTGCCCCTATTGTACCAAAAGAAAACGGGAAAGAAAAGCCTTTTTTGCCAACTTTGCAAAATTTTTCACAAAATCTGCGCCGCGATGGTGAGGGCGCAGCCCTTTTGTGCCGTATAGTCCAGCGTTACGCCTGTCGGCAGGCTGAAGCGGCTCAGCGCCAGCAGCGGACCCTTGCCCGTCAGCTTGAACAGCGCCTCCTTGGCCGTCCATATCTCCCAGAACCGCTGGCAGTCGCCGTCGTCCCCGGACCGTATGTACGCCATCTCCTGCTCGCTGCATACCCGGCGCATGAACTTCTCCTGGGCCGAGCGTACCACCTCCACGTCCACGCCTACCGGCGCGTCCGCCGTTACGCATACCGCCCACGGGCCGGAGTGGCTCACGGACACATACACGCCATCCTTTTCCACGCTGGGCTTGCCCAGCTCGTCCCACTGAAGCGGTACGTCCTTCTCCGCGCAGCCCATCGTCTGCGCGAGCATCCGCCGCGCCAGCAGCTCTCCGGCGATGGTGCGCTTCCGGTCGTCCTCACCGGCGATGTCGGCCACACGCCGCCGCCGCGTCTCATCCATCATGCCTATCACGGTCTGGGCCGCGTCCTCCGTCAGCTCCCGGATGTCAAACCACTGCAATTCCATATCCCGCGCCTCCCGCGTCATATTTTTCGCACCCATTGTATCACATCCTGCCGCGCCGCGCTACTGCTTTTTCGCCGCCGCAGGCTTTTCTCTGTACTTTCCGGTACTTCCACCCCTTGCCCAGGGGACGCGGCGGTGGTATACTATCCCCGTATCTGTAGTTTTCCATGAAAGGAGATGACGCCATGACCCGTGATGAGCTCCGCGCCAAGGCCAACGACCTGCCCCTGCTGCCCGGCGTCTATCTGATGATGGACAAGACCGGCCAGGTCATCTATGTGGGCAAGGCCAAAAAACTGAAAAACCGCGTCAGCCAATACTTTCAGGACACCGCCAGCCACAACGAGAAAACGAAGATGATGGTGGCCCATGTGGACCGGTTCGACACCATTATCGTCCGGTCGGAGTTCGAGGCCCTGGTGCTGGAGAACTCCCTCATCAAGCGCCATCAGCCCCGCTACAACATTCTGCTGAAGGATGACAAGGGCTATCCCTTCGTGCGGCTGGACAGCGGCGACTATCCCCGCTTTACCCTGGTGAACCGCACCGCCGACGACGGCGCGAAATACTACGGTCCCTTCGGCGGCCGGCACGAAACGCGCCTGGCGCTGGACGCCGTGTGCGCCGCCCTGCGCCTGCCCACCTGTTCCCGAAGGTTCCCCCGCGACATCGGCAAAGAGCGCCCCTGCCTGAACTTCCACATGGGCCGGTGTGATGGCTTCTGCCGCCCGGACGGCCCGGACGCGGCGGAATACCGCCGCCGCATGGCCCAGGCCACCGCCCTGCTGGAGGGCAAGCTGCGCGCCGTCACGACCCAGCTGACGGAACAGATGAACGCCGCGGCGGAGACCCTGGACTTTGAGACGGCCGCCGCCCTCCGCGACCGTGTACGGGCCCTGTCCGTGCTGACCAAGGACCAGCAGGTCATCGCCGGTATCTGCGCCGACACCGATGTCTGGGGCGCGTATACCAGCCCCGCCCGGTCCGGCTGCGCCATTCTCCACATTGAAGACGGCGATCTCCTGGCCCGGCAGACTGAGGTGTTCCCCGACGCTGCCGACAGCGAGAGCGCCCTGCTTTCCGCTGTGGTGCCCCAGTACTATCTGGCCCGCCAGTCCCTGCCCCGTGAGATCCTGCTCCCAGCCGCCATCGAGGACGCTGACGCGCTCTCGGCCCTGCTGACGGAGCGCAGCGGCCACGCCGTGGCCCTCCGGGTCCCCCAGCGAGGTCAGCGCCGCGCGCTGCTGGACATCGCCCACCGCAACGCCCGGGAGGAGGTGGAGCGCGTTACCGACGCCGTACAGCGCATTAACGGCACCCTGCGCCTTTTGCAGGAGACGGCTCAGCTGCCGGTCCTGCCCCGGCGCATGGAGAGCTATGATATCTCCCACACCGGCGGCGCGGACCAGGTGGGCGGCATGGTGGTCTTTCAGGACGGCAAGCCGCTGAAGTCCGCCTACCGCCGCTTCCGTATCGAGTCCTGCGCCGGCGCCGACGACTACGGCGCCATGCGTGAGGTGCTCACCCGCCGGTTCCGGCACTATCTGGACGGCGATGAAAAGTTCGCCCCTCTGCCGGACCTGCTGCTGATCGACGGCGGTCAGGAGCACGCCCGTGTGGCCGAGCAGGTGCTGGCAGAGACCGGGCTGGATGTGCCCGTGCTGGGCATGGTCAAGGACGACCGCCACCGCACCCGGGCCCTCATCACCGCCCGGGGCCATGAGCTGGGCATACAGCAGACACCCGCCCTGTTTGCCCTTATCGGCACGGTGCAGGAGGAGGTACACCGGTTCGCCATCGCCTACCACCACCAGAAGCACACCCGTTCCGCCAAGCGCTCGCAGCTGGACGGTATCCCCGGTGTGGGCGAGGCGCGGAAGAAGCGGCTCCTGCAGCACTTCGGCACCGTCACCGCGGTAAAAAACGCCGCGCTCGAGCAGCTCTCCGCCGTGGTGCCGGAGGCGGCCGCCCGGGCGGTATATGAGAAGTTCCACGGATAAAAAAGTGCCCCCGGCAGAGCCGGAGGTACGTCGTACGCAAAAGAAAAGAGAGACGGCGAAGCCGTCTCTCTTTCATTGTGTTTACTCGTCCAGGTTCTCAATCAGCTCAGCCAGCGCATCCACAGCTTCCTTCTCATCGCTGCCGTCCGCGATCAGTGTCACTGTGGTGTCCTTCATAATGCCCAGGCTCAGCACGCCCAGCAGGCTCTTTGCGTTGACGCGGCGCTCTTCTTTTTCTACCCAGATGCCGCTTTTGAACTCGTTGGCTTTCTGAATGAAATAGGTCGCGGGTCTGGCGTGCAGACCGACCTCATTTTTCACCGTGATCTCCCGTGTATACATGAACCAGCACTCCTTACGCTTATTTTTACTCTCGCGCCAGAGGGTGCAGCGCGCAGAAACTAACCCTCACCATTTCCTATTATACTGGATTACGGCAGGATTGCAATGGGCATTGATACAAAAATCCCGCGATTTGCTCTATAATTCCCACTGCAATTTGTGAAAAATGATGTATCTTGCAGACAAATTCCGGTATTTGTCCAATCGAAAGCTCACATCCTGGCCTCTGCCCAGTCGCTGAGCTGCTCCAAAATGGGCAGCAGTGCCCGGCAGCTGTCCGTGGGGCCGTATTCCACCCGCACCGGCACCTCCAGATACTCCCGCCGTGTCACCAGCCCGTCGTGCTCCAGCTCCCGCAGGGCCGAGGCCAGCACCGTGTTGGAGATGCCGTCCAGCTTGCTCCGCAGGGCGTTGTAGCGGATGGCCCCGGCGTTGGCCACGGCGCACAGGATCTGCACCTTCCACTTGCCGCCGATCAGCTGCATGGCGTGGTGCAGCGGACATTTCTCCATACAGGGACAGTCGTAGTGGCTTTGCGGCATGGCCTGTGACATGGTAAGCCCCTCCTTACTTGCCCATAAAAATCTGCGCTCTTGCATTTCTCCAAAGCTATGGTATCATTATAGCAGGTAAGAAAACCGGAGTAAATAGCATGAGGAGAAAATCACAGCCATGAATATCTATCTTCAGGGGCTGACCATGGGTCTGGCCTACGTGGCGCCCATCGGCCTGCAAAACCTGTTCGTTATCAACAGTGCCCTGACGCAGAAGCGCAGCCGCGTCTACATCACCGCGCTCATCGTCATTTTCTGGGACATCTCTTTGGGTGTGGCCTGCTTCCTGGGCGCCGGCGCACTGATGCAGGCGCTGCCCTGGCTGCAAAAGGTCATCCTGGGGCTGGGCAGTCTGATCGTCATCTATATCGGCATCGGCCTGCTGCGGTCCAAGGCCAGTCTGGAGGGCGGCCGGGACGTGAACGTCCCCATCTGGAAGCTGGCAGGTTCCGCTTTCGTGGTCACCTGGCTGAACCCCCAGGCCATCATCGACGGCACCATGATGCTGGGCGCCTTCCGGGCCACCCTGACCAACGGCGGGGACCTGTTCTTCATCTGCGGCTTCGGCTCCGCCTCGGTGATCTGGTTCCTGACGCTGTCCACCGTTGTCTCCCTGCTGGGCAGTAAGTTCAACGAGAAGGTGCTGAACATCATCAACAAGGTCTGCGGCGCCGTCATTATCTTCTACGGCCTGAAGCTGCTGTACAGCTTCGTCCAGATGATGGGCTGGCTGTAAAACACTTCACAAATCACGTCCTTTCTGTTACAATAAGGCAGAAAGGGCGTGATCTTTTTATGGAACAGAACTACCGGCTCACCATCGCCTACGACGGCTCCCGCTTCTTCGGCTGGGAGCGCCAGCCGGACAAGGATACCATCCAGGGGAAGCTGGAGGCCGTGCTGGGCACGCTGCAGGGCCATCCGGTGAACGTCATCGGCGCGGGCCGCACCGACGCCGGTGTTCACGCCCGGGCCATGACCGCCAGCGTGGTGCTGGACGTGACGGAGACGCCCGACGCCATCCGCGACTATCTGAACCGCTATCTCCCCGACGCCATTGCCGTCCGCGAGGTGAAGGAGGCCGCGCCCCGTTTCCACGCCCGCTATAACGCCCTGGGCAAGACCTACCGCTACACCTGCCACACCGGGCCGGTGAAGCCGGTGTTTGACCGGAAGTACGTCACCCTGCTGGACTACGACCCGGATGTGGAGAAAATGCGTCAGGCGGCGGCCTATCTGCTGGGTGAAAACGACTTCGCCAGCTTCTGCGGCAATCCGCGCATGAAGAAGTCCACCGTCCGTCTGGTGGACCACATCGCCATCGAGCGCCGGAAGGACCGGGTGATCTTCACCTTCCATGGCACCGGTTTTTTGCAGAACATGGTCCGCATCATGGTGGGCACGCTGCTGGAGGTGGGCCGCGGCTACTGGACGCCGGAGCAGGTGCGTGACATCCTGGCCGCCAAAGACCGCAAGCAGGCGGGCCCCACCGCGCCGCCGGAGGGTCTGTGCCTGATGAAGGTGGATTATTGAGCAAAAAGCATCCGGGCGCTATCCCGGATGCTTTTGCTGCGTAAAAATGACCTAAGCCTTGGCTTAGGTCATTTTTATTACATATTGTGGATATCGTCCAGCAGATCGTCCAGCGACATGGTCCGCACCTCGTCCTCGTCGGCCTGGGTGGGCTCGTCCTGGGCGGAGCGCTCTGCGGTCGCCGGCTCCTTCGCCGGCGCGGCGGGTGTCACGGGATCTGCCGGGGTCTTGTCGGGGATGGCGGCAGGCTCGCTGTCGCTGCTCTCCTCGCGGGGCACCAGACGGGGCACCCGTGCCGTGTGCCGTTCCTCGGGGATCAGGGGCTTCGCCGGGGTCCGCGGCGGTTCGTCGTCGTATTCCTCGTCATCGCCGCCGCCCGTGTGGCCGCGGCCGATCAGGAAGCCCAGCAGGAACAGCACCGCCACCAGCAGCACCGCCGCCGCGATGGCCACATACACGGTCTTGACCTCGCCGATCAGCGGCATCGCAATGGTCCCGGGGATCTCCAGCGGCGGTACCTCGGGGATGGTGGCCGGGTCGATGACCTCCACCGTGGGGACAATACCGGTATAGGCAGGCATCCGCAGCACATGGATGGTATAGTTCTGCTTGGTCTTGCCGTCCTCGGCGGTTCCGGTAACCGTGAGCACCGTCTCCGCCTCGGTGGCGGACAACCGCACCTCGCCGGTACCGGTGATGCCCTGGGCCTTTTCATCCTTTGCCGTGGCGGCGATGGTCACCTGCTTCGTCTCATAGGGGACGTAGGCGATGTAATCCGTCACCGTGGGCGTGAACGCCGGGGACAGCGTGGCCCCCTCCAGCGTCAGGGCGGCGATGGACGCGTCGGTGGAGGGCTTGTAGTTGGGGTCCTGCTGGCGTGTGGCATCGATGGTATAGCTCTTGGTGGCGCCGTTGGCCGCCGTGACCTTGATGGTCACGGTGTTGACGCCCACCGCCAGTTCATTGCCGCTGACAGACACCGTGGCGCTGTTGTCGGCCTTTTTGTAGTTCAGGTCCAGCTTTTCCACCGCGAAGGGCACCGTGCAGGTGTAGTACGTGGTGCTGCTGGAGAAGGACGGGCTCAGCGTGGCATTGGAGCAGCTCAACGAACTGAGGTTGCAGTTGCCGCTGGGTGCCGCGCCCACCTTGCCGGACCAGCTGGCGCTGTCCAGACTGGTGTCGCTGTTGCCGTCGGACACCACGATGTTGGAGAACGTGGCGGTCAGGGCGTCGCCCTCCTTGGCGCTGCCGGATACCTTCATCTTGATGGTGACCAGTCCGCCGCTGGAGCTGGACGTGCCGTAAACACTGAACTTGTTGTTGTTGACCACGATGCTCCATCCGCTGACAGAGCAGTTGTAGTTGGTAAAGGACAAATTGCCGCTGTAGCTCAGGTCGGCGGTCAGACCGTAGACCTTGTTGGGCACAGACAGTGTCAGCGTGACGGTGTCGCCTGCCTGCGGGGCGGCAGTGCCGGTCAGTGTCGCCCCGGCGGCGTGGGCCTGCACGGGCAGCAGTGTGACCACCAGCAGCAGCGTCAGCAGCGCGGAGGCTGCGGCGCGGAACAGTTTGTTTTTCATAGGATGTTTCCTCCTCAGCCGATGGTGCGCTGGCCCACGGTGACCTGGGCGGCCTGCACCACGTCGGTGATGGTGACCTTGCCGTCGCCGTTGATATCGGCCGCCTTGGCATAGGCGCCGGACAGGCTGCCGGAGCCCACCACGGACTTCTGCAGCTTGACCACGTCGGTGATGGTGATCTTGCCGTCGCCGCTGACGTCGCCGGTGACCACGATGGTCACGGTGGCGGAACTGCTGACAGCGGTCATGCCGGTACCAACGAGGCCGGATGTCACCTTGGCGCTGCCGCTATAGATGGTGTAGCCTGCACGGTTCATTGCGGAGACAGACGTGCTGGGTGATACGCCGGTCAGATAGTTGCCGGAGGGCGTGGGCGTGTTCGTACCGGTGTTTCCGCCGGTACTGCCGCCGGTGCCGCCGCTGTTGGCCGTCTTGGTAAACACGGCGTCAAACGTAAGATCCGCGGCGGGCATTACGGTACTGCCGGTAAGCTTGCTGCCGGTGGAACTGTTCACCCAGTGGCTAAAACTGTACACATAGCTCTTGTCCGCGGCCTTGAAGGGGTTGGACGTCGGTATGCGGATAATGTCGTCCTTCGCCAGCGTGTAGCGCTCAAACACAGAGTCGCCGTTTTTGAATGTCACGGTGTACAGATCACCGAACTTAGCCGTTACAGTGTGGTCTCTGGGCGCCACAGGCGTGCTCTGTGAGATCTCCTGGTCGTTGTAGAACCAGCCCTTGAAGCCGGCCTCTGTCACCTCGGGCAGCTTGCCGTAGGGCTGAGACTCGCTGTACTTCTGCTCTGCGACCACCTTGCCGTTCACCACAAACTTGACCTTATACACGTTGTTGGTCGATGTATCCGGGGGCGACGCGGTCGCCACACCGATGGTAAAGGTGCGGTCGACCAGTGTCTCTGTGCCGGAGCTGCTGGTGCCGGTAAGGGTAAAGGTATATGTACCCTGCGGAAGCTGGCTGATGGTCAGCTTCGCATCCAGCTCCCACAGGTCGAACCACTTGGCGTTGATGCCGCTGCGGGAGCTTTGCGTTGCGACTGCGCCGGTGCTGTTGTTGGTAACGACCGCCTTGACGGTGTCGATGTTCTGCGTGCAGGTGACGATACCACGGATGGGGAAGGAAGAGTTCCCCTGCGTCAGATTGTGGACGATCTTGTTGCCATAGTCGTCCTTCTCCGGCATCTGGGGATAGAATAGGCCGATGGTGCTCCAACTGTCCCGCCCCGATACAGGAGACAGTGTCACGAGGGTGGCGTTTTTAGCATCATCACTCAACTTGACCTTGTAGGCGGTGACCGTCGTCGTGGTAGTCGGCGTAGACGAGGCCATCTCTGCCGCGATCTGTTCGTCGATCAGCTTCCCCACTGCACTTTCGATGATTTCCTCATAGGTTTTGCCGGTCATCGCCTTGATAAGAGCTTCATATTCCGCTTCTAGTTTGTCAATCTCGGCTTTCTGAGCATCAGCGAGCTGTTTTATATCATCCGGAAGTTCGGTCAACAATTCCTCCTCTTTCTTTTGGATCTCAGTCAGTTTCTTGAGATCCTCTGTTGCTTGGCCTTCATTTCCCTTGTAGTTCTCCGCGACAAGTGTAGTGATTTCTTCCGCCAACAACTCGCCAAAGCGTTCCTCATTTTCAGTGTACAGTTCGCTTTCTTCTTCGATGGCATCAATAAACGCATCTATCCGATCCTGACGATCTTCCGCTGTAGGGCCTGCGGAGGTAGAGACATCCGGTATCTCCGTGGTACTGACCTCAACGGTCAAATACTTCTTTGCCCCCACATTATACAGAATGTATCCGTTGTTGCTGTTGTCCAACGTCCAGAACTGGTTCATGCTGTCGGAGGGATTCTGCAATTTCAGCGCGCCGCTGGCCACGGCCATCCGCGTGCCATCCTCCGCGGTCAGGGTGTAGCGCCCGGAGTTGTAGTACGTCAGCGTCAGGGAGGACGCTTTGTCTTTGGAGACTAGGTCGGTGCTGTTCACGCCGTACCCGTAGTTCTGGTTCGCGTGGTACAGGATCGTATACTTTCCTTCTAGATGGGAAGCGGTGTTCTGATACCGCATCACCAGCGCATCCGAAGGCTCGTTGATGTGCAGGCGGCTGTATACCGAGGACTGCACGTCGCCGCTTGCGGCGCTGTAATAGGCCATGGAACGGTTCTTTACGCCGTACCGGTCGGCCTGCTGGGTCTGCATATCCTTATACTTGTTGTCCAGCTTGCTGCACTCGGCGTAGATGGCGGTGATCAGGTCTGTCTCACTCTGGTTTTTGAAGCCACCCAGCCGGTTGTCAATGGCCCGCGTCACCACGTTATACGCGCCGTCCACGCCGTGCTGGACGCTGCGGCTCCACAGGACGTTCTTCAGGGCGATGGAGTAGTTGCCCAGATCAAGGCTCATGTACTTTGCTTCCAGCTTCTTGATCAGCGGTGTATAGCGCATTTCCAGCCAATACTGCGTCTGGGCTTGGCCAAATTCACGGCTGGT
>UMLJ01013780.1_pt1 | contig 49196 bp, 43 predicted proteins | sample 1966521 | NCBI WGS metagenome assembly UMLJ01 (sample SAMEA4836199, study PRJEB28245) | human gut metagenome | biome: gut microbiome; material: fecal sample | place: Denmark | collected 2008
GTCTCAAGGCTATCGGCGTTGATATCGAAACAAATATGATAATCGGCAAGACCGTTACCATTGACGAGCTGTTTGAAAGCGGCTATGAGGCTGTGTTCATCGGTTCAGGCGCAGGTCTGCCCAGATTTATGAACATTCCCGGTGAGAACTACAAGGGTGTTTATTCCGCAAATGAGTTCCTTACCAGAGTTAACCTTATGAAGGCTTATAAGCCCGACAGCGATACTCCCGTCAAGGAGAACAAGAGAGTAGCAGTAGTCGGCGGCGGTAACGTTGCTATGGACGCTGCAAGATGCGCAAAGCGTCTCGGCGCAGAAGAGGTTTACATAGTTTACCGCCGTGGCGAGGCTGAGCTTCCTGCCCGTGCAGAGGAGATCGAGCACGCTAAGGAAGAGGGCATCATCTTCAAGACCCTTACCAACCCCACCGAGATACTTGGCGATGAGAACGGCTTTGTAAGCGGAATCAAGTGCGTATCCATGGAGCTTGGCGAGCCTGATGAGTCAGGCAGAAGACGTCCTGTTGTAAAGGAAGGCTCCGAGCATACCGTTGATGTTGACTGCGTTATCATGTCCATCGGTACATCTCCCAACCCCCTCATCAGAAACACTACAGAGGGACTTGAAACTAACAAGCACGGCTGTATCGTTACCAAGGACGAAAGCGGTCTTACCTCCCGTGAGGGCGTTTATGCAGGCGGCGACGCTGTAACAGGCGCAGCTACCGTTATCCTCGCAATGGGCGCAGGCAAATCCGCAGCTCAGGCTATTGACGAGTATCTTCTTAATAAGTAAGAGATAACCTTTCACCGTATCCGTTCTGCGGGTACGGTGAATTTTTTGGGTGGTATTCCAAAATAATGTAGGGGACGGGTCTCCCGTCCCGCCTATCAAATGTTGGATAAATTGTAAGTTGTGGAGGTATATATTATGAGAGTAATGATTTCGATCATTCTTATGGTAATTGCAGCGTTGGTCGGTTTTTTCTTTGGTGCTGGAATGAACGAAGCAATTGATGGAGCAATACTACTTTCAATGATTACAGGTTTTGCTTGCACTATTAGTGCTATTGAAAAGAACAAGAAGGAATGACAAATTCCAATTTGTCATACATATATATAAATCAGCCTGCCAAATCTATAAAAACAAAAGCAATAAAATTTACAGGAAAGATATAATTCAATGAAGAAATACATTATCAATTCCAACGACGCAGGACAGCGTGTGGATAAGTTCATACAGAAAGCGGCTCCAAGCCTGCCCCAGAGCATGATGTACAAGGGCATACGCACGAAAAATATCAAGCTCAACCGCAAGCGCTGCGAGATATCCACCCGACTTTCCGAGGGCGATGTGCTGGAGCTGTATCTGCCCGATGAATTTTTCGGCAGTGATGAAAAGGAGTATGAGTTCCTTAAAGCCCCTGCGGATATCACCGTGGTGTATGAGGACGAAAATATCCTGCTGATGGATAAGAAAAACGGACTTGTTGTCCATGAGGATAACGACGGTTCTGTTGATACCCTTGTGAACCGTATGCTCCACTATCTTTACGCAAAAGGGGAGTATGACCCTGCGGACGAAAACAGCTTTACTCCCGCCCTCTGCAACCGCCTTGACAGGAACACGGGTGGTATCGTAATTGCGGCAAAAAATGCCGAATCTTTGCGTATCCTCAATCAGAAGATAAAGGATAGAGAGCTGGAGAAAAAATATCTTTGTATCCTTGTGGGAGTTCCGCCCAAAAAGTCGGACACCCTTACCCATTATCTTTTCAAGGACAGCAAGACAAATACCGTTACCGTTTCCGACAAAAAAACAGCCTCCAACAAGACTATAATAACAAAGTACCGTGTGCTCAGGACCGATGGAACTCTTACCCTTGCGGAGATAGAGCTGATGACGGGCAGAACTCACCAGATAAGGGCGCATATGGCATATATCGGCTGCCCTCTGCTGGGTGACGGAAAGTACGGCATCAACAGGGTGAACCGAAGCTATAACATCAAAACTCAGGCGCTTTATTCCTACAAGCTTAAATTTGATTTCACCACCGACAGCGGCATTCTCTCGTATCTTAACGGCAGGGAGTTCACCGCAGAAAACGTGTGGTTTGCGGACAAATTTGTTAAATAGCACAAACTTTTTGCCTTGAAAATGTGCAGTATTGTGCAAAGGGCAGTTCTTGAGATTGTGTTCTTTTGTTCACAAATTACCTGTTGAATATGATTTTATATTCCGCTATAATAAATGTTAGACTTCTAACTGATAGATGTCTAACATTTTTCTTTTTCTTGGAATAAAGGAGCTGATGAAATGGAAAATGCCGACTGCGGCTATAGAAATGAGGATGAGCATATCGGCAGATACATAAATCATCTTTCCAAAACATTGCGCTATACCACCAATGCCATGATGATGAAACAGGGCGAGATAATAACAGGGGAGCAGTGCAGGATAATTTCCTATATAGCTCACCGCACGTCCCACGGCGAATGTGTGTATCAGCGTGATCTTGAAGATGATTTCGGGGTAAAGCGCTCATCCGTAGCGAGCATTCTGGGAAATCTTGAAAAAAGCGGGTACATTGCAAGAAGCGTCTGCGAGGAGGACGCACGCATCAAGAGGATAACCCTTACCGAAAAGGGACTTCGCACAAGCAAGCAGATGTACGATAACATCTGCCGATTGGAGCAGTATCTCTCAAACGGTATGACACCTAATGAGCGTGAAGAGTTCATTCGCCTGATGAAGCTTGCAATAGAAAATTTAGAGAAATTCAAAGAAGAATAACTACAAAGGAGTGGTCAACAGATGCTGAAAAAGCTTCTCGCCTGTGTGGGCGAGTACAAAAAATATACCATTCTCACGCCTGTGGTAATGATAGGCGAGGTACTGATGGAAGTTCTTATACCATTGGTAATGGCAAAGATAGTGGACGTGGGAATTGCCAACGGCGATGTGGCGTTCACAGTAAAAATGGGACTTATCATGGTCTCCATGGCAATATTCTCCCTTTGCTGCGGCGCACTGGGCGGAAAGTTTGCCGCAAAGGCAGGCATGGGCTTTGCTAAGAATGTAAGAAAGAAGCTTTTTGACAAGGTTCAGGATTTTTCCTTTGCAAACGTGGATAAGTTCTCCACAGCTTCTCTGGTAACAAGACTTACCACTGACGTTACAAACGTTCAGAACACCTTTATGATGATAATCAGAATGGCGGTACGTGCGCCTTTCATGCTTATCGTCGCACTTATAATGTCGATCTCCCTCAATGCAGAGCTGGCAGTTGTGTTCCTGGTCGCTATCCCCGTTCTGGGCGTTGCAGTGGGACTTATCACAACAAAGGCATTCCCCAGATTTGAGAAAATGCTTGAAAAGTATGACTCCCTCAACTCCAAGGTACAGGAAAACCTTATCGGTATCAGAGTTGTAAAGGCATTCGTAAGAGAAAGGTTTGAGGGCAAGAAGTTCGTAGCTTCCGCTGACGATGTAAGAGCCGCTCAGGTAAATGCCGAAAAGCTCGTTATTCTGGGTCAGCCCGCAATGCAGATAATTATGTATGCCTGCATCGTTGCCGTTATCTATTTCGGCGGAAATATGGTTATCGGCGGTACATTCCTTGTCGGTGAGCTTTCCAGCTTCATCAGCTACGTAACTCAGATACTTATGTCCCTTATGATGCTCTCCATGATCTTCGTTATGACAACTATCTCCCTCGCTTCCATGCACAGAATAGTTGAGATATTCGACGAAGTTCCCGAGATCAGAGATGACGATGCAGACCCCGCACTTGTTCCCGCAGACGGAAGCATCAGATTCAACAATGTTTCTTTCAGCTACGCCAAGGACGAGGATAACCTCACCGTAAAGAATATCAATCTTGATATCAAGTCTGGCGAGACCATCGGCGTTATCGGCGGAACCGGTTCGGCAAAGAGTACCCTTGTTCAGCTTATTCCCCGTCTCTACGATGTGCTTGACGGCAGCGTTGAGGTAGGCGGCAGAAATGTCAAGGACTACAAGCTTGATAACCTGAGAAACGAAGTTGCAATGGTTCTCCAGAAGAACGTTCTGTTCTCAGGCACTATCGAGGATAACCTCCGCTGGGGAAATGAAAATGCTACCCACGAGGAGATCGTTGAAGCGTGCAAGCAGGCACAGGCTCACGACTTTATCATGAGCTTCCCCAACGGATACGATACAGATCTGGGTCAGGGCGGTGTAAACGTGTCCGGCGGTCAGAAGCAGAGACTTTGTATCGCAAGAGCGCTTCTTAAAAAGCCCAAGATAGTTATTCTTGATGACTCCACCAGCGCAGTCGATACTGCCACCGATGCGAAGATCAGAAGCGCATTCAGGCAGGAGCTGGCAGATACCACAACGATCATCATCGCCCAGAGAATTTCCTCCGTCAGCGACGCTGACAGGATAATCGTCCTCGATAACGGCGAGATAAACGCATTCGATACTCACGATAACCTTATAAAGAATAATGAGATCTACCGTGAAGTTTACTACTCACAGCAGAAAGGAGCTGAAGAATAATGCCTCCACGTAAGCAAGGACCTATGCAGAAGCCCAAGAACGCATTCGGCGCATTCAAGAGAATACTTTCCTATATGGCAGAGTACAAGGCGCTGCTCCTGCTGGTAGTCGTTTTCATCATATGCAGCTCGCTTGCAAATGTAATAGGAACCTCTTTCCTCCAGAAGATAATAGATAATTACCTTACCCCCCTTATCAAGGACAGCGGAAATGCCGAGCTTTACAGAGGCTTTATGGCAGTTCTGGGACAGATGATGCTGGTGTATGTTATCGGTGCCCTCTGCACATTCGGATATTCAAGAATAATGCTTAATATCTCCACAAAAACACTGTTCAAGATAAGAACAGACCTGTTCACACACATGGAGACTCTCCCCATAAAGTATTTCGATACCCATACCCACGGCGAGCTTATGAGCCGCTACACCAATGATATCGATACTATCCGTGAGATGCTCTCCAACGCAGTTTCAAGCTTTATTTCTTCGGCTGTTACCATTATCGGCGTGTTCGTAATGATGGTTTACTACAGCTGGCAGCTCACTCTCGTATCTATCGGAATGCTGTTTGTCATTCTCTTCCTCACAGGAAAGATAGGCGGCAAGAGCGGTAAGTACTTCAAGGAACAGCAGAAGGAGATAGGCGCTGTCAACGGCTACATCGAAGAGATGATAGACGGTCAGAAAGTCGTTAAGGTGTTCGTTCACGAAAAGCAGGCAAAGGAAGAATTCGAGCAGCTCAATGACCGCCTTTGCGAAGCCTCCACAAACGCAAATACCTTTGCAAATATTCTCGGTCCCGTAAACAACAACCTCGGTCACGTTCAGTATGCACTGACCGCAGTTGTGGGCGGAATACTTGCCATCAAGGGCGTTCATTCTTTCAGCGGTCCCATAATGGTCGGTACAGTCGTTGCATTCCTTCAGTACACAAGAAATTTCTCAATGCCTATTTCTCAGGTTTCACAGCTGTTCAACTCAGTTCTCTCCGCACTGGCAGGTGCCGAGCGTATCTTCAATATGATAGATGAGCCCTCCGAGGTCGATGACGGCTATGTAACTCTGGTAAATGCCAAGGAAGCTCCCGACGGAACACTTACCGAGTGCTCCGAGCGCACAGGCGTGTGGGCATGGAAGCATCCCCATAAGGCAGACGGAACCATAACCTACACCAAGGTACAGGGCAGGGTTGAGTTCGATGACGTTACCTTCGGCTACGAGGAGAACAAGACCGTACTCAACGGAATAAGCCTTTACGCAAAGCCCGGTCAGAAGATCGCTTTCGTAGGCTCCACAGGTGCGGGAAAGACCACTATCACCAACCTGATAAACAGATTTTACGATGTGCCCGACGGAAAGATACGCTACGACGGCATCAACATCAACAAGATTAAGAAGGATGACCTGAGACGTTCGCTGTCAATGGTTCTCCAGGATACACACCTTTTCACAGGAACCGTTATGGATAATATCCGCTACGGAAAGCTTGATGCTACCGATGAAGAGGTCATCAAGGCAGCAAAGCTTGCAAATGCCGACTCCTTTATCAGACATCTGCCCGAGGGATACGATACTATGCTTTATTCCGACGGCGCAAACCTTTCACAGGGTCAGAGACAGCTTCTTGCCATTGCAAGAGCGGCCGTTGCGGATCCTCCCGTTCTTATCCTTGATGAAGCAACATCTTCCATTGATACAAGAACGGAAGCCCTCATCGAAAAGGGCATGGACAGTCTGATGGAGGGCAGAACGGTATTCGTAATCGCTCACAGACTTTCCACCGTAAGAAACTCTGATGCGATAATGGTGCTTGAACATGGAAACATCATAGAGCGTGGCAACCACGACGCACTTATTGCAGACCATGGAAAATATTATCAGCTTTATACAGGTATGTTTGAGCTTAGCTGATAACGAATATGACAGAATGCTGCTTCCGAAAGGGAGCGGCATTTTTGGTGGACTAAACTTTTTACCTTGTGCTTATACTAATCCTCAATCAACCTATAGACAAATCCTCGGCTGAAATAAGCCCATTCGTCGTCAAGCTCCCTTGCCGGGCGGCAAGCCCGCCTGCAGTCGCTTTCCTAGACTGGTCTTATTTCATCTGTCGGCTTTGTCTATAGAACGATTAAAGATTAGTATTAATAGCACGGGTTCTCGGGTTTTGACGGCTTATCTCTTTTTCGCTGACGCTAAATTGCTATTTGCTCTTGCATTTTTTGTTTGCATATGCTAAAATAAGATAAACAGGACTTTTGCCCTTATTTTCAGCCGCACTGCGGCGGATTGGAGAATTATATGAAATACATCGTTTTACTTTGCGACGGCATGGCAGATTACCCTCTGCCCGAGCTTGACGGCGGCACTCCCATGAGCCGCTCCGTTACACCCAATACCGATATGCTTGCTGCAAAATCTACCGTGGGTCTTGTACGCACCGTCGCCGACGGTCTTAAGCCCGGCTCCGATGTTGCAAACCTTTCCGTTCTGGGCTATGACCCTGCTGTTTGCTACACAGGCCGTTCCCCTCTGGAGGCAGGTTCCATCGGCATTGATATGTCCGCTGATGACGTTTCTTTCCGCTGCAATCTTGTTACTGTTTCCGATGAGCCTAACTTCGAGGACAAGACCCTCGTTGACTACTGCGCAGGCGATATCTCAACCGCAGAAGCAAAGGTTCTCGTTGACTATCTTGCAGAGCATTTCAACAACGAGGAATTTGACCTTTACAGCGGCGTAAGCTACCGTCACTGCCTTATCTGGCACGGCGGAACCACCGACCTTGCTCCTCTCACACCTCCTCACGACATCACAGGCAGAGTTGTAAGAGATTATGTTCCCAAGCACCCCAATGCCGCAAAGCTCTATGATATGATGAAGAAGAGCGTTGAGCTTCTCAAAGACCACCCCATCAACAAGGACAGAATCGCAAGAGGTCTTAACCCCGCAAACTGCGTATGGTTCTGGGGCGAGGGCAGACGTGCCGAGCTGGAGAACTTCACCAAGAAGACAGGTCTCAAGGGCACAATGATCTCCGCAGTTGACCTTTTAAAGGGCATTGCAAAGTTCGGCGGCATGGATATTGCCGAGGTCGAGGGCGCAACAGGCTACATAGACACCAACTTCAAGGGCAAGGCTCAGGCAGCTCTTGACGCTCTTGCAAACGGCAGTGATTTTGTTTATGTTCACATGGAAGCTCCCGATGAGTGCGGTCACAGACACGAGATCGAGAACAAGGTAAAGTCCCTTGAAATAATCGACAAGGACGTTCTGGGCTATATGCTCCCCGAGCTTGACAAGAAGTATGACGATTACAAGATAATGATACTTCCCGACCACCCCACACCTCTTGCTCTGAGAACTCACGTTTCCGACCCCGTTCCTTTCCTCATCTACAAGAAGAGCGCACCTGTAAAGGGCGTAGCCTCTTTCAACGAGGAGTCTGCAAAGGAAACAGGACTTTTCATTGAAAAGGGTCCCTCTCTTATTGATTACTTCATCAATCTTTGATATAAAAACAGCAAAAGGTCATCTCCGAGCATAGTGAGATGACCTTTTTTATACGGTGATGATATGAGATATTTTATAAGTGAAGCTGAACGCAGAAGCTCCCGAAGCACCCTTTATTTTGAGCTTCAGAAAGGGCATTATCACAACAAATGCTGGCTTGATGATTCTGTCTGTATCCATGCGGATATATGGAACAGCCTCAGCCTGACAGAGCTTTTTACAAAAGCCCTGCCGAATTTCTCTTATTACGGTCTTACAGAGGTCAGCCCCGACGATTTTGAAAAGCTTAAAGAGCTGTCGAAAGGCTCAGAGCAGTGGGAGAATGTCATTTCTCAGCTGTCACCATGGGCAGAGGAGTGCTTTGAAAATAACACGGTTTTCACAATATGCGGAATATAATACTAAGCACCAATTAAAAACTATAAAAAAATCGAGCATAATCTTGCGTATATGGATTATGTGATGATTTTTTGTCTATAGTTTTATTGGTGATTAGTATAAAACAGCCCCGAAAGTTTCGTGCTTTCGGGGTCGTTTTTGTTATGCTTTTCTGACAGGTCTTACATATTTCCAGAAGCGCTTGCAGTCGTGATAGAAGTAGAATATCCTGCCGGGAGCCGTGTCAAGGCAGTAGCCCGTGGATCGGTAGTCAAACTCTTTCATAGCTTTTTCGATGTGCTGCTCCACAATGGCATTTTCCGTCTCAAAATCAAAGGGACCGTGCTCGAAAACTATGTACTCTCCCTCAGGAATATCCGAAAGTATCATCTGCTCGGGCACAGGGCCGTTATAATCCGCAGGCAGACGCACGCCGTAGCATTCCGCAAGGGGAATGCCCCAGCTGCATATCCTGCCCTCAGGGGTGTTCAGGAATGCCATGAGCTGACCGCTTCCGCTGTTGTCTTCGTCGCCGCCCACATCGTCAAGCTTGCCCTTTATGCTGTTCAGCAGGCCACATATCGTATCGAAGTCCTGACCCTTGATAAGGCTCTGCTTCTGCCAGAAATCCCAGTAGCCGATGCTTTCGTAGTTCCTGATATGCAGGAATTTGTGTGCGGGGATAGTTACAAAATAGGTCTTTACCGTTCCGTCTGAATATGGCATATCATTTCCTCCGTTTTCTGTAAGATAGCAGTCAAATGGGCGGATAATTGTACGCAGCACAACGGGAACAGGCTTTCTGCGGTACTGGCTGGGCGTGATGCCGTAGGCTTCCCTAAAAGCACGGGTGAACGCTTCATGAGAGGAAAAGCCGTAGTTCAGCGCAATTTCAAGTATGCCGCAGTCAGTGTTACGCAGGTCGATGAGCGAAAAAGCAAGCTTCCTGTACCGCAGATAATCCTTGAACTTCATGCCCGATATTTCACTGAATTTCCTTGAAAAGTAAAATTCCGAATACCCAAGCCTGTCCGCCAGATGTTTCAGTGTCAGGGCTTCATCGTCCTTGTTTTTTATGCAGATGTCTATTTCATCAACAATAGTCTGCATATTTTTATGCCACTCGTACATTTTACCGTCCTTCATTCCTGTGACTTTTTTACAGCTGCTGTAATCTTATTATATCGGAGAAATCTGTATTTTGCTTGATTTCAGTTGCTCAGTTTATGGATTTGGGCGCTCTGTCGGGGCGCATGGTCAGGGAGAGACGCTTTCTTTTCAGGTCAACGTCCAGTACCCATACCTTTACCACATCGCCGACCTTTACCGCTTCAAGAGGGTGCTTGATAAATCTGTTGCATATCTGGGAGATGTGAACGAGACCGTCCTCATGAACGCCGCAGTCAACAAAGCAGCCGAAGTCGATAACGTTTCGCACCGTGCCCATAAGCTCCATGCCTGGTTTCAGGTCTTTAAGCTCCATAACATCGCCGCTTCTCAGCAGGGGAGGGGGAAGCTCGTCACGGGGGTCACGTCCCGGCTTTGCCAGCTCCTTGATGATGTCACGGAGAGTGGGCACGCCTATGCCTATTTCCTCGGATATCTTATCCAGTCCCTGCTTCCGGGCAGCCTCTGCAACGGTGTTCATTTTCTCGCTGCCGATGTCAGCCAGAGTAAAGCCGCATATTTCAAGCAGCTTCTTTGCCGCACCGTAGCTTTCGGGGTGAACGGAGGTGTTGTCCAGAGAATTTTTGCCGCCCATTACCCGCAGGAAGCCTGCGCACTGCTCAAATGCCTTTGCACCGAGTTTGGGGACTTTCATCAGCTGCTTGCGGTCGGTGAACTCGCCGTTTTCCTCACGGTATGTGACTATGTTCTTGGCAACTGTAGCGTTTATGCCCGAAATGTAGGTCATAAGTGAGCGTGAAGCTGTGTTCAGGTCAACGCCTACGGAGTTAACGCAATCCTCCACAACGCCGCCCAGCGCTTCATCAAGCCGTGCCTTGGGCATATCGTGCTGATACTGACCAACGCCGATGGACTTGGGGTCTATCTTTACAAGCTCCGCCAGAGGATCCTGCAAGCGCCTTGCAATGGAGACCGCACTTCTCAGCGATACATCGTAATCTGGAAATTCCTCCGCTGCCAGTTTTGATGCGGAGTAAACGGAAGCTCCCGCCTCGGATACCACCATGTAGGAAACCTTGCGGTCAAGCCCCTTGATTATCTCGGAAACTATCTGCTCGGACTCTCTCGAAGCCGTGCCGTTTCCGATGGCGATAACGGAAACGTTGTATTTGCTTATAAGCTCCGTGATCTTCTTCTTGCCCTGCTCCACTTTGAACTTTTCATTTGTGGTGATATATGCCACGCCTGTGTCAAGCACCTTGCCCGTGCTGTCAACTACAGCCAGCTTGCAGCCTGTCCTGAAACCGGGGTCAACGCCCAGTGCTATCTCGCCCTTTACTGGAGGCTGCATAAGGAGCTGACGGAGGTTTGATGAAAACACCTTTATAGCCGATTCGCTTGCCTTGTCGGTAAGCTCCGCACGTATCTCACGCTCAACGGAGGGGTATATCAGACGTTTCAGGCTGTCAAGGCAGGCAGCCTCCACAAGCTTTCCGCATGGGCTGCCGTTCTTTACATATGTGCCGAGGATAATTCTTTCAGCGTCGCCTTCAGGGAGCACGATGCTGACTTTCAGCTTTTCCTCACGCTCGCCACGGTCAATGGCAAGCACTCTGTGACCTGCTATCTTGCTTACAGGCTCGGAGTATTCGTAGTAATTCCTGTAAGTGCCTTCAGGGTCTTTTTCCTCGCTGCCCGATACGGAAACTGAGCCACGGACGTTGAAAAGTGTTCTCAGACGCTTTCTCAGGTCAGCGTCATCTGAAACTGTTTCCGCAATAATGTCGCAGGCACCTGCAATAGCATCGTCGGCAGATGATACGCCCTTTTCCTCGCTGATGTATTTCTCAGATTCGGCAGAGGGTTCGGCCTTTGTGTTCTGAGCCATGATAAGCTCCGCCAAAGGCTCCAGACCCTTTTCCTTTGCAATGGAAGCCCTTGTGCGGCGCTTCTGCTTGTAGGGGCGGTAAATGTCCTCCAGCTCAACCAGAGCCGCCGCATTGGAGATAGCCTCCGCCAGCTCAGGGGTCATCTTGCCCTGCTCGGTGATGGAGTTTGTTATCTCTTCCCTGCGCTTGTCCAGATTTCTCAGATATGTAAGGCGCTCGGAAATAAGCCTGATAGTCTGGTCATCGAGAGTGCCGTGATATTCCTTTCTGTATCGTGCGATAAAGGGAACGGTGCAGCCGCTGTCCAGAAAGTTTATGATGTTGTCTATGTATTCCTGCTTTACGTTAAATTCGTTGTGAAGCTGTACGTTTATCTCCAATTTGTTACCTCCAAATCAAATTCCCGACAGGTCAAAATCGGGAGTGTATTCCTCCTTGGCAGAGGAACGTTCCTGCATAAATCCGTCAAATCCCAGCTCTGCCGCCACCTGAGCCACCTTTTCATATTCATAGGTGGATATGCGCCTGTTTATTTCCTTGTGTTCGCAGCTTTTGTAAAACGGCGTGTACTGGCTCATCAGACTGAGCAGATAGCTGTCCTTCGGGTACATTTCGGCAATGGTGCGCAGTATCTTTTCGGAATCCTTTCTGTGGGAGGGCAGCACCATGTGGCGGATAATAACACCGCTTTTCATCAGTCCGTTTTCGTCATAAACAGGTTTGCCCGCAATTTCTATCATTTTGCCGATGGCCGCCGAAGCATATGAAAAATAATCCTTTGCAGCAGAGTATTTTTCCGATATCTCACTGTCATAATACTTGAAGTCGGGCATGAAGATATCCACATACCCTCTCAGCATTTCTATAGTTTCGGGCAGCTCATAGCCTCCGCTGTTGTATGCCACGGGAATATTCAGCCTGCCCTTGCATAGATCCAGAGCCTCGATGACCTGGGGAACATAATGGGTGGCGCTTACCAGATTTATGTTGTGCGCACCCTTGTCCTGAAGCTCCAGAAATATCTCGGCAAGACGGCTTACCGGAATTTCTTTGCCGAAATTTTCGGCGGATATCCTGTAATTCTGGCAGAAGCAGCATTTAAGGCTGCAGCCCGAAAAAAACACCGTGCCCGAACCTCTTGTGCCCGAAATGCACGGCTCCTCCCACATATGCAGATACGCTTTTGCAAGCCTCGGGAGAGCTCCGCCGCCGCAGAATCCCACAGTTTTTGTCCTGTCGGCTCCGCAGCGGCGGGGGCAAAGCTCGCAGCTTTTTAAAATATCATTCATAGCGGTGTGCGATAACATCTGTGAGGACGATATCATGAGTGAGATATTCCTCCTTCACTTCAAACTCTTCCGAGTAATCGGTTGACAGATATTTCTTATTGTCGTCCGCAAAAACGGTCACTATAGTGCTGTCCTTTCCAAGCTTCTCCTGCGCAAGGATACAGCCCAGCATATTTGCGCCCGAGGAAATTCCTACGCCAATGCCAAAATTGCGTGAGAGCATCTGAGCCATTATGATAGAGTCTATGTCGTCCACGGAAACAACAGCGTCAGTCTCGTCAAGCTTCAGTATATCGGGGATAAATTCATCGGAAATGCCCTGGATACGGTGCTTGCCGACCCTGTAGCCTGTGGAAAGAGTGGGGGAGTTAAGGGGTTCCAGAGGGAATACCTTGCAGTCGGCATTGTCTTTCCTGAGCCGTCTGCCGATGCCCATTACAGTTCCGCCTGTGCCCACACCTGCCACGATCCCGTCCGCTTTAAGTCCCATAGCCGCCAGCTGACGGGATATTTCCTCACCTGTGTAGAGATAATGGGTTTCGGTGTTGTCCTCATTGGAGAACTGACGGGGGAGAAATACTCCGCCGCCCTCCGCAAGCTTTTCCGTCATGGCGATAGAGCCTAAGAAGCCGCCCTCCTCACGGGATACCAGCCGAACCTCCGCACCGAAGCTCTTCATCAGATTTATGCGCTCGGCGCTCATCCAGTCGGGCATATAAATGACTACCTTGTGACCAAGATAGCTGCCCATAGCGGAAAAGGCAATGCCTGTGTTTCCGCTGGTGGCTTCCGCAATTATGTCGTCAGGGGCGATCTCACCCTTTTCATAAGCTTTCTTCATGATGTGAAAAGCAACTCTGTCCTTGATGCTTCCCGAAAGATTAAAGTATTCGGCTTTGGCAAAAATGCGCCTTGGCTCGCCCTTGTAGGTGAAATGGATCTCCAGCAGGGGAGTCTTGCCGATCATTCCCGATATTTTGTCAAAACGGCTTTCATAGACTGTGTTCATATAGTAAAGACCTCACAAATCACAATACAATTACATTCTGTCAAATGCCTGCTTGATGTCGGCAATGATGTCGTCAACATTTTCAAGGCCTACAGAGAAGCGGATAAGTCCGCCGTCGATACCTGCTGCCACAAGCTGCTCATCGCTGAGCTGACGGTGTGTTGCAGAAGCGGGGTGAAGAACGCAGGTGCGGATATCGGCAACGTGTACCTCGTTGGAAGCAAGCTCCAGTTTATCCATGAACTTTACAGCCTCGCTTCTTCCGCCCTTGATGGAGAAGGAGATTACACCGCTGGTTCCGTTGGGGAGATACTTCTTGGCACGGTCGTGGTACTTATCTGTTTCAAGACCGGGGTAGGAAACGGATATCACCTTGTCACAGCTCTGGAAGAACTTAGCCACCTTCATTGCGTTGGAGCAGTAAACGGGCATACGTACAGCCAGTGTTTCAAGTCCCAGATTGAGCAGGAAAGATGAGTGAGCAGCAGGATAGCAGCCAAAGTCTCTCATGAGCTGCATTCTTGCCTTTGTGATGTAGGGCACAGGGTACTGCTTGGTGTAAACAGTGCCGTGATAGCTCTCGTCAGGCTCGGAGAGACAAGGGAATTTGCCGTTGTCCCAGTTGAACTTGCCGCTGTCAACAATAACGCCGCCTACCTGAACAGCGTGGCCGTCCATATATTTTGAGGTGGAGTGAATAACGATATCAGTGCCCCATTCGATAGGTCTGCAAAGAACGGGAGTAGCAAAGGTGTTGTCAACGATAAGGGGAACATTGTGCGCATGAGCGGCCTTTGCCCACAGCTCAATGTCAAATACGGTGAGAGCGGGGTTTGCGATAGTCTCGCCGAAAACACACTTGGTGTTGGGCTTGAAAGCGGCATTCAGCTCTTCTTCGGTGGCATTTACATCTACCCAGATGCACTCAATGCCCATTTTTTTGAGGGTGAAGCCGAAAAGGTTGATAGTTCCGCCGTAAATGGAAGAGGAAGCAATGAAGCTGTCTCCTGCCTCGCAGATGTTCAGGATAGACAGCAGGGAAGCCGCCTGACCGCTGGAGGTGCACATTGCAGCTGCGCCGCCTTCAAGAGCAGCTATCTTCTTTTCAACAGCATCGGTGGTGGGGTTCTCAAAGCGGGAGTAGATAAGGCTCAGTGTGGGATCGTCAAAAACGTCCGCAACGGAGTTGGTGGAATCATATACATATGTAGTGCTCTGAACGATAGGCATAACTCTGGGTTCGCCGTTCTTGGGGGTGTAGCCTGCGTGCAGGCATTTGGTTTCAAGCTTTGCGTCTTTTTTCATTTCTTTCAAGGTAGTGACCTCCTGTATAATATAATGCCGTCCCTGCGGTATTTTGTGATAGACATATCCTTAATAGTATATCATATTTTGGGGGATTAGTCAATGAGGATAAAAATATTCTGAGGCTGCGCAGTTTTTCGGGGTGACAGCACACGGATAACGCATATGGGTATGGAAATCAAAAAATTTTTTATCCAAGAAAGTGGCTTCAATACGTGATTTTTCGTCTCTCAGAAAAATAATTTGAGAAAATTCGAAAAAAATTGCAAAAAACGCTTGACAAACCTGAAAGCATCTGCTATAATATAAAAGTCGCTGAGAGATACGACAGAAAACAACAAGAAAAACCAGTATGGAGAAGTCGCCTAGCCAGGTTTATGGCGCACGACTGGAACTCGTGTATGCGTTAATAGCGCATCGAGGGTTCGAATCCCTCCTTCTCCGCCAATGGCTCCTGCAAGATTCTTGCAGGAGCTTTTGTTTTGTATGATATCCGCAGAACTGTTATGATAATAGTCCTGCGTTTTTTTTGCCTTTGCGAATTTTAATAAAAAATGTAATGTTTTGAAATTTATTGCCAAAAACGCTTGCAATCAAAACTGCACTGTGTTATAATATGAATAAAAACACAACTGTTGCTTTGATAAATGTGTATATTATGACGTAATAAACTGCGTAACTACAGCTTTTGCCTGATATATGCGTTGACAAACAACTAAAAATTATCAAGAGGTGATGTTATTGGAGTACATAGCACATAAGGCAGATGACGGCAGGGAGCAGTCAGTAAAAAATCATCTTGAAGATGTTGCGAAGCTGGCCGAAAAATATGCCGCAGGATTTCTCGGTTCAGCCGCTTATACAGGAGGGCTTACGCACGACATCGGAAAATATACGTTGGCTTTCCAGAAGCGGATAAACGGCGGCGCAAGAACTGAGCACGCCGTGCAGGGCGCAGTGGAATGCGGAAAGTTATTCGGCGGCAATATTCTCATCGCACTTCTGCAATACTGCATTGTGGGTCATCATTCGGGGCTTCCGGACGGCGGTGCAAGTGCGGACGGACCTGATTCACCCACTTTGCAGGGACGGCTCAGCCGTGCAAAAAAGCTTGAAAGCGGTGAGGCGTATAAAAATGAGATAACAATTTCCGCCCCTGATGATTCACAGATCATCGTCTGCATGAATGAGATTATGCACAGTTCCCTGAGTGACAAAGAGAAAAATCGTGAGTACATGGAGTTATATGCTTTTATGACCAGATATGTTTTCTCGTGCCTTACCGATGCGGATTTCATTGATACCGAGACTTTCTGCGATATGCAGGCAGAACGAGGCATGACAGGAGATTTTGAGGAGGCTCTCAGACGCCTTGACGCTCATATGTCAGGCTTTAAGGCGGATACCAAGGTCAGGACCGCCAGAAGAGAGCTGCAGCATCAGGCGTATGAGCTGGCGCAAAACGGTTCATCTGTTGAGCTGCTGAATATGCCCACAGGCAGCGGAAAAACGCTGTGCAGTCTTAAAATTGCCCTTGAAAAGGCTGTTAAAGACGGCAAAAAGCGCATTATATATGTAATACCTTACACAAGCATAATCGAGCAGACGGCAGAAGAATTTGAGAAAATTCTGGGTGACAGCGTTGAGATACTCCAGCACCATTCCAACTTTTCCTTTGACGTTGATAAGGACAACAAAAACGATAAATATGATGAAAATGATCTCACTGTCTTGAAAATGAAGCATACCGCCGAAAACTGGGACGCCAAGCTTATAATCACTACCAGCGTCCAGTTTTTTCAGTCATTGTATCATTATAAGGGCAGCAGACTGAGAAAGCTCCATAACCTGGCAGACAGCGTGATAATATTCGATGAGATACATCTGCTGCCGATAAAATATCTTCAGCCATGTATCCGTGCAGTGGGGTACATCACAAAGTATCTGAGAAGCACGGCTATATTTCTGTCAGCGACAATGCCTGATTATACGGGGCTTTTCGGCAGATACCTTGGAAACGATTTTACCCAACTTATTACAGACAAGACCCATTTTGCGGACTTTAAAAAGTGTCAATATATAGACCTTGGCAAAACATCTTTTGAAAATGTGGTAATGAAGGCCTCCGAAAGTATGAGCAGCCTTATAATAGTAAACACAAGGGCAGAGGCTCAGCAGCTGTATAAAATGCTGAGCGGCGTAAAGTACCATCTTTCGACATATATGATACCCGAGCACCGTTCTGCGGTCATTAAAAAGATACGTCAGCACCTTAAAGATATTGCGGATAACGTGACCGATGAGAAGCTGACGGTAGTTTCCACATCGCTTGTTGAAGCAGGCGTTGACTTCGATTTTCAGACAGTTTTCCGTGAGCTTGCAGGGCTTGACAGCATTTTGCAGGCAGGCGGACGATGCAACCGTGAGGGCAGCCGCTCCGATGGCTGCGTTTATATTTTTGATGCAGATGACACACCCCATAAAAATGATGGCGATTTTGACACACGCAGGAATATAACTAAAAAACTGCTTGAAAAATTTAGCGACATTACAGCACCTGAGTGTATAGAAACTTATTTTTCAAGGCTTTTTGAAGATTATGATGAGCTGATCCAAAAGAATAGCATTGATGAATGCAGCACCGGTAAGAACTTTATGTCAATACCTTTCCGAAAATATGCCGAAAGTTTTCAGCTGATAAATGATGATGACAGCATTGCAGTAGTGGTCGAGTATGACGAAAATGCTTCCAAGCTTATCGCCAGACTGAGAGCGGGCGATATGAAGGTCAAGCGTAAGCTACAGCGCTACAGTGTTCCTGTCCCCAAAAAATATATTAATGAGCTGATGAAAAGCGGACTTATAAGCGAGTGCAATGGCGTGTGCCTGCTTGCAAACAAAAACTATTATACTGATGAAATGGGTCTTGACATAAATACTGATCTGGATGCACAGAACATTGTATGATAATAAACAGAGACCCTGCGGACTACGCAGCAGCCCGCAGGGTCTCCTCTCTACCGTTTGTGTGATAGAATACTTATACATTTCTACTCACTGCACAAAGTACAGACTATCTATGTTTATTATAATACAAATGTCTAAAAAAAACAATGTAAATTTATGTAAATTTACTATTGATTTTTACATATTGGCGTTATATAATTTTATCAAGGTCAGCGAGTTGATAAAATACATATACGAGCTTAACACAAAAGGAGTGATCTAAATTGAGTTTCGGAATCAAAATAATAGTTGAAGGCGATTATGCCTGCTTTACCGATCCTGCTTCAAAGGTAGAGAGAGTGAGCTACAAAGTTCCCACGCCCGGAGCAGTGGAGGGTATTCTTAAATGCGTTTATTGGAAGCCTGCAATACGCTATGTGGTTGACGAATTGGTCGTGTTCAACCACATAACCTATGTGAACATTCGCAGGAATGAGCTGAAAGAGAAGGTATCCTATCAGGCGGTAAAGCAGCAGATGAACGGCAGGGGAGACCCGATAATGTATGCCTCCGAACAGAGGACGCAAAGGTCAGCGATGGTGCTGAGAAACGTGAAATACGGCATATCGGCGCATTTTGAGCTGACGGGGCTTAAATCCGACCATGCGGACGAGGGCGAGGAGAAGCATTACAATATTCTTCTGCGCAGGCTGAGGAACGGTCAGTGTTTCAGGCAGCCGGTGCTTGGCAACAGGGAGTTTTCTGTCAGAAAGATAGAGCTTGTTGACAGCTTCGACTATTCTCAGGTATCGGACGAGCTTATGGGTGATGAGGATCTGGGCATCATGCTCTATAAGATGAATTTCAGGGACAGCGGCAAGCCGCTGAACGGTAACTGGGACAAGCCTGTTTTCAGTGATGCGGCTGATGCGGTTTACTATCACCCTCATATTGTGAATGGTGTTATTGATGTGAAGAAGTACAGGGAGGAGGGACTTAAATGCTGATAAGGTCACTGTGCGATTATTACGATATTCAATCTGCACGTGGCGAAGCTGCCTCGGACATTATGTCCGAGCAGCCCGTCCACTGGATGGTAATGCTTACTCCCGACGGCAGGGTGGCCGACATTATAGATAAGCGTATTGAAGAATCTGTTCCTCAGAAGAACGGCAAGGTCAAGATCGTTAAGAAGCCTATTGTGGTGCCTCTGCCCAAAAGGACACAGAAAACGGGAATTGACGCAAATATTATCGAGCACAGACCGCTGTATATTTTCGGACTTAATTATGATGCAAAAATCGGTCTTACGCCCGATGACAAGACCGGTAAGGCAAGAAAATCCCATGAAGCATTTGTAAAGAAGAATCTTGAGTTTTTTGACGGCATTGACTCGGAGATCGCAAGAGCATATGTTAATTTTATAAAGAACTGGGTCCCCGAGAATGAAACGGAAAATGAGCAGCTGAAAAAGCTGGGCAAGGAATATCAGGGAAGCTACTATATTTTTGCTCTTGACGGCAGTCCTGAATGTAAGCTCCATAAAGATAAAGCTGTGCTTGCCAAGTATGAAGAGATTATGGCAAAGGCTGCGGCAGAGACTGCCGAAAGCGATGACGGCATTATGATGTGCCCCATAGAAGGTGAGAGGCTTCGTGCCGCAAGAATACACGACAAAATAAAGGGCATAAAGGGAGGCAACTCCGTAGGTGCAGTGCTTGTAAATTTCAACAGCTCAGCGTTTGAGTCATACGGCAAGAGCCAGTCAATGAATAGCGGCATTTCCGAAAAGGCGATGAAAAAATACACATCGTCTCTCAATAAGCTGCTTGCCGACCCCATGCACCATATTTATTCCGATGATATGACAGTCGTTTTCTTTGCGATGAAGCATGATGATAAGGCTGAATGCGATTTGTTTAACGGCTACTTGAACAGCAGTAATGGAGTTACCGAAGATTCGACAAAAGCCGATGTCAAGGCAGTGTCGGAAAATATTTATTATAAGGGACAGACGGGAAATGCTCAGGCACTTGACAAAGATGTTGATAACGGAGTTGACTTTTTTGTTGCAGGCTTTACGCCAAACAGCTCACGCATCTGCCAGAAGTTTATGGTAAGGAACAAATTCGGAAAAATAATCGACAACGTAAAGCAGCATCAGCAGGATATGGCTATTTGCGATTCAAACGGTGAGATACCCTTGTGGAGAATAAACAAGGAGCTTGTCTCTCCCAATTCGGCGAATGCAATATCGCCCGCATTGCAGTCAGATATATTTCAGGCAATTCTCAACGGAACAAATTACCCATATACTCTGCTTGAAACTGTTGTGCGCAGGGTTTGCACCGACAGTGATACCGATAGCAATAATAAAATAAAAATAAATGAAGTCCGTGCAGGGCTTATCAAGGCATTTATAAACAGAAAAGCAAGAATTAACGGAGATAAGGAGGAGATCACCGTGGCACTTAATCCAGAAAACAAAAATCCAGCATATCTTTGCGGCAGGCTTTTTGCCGTGCTTGAAAAGATACAGCTGGAAGCTGCAGATGTAAAGCTCAACCGTACTATTAAGGACGCATATTTTTCATCGGCATCGTCAAGGCCTGCGCTTATTTTTCCAAGGCTTATTGACCTTTCAAAATTTCATTTGAATAAGCTCAGCGAGGGAAGAGCAATATATTTTTCAAAACTTATCGACGAGATAATGGATAATATCGAAGATAATTTGCCGGCAAATCTTTCGCTTATTGATAAGGGCAATTTTCAGGTAGGTTATTTTCATCAGAATTCTTATTTTTTTACCAAAAAGGATAAAAATGAAGAACCCGAAACAGTAAATGAATAATAAAGGAGAATGAAAACTATGGAAGCTATCAAGAACCGCTATGAATTTGTAATGTATTTTGACGTAGAAAACGGCAACCCCAACGGCGACCCCGATGCGGGCAATACACCCAGGATCGACCCCGAAACCAATTTAGGCATCGTTACCGATGTTTGCATCAAGAGAAAGATAAGAAACTTTGTGGAGCTTACCATGAACGGTAAGGAAGGCTACAACATTCTTATCAAGGGTGACCGTTCCCTCAACTCCAAATTCACCGAAGCTTATGAAAAGCTTGGAATGCCTACAGGCAAGAACGCCGATAAGCCTGCCGATGCCGAAAAGAGGGCGCAGGAATATATCTGCAAGAATTACTATGATGTCAGAACATTCGGCGCAGTAATGAGCACAGGCGATGATCCCTGCGGAATAGTAAGGGGACCTGTTCAGATAAACTTTGCCCGCAGTATAGATCCCGTGCTTATTCAGGATATCACTATTACAAGACAGGCAAAGACGACCGAAGAGCGCCAGAACAAGTCAGGCAATTCTGAGATCGGCAGGAAGAGCATAATCCCATATGCTCTCTACCGTGCCGAGGGTTATGTTTCCGCAATGCTGGCGCAGAATGTGACACAGTTCAGCGAGGAGGATCTGGAGCTGCTCTGGACTGCCATTATCAATATGTTTGAAAACGACAGAAGTTCCGCAAGAGGAAAAATGTGCCTGAGAAAGCTTTATGTTTTCAAGCATGAAAGCGCTCTCGGCAATGCCCCTGCAGCTGTCCTTTTTGATAAGATAACCGCAGAAAGCAAGTGCAACGGAGCACCCAGAAAGTTTTCCGACTATGAGATAAGTGTTGACAGAACAATGCCCGCAGGCGTTGAGCTTATCGAGAAGATATGAGCGAAGAGCAGACCATAAACATCAGGGCAATACAGCATTATATGTATTGCCCGAGAAGGTTTGCTCTGCTTGAGCTTAACTGCGACTGGGCTGAAAATGCCTTTGTGGTAAAAGCAAACCTTATGCACGAAAACGTCCACGGCGGAGACCATAAGTTTTCCAATGACAGAATGCTTGTAAGAAGCTCTGTTGCGGTGTATAACGATGAGTACGATATTTTCGGCGTTACGGACTGCATGGAGTTTGTGAAAAGCAGGAACGGAGTGAGCATTGACGGAAGTGATGACAAGTACAAGGTGCGCATAGTGGAATACAAGCCGAAGCCGCCTAAGGGAGCGGATTTTCATGACAGTGATGCCATACAGGTATTTGCTCAGAAGATATGCGCCGACAGTATGTGGAAATGCGACAGCGAAGCATATATCTATTACTCCGAAACAAGACGGCGTGTAAAGCTTCCATTTGATACGGAGTATGAAAAGTGGGATAAAATGCTTAAAGAATATCTTTTGGGAATGAAAAAGATACTTGCTGACGGCGTTATTCCCCAAAAGGCAAGAGGCGTAAAATGTTCGGGCTGTTCGCTGTACGATGTGTGCTTCCCGAAAACGGTGCACTATAATGTCCGAGATGAAATAATGAGCGGGATAAAGGGGGAGATGTCATAAGAAAGCTGCTTAATTCACTGTACGTGCTTGATGAAACGGCATATCTTTCACTTGATGGCGAGAATATCGTCTGCCGTACAGATGAAAGTGAAAAATTCAGGATACCTTTTTCAAATGTTGAGGATATCTATTGCTTCAGCTACCGTGGCTGTTCTCCTGCACTTATGGGCAAGTGTGTGGAATATAAGATACCGCTGAATTTCATCTCTCCGCAGGGTGAGTTCCTTGCAAGAGTAGAGGGCGAGGTCAAGGGCAATGTCTATCTGCGCAAGGCCCAGTTTGATATGTTTGCCGACCCGCCTGCACTGCTTATGCAGAACACAGTGGCAGCAAAGCTTGCAAACACCCGATATGTCATAAAGCGTTCGCTTAGGGATAATCCGCAGATAGACGATGACGGCGCAGTATCCCGCTGTATTGCATATCTTGAAAGCAGTATCGACAGCGCATATGAAAACGATGACAGAGATGCTCTCATGGGCATAGAGGGCAGTGCCGCCAAAGCATATTTTGATATTTTTGACAGGCTGATACTCAGGCAGAAGGAAGATTTTGTCATGACTTCCCGAACAAAGCGTCCGCCTCTTGACAGGGTAAATGCAATGCTGTCGTATCTTTATACCATAGCGACCTGTACATGCGCATCAGCATTGGCAGCGGTGGGACTTGACAGCTATGCGGGATTTTATCATGCTCTTCGTCCCGGACGCAACAGCCTTGCCTGTGATATGGTCGAGGAGATAAGATGTATAATCGAACGCCTGGTGCTGACAATGATAAATCTCAAAATGGTAAATGCAGATGATTTTGAAGTACAGCCCGGGGGAGCGGTCTATCTCAGTAAGGACGGCAAACGCAAGGTCATAACCCAGTGGCAGGAAAAGAAGCGCACCGTGATAGTTCACACATATCTAAAGGAAAAGATACCCGTGGGACTTATTCCCTATGCACAGAGCACTTTGCTCGCAAAGTATATACGAGGCGAGATAGATGAGTATCCGTGCTTTCTGATGAAATGAGGCGGTCATAATGATGACACTTGTGTGCTATGATGTCTGCACCGAGGACAGAGGCGGAAAAACAAGGCTCCGCAAGGTGGCAAAGGAATGCCGGAACTATGGGCAGCGTGTCCAGAATTCAGTTTTTGAGATCGACGTGGACTATGGCACTTTCCTTAAAGTCAAGGATAAACTCTTGAAGATAATCGACGAAAATAAAGACAGCCTGCGGATATATTATCTTGGCAACAACTGGGAGCGCCACATTGAGCATTTCGGCATCAAGGAGACATATAATCCCGAGGGTGTCCTGATAGTTTAGCGAACCCTCAATGTTCTGAAATTTCCGTGCACTTCGCAGAAAAAACACTGTGTAAATGCCAATATACAGCAAATAATTGATTGACATCTTTTGAACAGAGACACAATAGTCCCCCATGTAGTGCGTGTGACCCTTTTTATGTCTATATGTAGGGTCACACCCTCACGGGTGTGTGAGTTGAAATTCCGTTAAATTGATATCGTTCAAGAAATTATAAGTCACACCCTCACGGGTGTGTGAGTTGAAATTTCGATGCCATAATTGAGAACTACAGCGAGGAGTCACACCCTCACGGGTGTGTGAGTTGAAATATCGAAGCAGCATCTTCATCGAGCAGTGAATCGTCACACCCTCACGGGTGTGTGAGTTGAAATTGGGATAGCAAATGTTTTTTTCAAATTTTCTGTAGTCACACCCTCACGGGTGTGTGAGTTGAAATCTTATGGCACCTGTTAATAACTGTAGTCCTATTCCTGGTCACACCCTCACGGGTGTGTGAGTTGAAATTTCCAAAGCCGTCAAATGTTGAATATTCATCGTGTGTCACACCCTCACGGGTGTGTGAGTTGAAATTTAGGCAGCAAACAAATATTGCCTGTTATTGCACAGTCACACCCTCACGGGTGTGTGAGTTGAAATCTGTATCTCATTTTGTGCCTGCTCAAAATCGCTATGGTCACACCCTCACGGGTGTGTGAGTTGAAATTTTCCTTACTGATAACGGGAAATCCGTATTCCGTCACACCCTCACGGGTGTGTGAGTTGAAATGCTTGAAAGAATAAGGCTGTAAAGTCCGCTTTCGTCACACCCTCACGGGTGTGTGAGTTGAAATTGTCATTCATATGTACCTCCCTTTCTTACTCTGGTCACACCCTCACGGGTGTGTGAGTTGAAATGCATAGTAGATAACACATTATACCAACGGTCCCATGGTCACACCCTCACGGGTGTGTGAGTTGAAATTCTTGCATCAACATTCCTAATTTATGGGATAAAGTCACACCCTCACGGGTGTGTGAGTTGAAATACAACCGTTTTGGGTTTGATATCTCCAAAGGAAGAGTCACACCCTCACGGGTGTGTGAGTTGAAATTACATTTTCCTTTCTGCATGGTTTATCATCGCAGTCACACCCTCACGGGTGTGTGAGTTGAAATACCAGATTCGTCAATAATTCTGTGAGCAGATTGTCACACCCTCACGGGTGTGTGAGTTGAAATGGGTCATTAACGCTAACATATCCCTTGTCATGGTCACACCCTCACGGGTGTGTGAGTTGAAATAATATCTGCATCATCATTATTCTTGATTTTTCTAACGTCACACCCTCACGGGTGTGTGAGTTGAAATTGGAAGATTCTTCAAGTGATGTGGGCTGCATTAAGTCACACCCTCACGGGTGTGTGAGTTGAAATCCATAGGATAAGCCTTTTCAAGAATTTCAAGAATTGTCACACCCTCACGGGTGTGTGAGTTGAAATTCCGTTTTTGGTAATAACATAATCTCTATCAGGTCACACCCTCACGGGTGTGTGAGTTGAAATTCAATGGTTCGATACATTTTTCAAGGTCAACTGTGAGTCACACCCTCACGGGTGTGTGAGTTGAAATTGCAATTTTCTGGGCAAGATGTAAGCGCTTATTGTCACACCCTCACGGGTGTGTGAGTTGAAATCCCTAAATCTAAAGCCACGTATATTTCCTTTTAGTCACACCCTCACGGGTGTGTGAGTTGAAATCTATCCCAAAAATAGATATTGCTACACCAAAAAGTCACACCCTCACGGGTGTGTGAGTTGAAATTAGCAGTAAATTTCTTTGCATCAAAATCTTTTATGTCACACCCTCACGGGTGTGTGAGTTGAAATATTCAGGAAATAAGAAAATTGCCAACACGGCATAGTCACACCCTCACGGGTGTGTGAGTTGAAATATTGTGTATTAAATACAGTTTAATAAATCTAAGGGTGTCACACCCTCACGGGTGTGTGAGTTGAAATGCCGTTTTTAGTAATAACATAATCCCTATCAGTGTCACACCCTCACGGGTGTGTGAGTTGAAATTCATTATCTTTCATAGTGGATAACACATTATACCAGTCACACCCTCACGGGTGTGTGAGTTGAAATTTATTATTTTCTTCTATCTTAGCCAAAATTACCGTCACACCCTCACGGGTGTGTGAGTTGAAATATATGTCTTATATACAATACAGTATAATAAATAGTCACACCCTCACGGGTGTGTGAGTTGAAATCACTCGGAATGTGCATTTCAGGATTTACCAAAGTTGTCACACCCTCACGGGTGTGTGAGTTGAAATAGGAAGAAGCTGAAAAGGCTCTTGCAAGCAAATAGTCACACCCTCACGGGTGTGTGAGTTGAAATAAGTGGGCTGTAACTAAGGTAATGTCCTTCTTCAGTCACACCCTCACGGGTGTGTGAGTTGAAATCCCCTTGCACCCCCGTACAGTAACACGGGGGTAGGTCACACCCTCACGGGTGTGTGAGTTGAAATATCAAAGACAGTAATATAAAGATGTGGTTTATCGTCACACCCTCACGGGTGTGTGAGTTGAAATTGACATAGCCATATCCCCCACGCTCCTTAAGCTCGTCACACCCTCACGGGTGTGTGAGTTGAAATGATAATATCGCAAACAAACTCGCCTATGGCTTTACGTCACACCCTCACGGGTGTGTGAGTTGAAATATCTGCTCTTCGGGTAATGGTAAAATACCCGGACTTGTCACACCCTCACGGGTGTGTGAGTTGAAATTTGAGAGCTTCTATAAGTTCTTCTTTCGGGACGAGTCACACCCTCACGGGTGTGTGAGTTGAAATATCTTGTGTGCATCACTGTCAGCGCCTTTGACTGTCACACCCTCACGGGTGTGTGAGTTGAAATCTGCGACAAGTGCTGAATTTTCTTCCCATGCAGTCACACCCTCACGGGTGTGTGAGTTGAAATTATCCTGCAGTGAAGCAGCAGCTGAAAAAGGGGGGTCACACCCTCACGGGTGTGTGAGTTGAAATGCCACTGTCAATTAGATCATAGATCGCTGTTTCTGTCACACCCTCACGGGTGTGTGAGTTGAAATGACCTGTCCGCCATTTATACTGTCGAATATCCCGTCACACCCTCACGGGTGTGTGAGTTGAAATTGTTTTTACATAATTCCATGATTTACGCCCTGTTATGTCACACCCTCACGGGTGTGTGAGTTGAAATCCGTCAACGGTTGTCGTTGTTTTAGACGTGCCTTGTCACACCCTCACGGGTGTGTGAGTTGAAATGGTTGTAAACATATTACCACCACCTTTTTAAATAGGTCACACCCTCACGGGTGTGTGAGTTGAAATGCCATTTATCAGAAATTATAATATAATTAGTTATGTCACACCCTCACGGGTGTGTGAGTTGAAATGAAAATAACACAGGTTATATAAACGGCTGGCATGTCACACCCTCACGGGTGTGTGAGTTGAAATCACCATTCCCACCGCCGCCCGTCTTAAAAGACATTGTCACACCCTCACGGGTGTGTGAGTTGAAATGCAAAAATTGTGTTAGTGCCGTCATTACGAATAAGTCACACCCTCACGGGTGTGTGAGTTGAAATCAACGAATTTTACAGTGCCGACCTTCGGGAAAAGTCACACCCTCACGGGTGTGTGAGTTGAAATGAAATAGAGTCTGCACGCAGAAAAATTGATATATCGTCACACCCTCACGGGTGTGTGAGTTGAAATCAAAGTGTGATTCTTACCAGAACCAGCAGGACCAGGTCACACCCTCACGGGTGTGTGAGTTGAAATGATATATTGGTACAAGTGTAGTATAATATATAGTGTCACACCCTCACGGGTGTGTGAGTTGAAATAGACAGGCATTTTTAAGTTTTGAGGGTGTAAATGGTCACACCCTCACGGGTGTGTGAGTTGAAATAATTGATGAAAATTTAGCCACGGGCGATTATATCACGTCACACCCTCACGGGTGTGTGAGTTGAAATTCCCGGTGAAGATGGTTTCTTCTGGGAGCTTCCGGTCACACCCTCACGGGTGTGTGAGTTGAAATTTTAGCCCATGGAACAAGACGAGTGCCACTATCAAGTCACACCCTCACGGGTGTGTGAGTTGAAATTGTTTTTTCTGTGTTTAGGGGACTGCCTAATATAGTCACACCCTCACGGGTGTGTGAGTTGAAATTCGGAGCTTCCGTAAATTTTTCAGCAGGGCAAGTCGGTCACACCCTCACGGGTGTGTGAGTTGAAATATTACGGACTAAAGCGGTGTCAGGTACATCATGAAGTCACACCCTCACGGGTGTGTGAGTTGAAATGGCACAACGATGCAAAATACGTTTGGTCATCTTAGTCACACCCTCACGGGTGTGTGAGTTGAAATTCCTGTTTTTTCCTCTTTGTACGTCCGACGCCCGTCACACCCTCACGGGTGTGTGAGTTGAAATAATAGGTATATAAAAGACCTTGGAAATTGGATTGGTCACACCCTCACGGGTGTGTGAGTTGAAATTGCGGCGCTTCATGTCCTTGACAGTTCCATCAGTCACACCCTCACGGGTGTGTGAGTTGAAATTCCTTGGTGATATATTTAGTAATATACTTATAACGTCACACCCTCACGGGTGTGTGAGTTGAAATCTCTGGCAGGCGTGAGGGGGGCGACCTCTGAGACGAGTCACACCCTCACGGGTGTGTGAGTTGAAATACCGTTGCACGTCTGCAGAATATCCGTCCAGTCGTCACACCCTCACGGGTGTGTGAGTTGAAATACCAAAGACGGCGAACAGCTTGTCAAGCTTACCAGTCACACCCTCACGGGTGTGTGAGTTGAAATCTCTTTGTACGTCCAACGCCCCTTTCGGACATCTTGTCACACCCTCACGGGTGTGTGAGTTGAAATACTAATATACTTGGTAATGTAGTGGCTGACCTGTCACACCCTCACGGGTGTGTGAGTTGAAATTGTGCCGAAGCCTACCTTGAATGAAAGATAATCAGTCACACCCTCACGGGTGTGTGAGTTGAAATACATTGAGGACCAGACAGGCGTTACCCTTGAAGGTCACACCCTCACGGGTGTGTGAGTTGAAATTTTCCTTGGATTATGAGAGCTTCATTGCCCTTGGTCACACCCTCACGGGTGTGTGAGTTGAAATTTGAAACGCTTCGTCGCGTGACAGTGTTTCAAGCTGTCACATCCTCACGGGTGTGTGAGTTGAAATCAGTTCAAAACCGTGCGAGCGTACAAAATCAACCGTCACACCCTCACGGGTGTGTGAGTTGAAATTGCTATCGTCAAATGTACCTGTAAAAAAATACTTGTCACACCCTCACGGGTGTGTGAGTTGAAATGGGAAGTGATACATCATGAAGAATATAGGTGGTTTGTCACACCCTCACGGGTGTGTGAGTTGAAATTTGACCGCCGCATAATATCCCGCACGGTTATGAGTCACACCCTCACGGGTGTGTGAGTTGAAATCGCTATGGCAACGCTGAGGGATAGGGCAATTCAGGTCACACCCTCACGGGTGTGTGAGTTGAAATCATAAGGTTGTTGACCTGTTCCCAGAAGTTATTGCGTCACACCCTCACGGGTGTGTGTGTTGAAATGCAAAGGAGTTTGAATAATTATGGAAAACGCACCCGGTCACACCCTCACGGGTGTGTGAGTTGAAATTAACAAGCATTATATCTATAGTGATGTCAAGTGTTGTCACACCCTCACGGGTGTGTGAGTTGAAATGACCGTAAGGTGCAGGAAGTCAAGCTAAAAATCGTCACACCCTCACGGGTGTGTGAGTTGAAATCAGCATTTCAAGCCATACCGCCTGATTATCCGTCGGTCACACCCTCACGGGTGTGTGAGTTGAAATTTGACTTATGCCCTTTGCCACTGTTTCTCCGTCGTCACACCCTCACGGGTGTGTGAGTTGAAATGTTGATGTTGCACTCACAGCAAAGAAGAATAACCCGTCACACCTTCACGGGTGTGTGAGTTGAAATTGCACCGTGCGGAACGCTGTCTCAAAGTCCTTCATAGTCACACCCTCACGGGTGTGTGAGTTGAAATTACGTGGATAACGGTACAGAGTTTTTGACCCAGTCACACCCTCACGGGTGTGTGAGTTGAAATTTCGTAATACCCCCAGTGCTCGGTGTTGCTTTCATCGTCACACCCTCACGGGTGTGTGAGTTGAAATGAAAACCAGATTTCATTTTTTGAGTGATGAAAAGTCACACCCTCACGGGTGTGTGAGTTGAAATAACGATATCCCCCTCGAAAATCATTACACCGTTCTTGTCACACCCTCACGGGTGTGTGAGTTGAAATAAAGATGAGGGCTATTCCCCTGCTAACTGGGACAGTCACACCCTCACGGGTGTGTGAGTTGAAATATGAAAGTAAATAGTGCGTATTCAGAAGAATGTAGTCACACCCTCACGGGTGTGTGAGTTGAAATTACCAGTTTGGCAAAGTCACTGTGACCTACTGCGGTCACACCCTCACGGGTATGTACTGAAAATTATGACAATTTCCAGATAGCTGATTTGCACCCATTACGCCCAAAATACAAAGCTAAAGCCAATCACAATCATATCTTAATAAATAAAAACAGCGCAGAAACTTTCGCATCTGCGCCGAACATTATTCCCTAAAAATATTAAGCAAAGCCGAAAACAGCAGATAATAAATACAGTCTGAAAGAACCGTGCAGATAATACCCGCAGCTATCATTTTAGCTGTGCCGAACAGCGGCTCTTTGATGTGACTTACCTGCGGAGCCTTGCTCTTGGCGAACAACAGGGCAGTCGCCGCAATATGCGCCGCAATGCCGATAATCAGCAGCCAAACAGCGTCGTATCTGAAAATAGAATACAGAAAAATGCAGCCTACCATAAACACAATGTTGATGATAAGATGTATGCCTGCGGAAATGTCACGCCTTGTTATTTTGCTGCAAAGAAGATTCGATGGAAAGGTTATGACCGCCGCCAAGACCGCCAGCAGCAGATTGCTTCCTACAAGTGATGCAAAGAAAAGCGAGTAGAATTCCATTGGAAAGATATTCCACAGTATCAGCCACAGCACTACAGCGGCTGCGGAGCATATTGCGGCGATTTTTTTGCGCTTAGGCGTGAAAAATGGCTCTCGGATTGTTTTGGCTTTTTCGGACATGGCTTTATGTGCGGTCAGACAGACTGACCCACGCTCCTTTCGAATAAAATAGACAACTTTTCATGCGTTTCCCATAAATATGTATTACAATGATTATACGATTTTCACGCTCTTTTGTCAAGCGGATAAAATGGCCCTGTACCGTATGAGAACCGTTCCTGCCTTGACATTCGCAGATAAAAGTGGTAAGATATATCCATATTATATATGTATGAAAGGGTGTTCATATGGATTTTTCAAAGCTGAATTTCGGCGTGGACGGCGACAGCATCACAGCAGGGGAGCAGTGGTCGTATCACGTATATAAAGAGCTGGGAATGGCTTCCCATCACAATGTTGCCGTAGGCAGCTCCGTTTGGTATAAGCGCACTATCGCGTACAGCGGCGGAAGCGTTACCACTCAGGATTATACTTCTCCCGATTTTGCTGGCATCAGCGACGGCTGGGAGGAAACTGACGACCCTGTTGAGCTTCAGAAGAGAGCCAACAACTGCGCTGTCGTTCATACCCAGCGCTTTATTGAAGAGGTAAAGAGCGGAAAGGCTCCCGTGCCCGATGTGTTCGCTTTTGCAATGGGCACAAATGACGCTGAGGACTGCCTTGGCTGCCCCGATAAGGCTCTGGAGGGCAAGACCCTTGAAGGCAATGAAAGCGTTGACCTTTTCACCGAGGCAGGCGCAGCAAGATGGTGCATACAGCGCATTATGGAGGAGTTCCCACTCTGCCGTGTGTTCGTGCTCACACCTATCCAGACCGCAACACCCGAGCATAACAAAAAGATTGAAAAGACTATCGAGGTGCTCCGCAAGGTAGCGGGCGGAATGAGCGCACAGGTCATCGACTGCTTCCACAACAGCGGTATCTGCGAGAAGTTCGAGGTGATCGGCGGCACAGGAAAATATCTCCGTGACGGACTTCACCCCGATGTTCCCGGCCAGACCCTCGAGGGAATGTATGCCGCCAAGGAGATACGCAACAATATGTTCAACTGATGTGAATGTCAGGGGTTTGTTCTGATGTTGTAGAACTCTCTTTCACGCATAGCGTAAATGGCGTTTCTGCGGCGTTCTCTGCGCTTCTGTGCAGCTTTTTCCTCAGCCTTTGCGGAAGCTCTTGCAAGTCCTGCGGAGAAGATGAGCACGCCCATGAAAGCACCGTAAAGCGCAATAAAATATGTCATTGCAGTGGGGTCGCTGGCGGCTGACAGTCTGGTGAACCTTATTGTCACAAGAGCGTCGGCGGCAACGCAGAGGGCTGCGGCAGCGGGATATTCTCTGATTATTGACATTATTTTTTTCATATTATCATATCCTCTCTTTGATTTAAATAAGCTTTTCTGCTGTTCATCATATTTACATTATAGCACACGATCTGGTCGGAAAATCGGACAGCAAATCAGACATTTTGACATCGGATATATAGAATGTACTATGAAAACGTTTGAGAAAGTTAGCTTTGCTGTTCAAATGTTAAAAATATGATAAATCGCAAAAATCCTATTGGCAATACCGAAAAAATGTGGTATAATGAGTTGAATGTGAAAATTCAGGCGGGCATTCAGCCACGCCGTTTTCAGACAAAATAAATTATGAGGTGATCACAATGAACGAAATGGAACTTTACTCACTCTGGTGCGAAAAGGCTGTTGATGACCCTGACCTTCAGACTGAACTTAAGTCTATCGCAGGTGACAGCGACGCTATCAAGGACAGATTTTACCGTGATCTGGAATTCGGTACAGGCGGTCTCCGTGGTGTTATCGGTGCAGGTTCATACAGAATGAACGTTTATACAGTAAGAAGAGCAACTCAGGGTCTTGCAGACTATGTTAACAAGGCTTTCACATCTCCCTCTGTTGCAATTTCCTACGACAGCCGTATCAAGTCCGGCGTTTTCGCTAAGGAAGCAGCATCAGTTCTGGCTGCAAACGGCATCAAGGTACATATCTATACCGAGCTTATGCCCACTCCCATGCTTTCCTACGCAGTAAGAAACCTGAAGTGCAGCGCAGGTATCATGATCACAGCTTCCCATAACCCTGCCAAGTACAACGGCTACAAGGTTTACGGTTCCGACGGCTGCCAGCTCACACTTGATGCAGCTGAGATCGTGCTCAAGAATATCGAAAGCGTTCCCATGTTTGACGGCGCAAAGACCATCTCCTATGATGACGGCGTTGCAGACGGCAGAATAAACTACATTCCCCAGTCCGTTATCGACAGCTATCTTGACGAGGTATCCAAGCAGGGTATCCACACCGATCTGGTTAAGTCCAGCGGACTCAAGGTAGTTTACACTCCTCTTAACGGCACAGGAAACAAGCCTGTAAGAGCTATCCTCAAGAAGATAGGCGTTGAGGACGTTACCGTAGTTCCCGAGCAGGAATATCCCGACGGAAACTTCCCCACCTGCCCCTTCCCCAACCCCGAGATCAAGGAAGCACTTGCAAAGGGTCTGGAGCTTTGCAACGTTGTAAAGCCTGACCTTCTCCTCGCAACCGACCCCGACTGCGACAGAGTTGGTATCGCAGTTCCTTCCGATAACGGCTATGAGCTGTTCACCGGTAACGAAGTAGGCGCAATGCTTCTCGAATACATCTGCTCCGAGAGAACAAAGATGGGCACAATGCCTGCCGATCCCGTTGCAGTAAAGACCATCGTTACAACCGATATCGCAGCTAAGATCGCTAAGGAATACGGCGTTAAGCTTATCGAAGTTCTTACAGGCTTCAAGTTCATCGGCGAGCAGATCGGCTTCCTGGAGGATAAGGGTCAGGAAGACAGATACATCTTCGGCTTCGAGGAGAGCTACGGCTATCTGGCAGGCTCCTATGTAAGAGACAAGGACGCTGTTGTTGCTTCCATGCTCATCTGCGAAATGGCTGCATTCTACCGCACCAAGGGCATTTCCCTCATTCAGGCAAGAGAGAATATGTACAAGAAGTACGGAGTATATGTTCACAGCCAGTCCTCTTTCGTTTGCGAGGGTGTGACCGGTATGGAGAGAATGAAGGAGATCATGTCCGACCTCAGAACCAACACTCCCAAGACTATCGGCGGTCTTACCGTAACACGCTTCGAGGATTACCTTGCAAGCACCTCTGTTGATACCGCAACAGGCGCAAAGACAATGCTTACACTGCCCAAGTCCGATGTGCTCACATTCAAGCTCACCGACGGCGCAAGCGTTATCATTCGTCCCTCCGGCACAGAGCCTAAGATCAAGGCTTACTACACCACCACAGGCACTACCAAGGCAGAAGCTGCTGCTCTTGAAAAGACCATTTCCGATGATTTTGCAAAGATCCTCGGTTTCTGATCGACACAATAACTGACAGATATACAAACACCGTCGGCAGGCAATGTCGGCGGGGTTATTTTTTATGTTCGGAGATGATCTGTTGAAAAAAGATCCGGCAAAAAGAGCAGTTATCTATGTTATGGGACTGTTTATAATGACATTGGGTGTATCCATATCCGTAAAATCCAATCTTGGCGTTTCCCCCGTAAGCTCAATACCATACACAATGACCTGCGTGTGGGGGATAGAGATGGGCAGAGCCACCATAATATTCCACATCGCACTGGTGCTGCTGCAGATAGCAGTGCTGCGCAGAAAATTTAAGCCTATAAATCTTCTTCAGGTACCGGTGGGAGTAATGTTCGGCGCATTCACCACGTTCTGCAATCACCTGATGACCTTTCTTCCCACCCCTGAGAATATCGTGATCCGTCTGAGCATGATGCTGGTCAGCACCCTGCTCATAGCGACTGGGATTTTCTTCTATGTTCCTGCAAATATAATGCCGCTGGCAGGCGAGGGCGCAATGCTCGCCATATCCCGGGCATCGGGCATAGAATTTTCCACCGTAAAGGTGATATTTGATATATCAATGGTCATCATATCCTTTGCGGTCTGCATGATATTTATTGGCAGCCTGGGAAGCGTAGGCGCAGGAACCATAATTGCCGCAGTGCTTGTGGGACTTGAACTGAAGCTTATAACAAAGCTTTTCGGCAGGTACCGTGACAAGCTTCTGCCGCAGAGCTGATAATACATATGCGCAAACAAAAAGCTCCCCCGAGAAATTTTCTCGGGGGAGCTTTGGATTATTATGTCATCAGCTGTCCTTTTCAGGTGCGATAGTCGTAAGCGAAAGCTTCTCGCCGTCGCTGTCAACCTTGATAGTAGTAAAGGGGTCAAGGTCGTTTGCGATCATAGTGCGGGCGATAAGAGTTTCAAGCTTGCTCTGGATATATCTCTTAAGGGGACGTGCGCCGTAAATGGGGTCATAGCCCTCCTTAGCGATAAATTCCTTAGCTTCGTCAGTGACTTCAAGCTCAAGCTGCTTGTCCTCCAGACGCTTTCTCAGACCGTCCAGCATAAGGTCGATGATAGGATATATCTCCTTCTTGGAAAGGGGCTTGTAGAATACTATCTCGTCCAGACGGTTCAGGAACTCGGGACGGAAGTGAGTTTTCAGAAGCTTATCAACCTGAGCTCTTGCCTCGGGAGTTATCTCGTTGTTCTCGTCAATACCTTCAAGGATATACTCGGAGCCAAGGTTGGAGGTCAGTATGATTATGGTGTTCTTGAAATCTACCGTTCTGCCCTGAGAGTCGGTGATACGGCCGTCATCAAGTACCTGGAGCAGAATGTTGAATACATCGGGGTGAGCCTTCTCGACCTCATCGAAGAGGACTACGGAGTAAGGCTTGCGGCGAACAGCCTCAGTCAGCTGACCGCCCTCCTCATAACCAACATATCCCGGAGGCGCTCCGATAAGACGGCTCACGGAGTGTTTCTCCATGTACTCGGTCATGTCGATACGGACAATGTTCTTTTCATCGTCAAACAGTGCCTGTGCCAGAGCCTTTGCAAGCTCGGTCTTACCAACACCTGTAGGACCCATGAAGAGGAAGGAACCGATAGGACGGTTGGGGTCCTGTATTCCCGCTCTTGAACGGAGTATTGCCTCGCTGACCTTTTGAACAGCCTCGTCCTGACCGATAACTCTCTTGTGGAGAACCTCGTCCAGATGCAGCAGCTTCTCACGCTCGCCCTCCATAAGCTTGGATACGGGTATGCCTGTCCATCTGCCAACGATCTTGGCGATCTCTTCATCTGTTACCTTGTCACGGAGCAGAGTATGCTTCTCATAGTCATCAGCAGCAGCCTCAGCCTCTTCCAGCTCTTTTTTCAGAGCAGGGAGCTTGCCGTACTTCAGCTCAGCAGCCTTGTTAAGGTCGTAGCTGCGCTCAGCTTTGGCAATGTCGGCGTTGGTGTGCTCAATGTCCTCACGGAGCTTCTGGAGACGGGAGATAGAGTTTTTCTCGTTTTCCCAGCGTGTTTTCATGGAGTTAAACTCGTCACGCAGCTCGGAAAGCTCTTTTCTTACCTCTGCCAGCTTCTCCTGAGATATCTTGTCCTCTTCCTTTTTGAGGGCAGTCTCGGCGATCTCCTTCTGCATGATCTTTCTTGCGATATCATCAAGCTCGGTAGGCATGGAGTTCATTTCCGTGCGGATGGTAGCGCAGGCTTCATCAACAAGGTCGATAGCCTTATCGGGGAGAAATCTGTCGGTAATGTAACGGTTTGAAAGAACAGCGGCGGTGATAAGTGCGCTGTCCTGAATTTTTACGCCGTGGAACACCTCGTAACGCTCTTTAAGTCCACGGAGGATAGAAATGGTATCCTCAACGGTAGGCTCATCAACACGCACGGGCTGGAAACGTCTTTCAAGCGCAGGATCCTTTTCGATGTACTGACGGTACTCGTTAAGAGTGGTCGCACCGATGCAGTGAAGCTCGCCTCTTGCAAGCATAGGCTTTAAGAGGTTGCCTGCGTCCATAGCGCCGTCGGTCTTGCCAGCGCCGACAATGGTGTGCAGCTCATCAATGAAGAGGATTATCTTGCCTTCGGACTTTTTAACTTCGTTCAGAACGGCTTTCAGACGCTCCTCAAATTCGCCCCTGAACTTAGCGCCCGAAATAAGAGCACCCATATCAAGGGAGAAGAGCTTTCTGTCCTTTAAGTTGTCGGGAACATCTCCACGGACGATACGCTGTGCCAGCCCCTCTGCAATGGCAGTTTTACCGACACCGGGTTCACCGATAAGAACGGGGTTGTTCTTGGACTTACGGGACAGGATACGGATAGTGTTTCTTATCTCGCTGTCACGGCCGATAACAGGGTCAAGCTTGTTCTGACGGGCAAGCTCCACAAGGTCCTGACCGTACTTTTTAAGCACATCATAGGTGTCCTCGGGAGTATCGGTGGTAACACGCTGGTTGCCTCTTACCTCCTGAAGAGCCTTCAGGAAGCTGTCCTTGTCAATGGCAAAGTCTTTGAATATCTGTTTGATGTCCTTGTCAGCGTTGTCAAAGTAGGAAAGCATAACGTGCTCTACGGATACAAATTCATCGCCCATGTTCTTGGCAATGGCTTCGGAGGCATTGAGCAGTCTGTCAAGGGACTGAGAGATATAAACGGTGTTCATATCACGTCCGCTGCCCGTTACCTTGGGTATATTTGCCATAACACGCTCAAGGCTGCCTGCAATAACGGTTGCGTCCTTGCCCAGCTTTTTCATCAGCTGAGGGATAAGACCGTTTTCCTGAGTCATCAGCGCATAAAGCAGATGAGGCTGATCAACGTTGGTGTTCTGGTACTCAATAGCGGTATCCTGTGCAGCCTGAATGGCTTCTATAGTCTTTTTGGTAAGTTTCTGCATATTCATAAAATTCATCTTCCTTTCAGACGGTGAGTTATATTTTCAAGTGGGGGAGTGCTTCGGTCAGCTACCTGTTGCGGCTCATGACCTCATAAAGAATATTCATATGTGACCGCTCCTTTGTACGGATATTTTGCGGGAAATTTGTATTTTAACGCCGAAAATTTCGGCACCAAAATGCTTGACAATCAAATGAAAATGTGCTATAGTTTATTTTGTAGCTTTTTTGATGAAAGGATGTGTCGTGATGCCCGCCGATAAAAACGGATTTAAAACTATTGCCGAAAACCGAAAGGCAAGGCACGATTACTTTGTCATCGAAAGCTATGAAGCCGGTATCGAGCTTGTGGGAACTGAGGTCAAGGCCATCCGCCAGGGCGGCGTTAATCTCAAGGACTCATGGTGTACTATTGAAGACGGCGAGCTGTGGGTGAAGGGAATGCACATATCTCCCTACGAACACGGCAACATTTTCAATCGTGACCCCATGCGTGTCAGAAGGCTGTTGCTCCATAAGAAGGAGATCAACAAGCTTTTCGGTACTATCAAGCAGGAGGGGCTTACTCTCATTCCTATCTCTCTTTACTTCAAGGGTTCAAGGGTCAAGATGCAGGTCGGTCTTTGCAAGGGCAAGAAGCTTCACGATAAGCGTGATGCAATGGCTGCCGAGGCTGCCAAGCGTGATATTGACAGAGCCATCAAGGAGAGAAACAGGTAAAACGTCCGCTTCATAACCTGGGGATGTAAAGGTTTCGACGGGGATTGTGAAGCATGATAAGCGAGCAGAGGACTGTGCTGATCTCTATAACCCGCACACGTTTTAAAATTAGACGACAACGATAATTTTGCTTTAGCAGCTGCGTAAGCGCTGCTCGTCTGCCCGGAAAGTACCGTGGTTCCGGCTCAGGCGTCGATTAACGGTGAACGTCATTCGGGAGTGCCTGCGCCCGTCTGATGTATTGCAGGCTACTGAGTTCAGCTGTGTGTCTGTTCACGGCTGAACGAGGGAATGTAAATAACAGACTACGCTCGTAGAAAGTCGTGTGGATTGGTTTTCGGACACGGGTTCGATTCCCGTCATCTCCACCAGATATCCGTCTGTAAGGATTTCCTTGCAGGCGGTTTTCTTTTTTCTGACTTTTTACAAGTATCAGTATAACTGCTTATTGTGACAATATAATGTTAGAATTGTGACAAATTAGTAAATTTTAGCACTCTGCGTGTAAGAGTGCTAATTTTCTACTTTCCCTCTTTTATGAGTTTATTTTACCATATTATATGTGCAGATGTCTATAGATTTCGGAAGTTTTAATTTGATTTTAATGAAATAAAATTCCCCTTACTGATATGGTTGATACATAGATCAGTAAGGGGGGATATGTATGTGTTTATTGTGGATAGGGGAGACGGCTGTGGAAAGCTACCATTTATATTTACAGTCATCACACTCATAGCTTTTGCCGAAGCTGCTGCTGAAAACGCCGGCTAACAAGAAGTACAACCGAAGCAAAAGATACTATGGATGTTTATCTTGCAACATGCGTTGCCGGCAACAAGGCAGTTTCCGAAGAAGGATATCAAAAATATATTGGTTCGACCTATATTAACTATGCTTATAACAATACCAACGTTCAAAAGATATTTGACCGCTATATTGAGCTTAAGGGTAAAATAGACGATGCGCAGGCAGTTCTGGAAGAATCAAAAAATAATCTGGGACTGTTTAAGCCGTCTCTCGATGACAATGTTTACGAACAGGCTAAGAAGGCTGTAGAAGACAATCAAAAAGTCGTTGAGAGTGCCCAGAAAGCATATCGTGAGTTCGATAATTCTATACGAACCGTAAATACCGGCATAGCAGATTTTGCGCAAAAACAAACACTCGGTGCCAAGTCCGGTAAAATCTATGAACATCAGGCTCGTGCTACCGTTGCCGCCAAAACAGTAGAGGCAGCGGCTATGACAGCTGCAAATATTGCTCTATCGTTTGGAATCAGTTTGATTGTTCAGGCGGCTGTCCTTTCACCAATCCCCACCCGCCGCATAATATAAAAAAGCGGAAAATCACAGGAACAGCGGCCCTGTGATACTCCGCCGAATACATTACCGAAAGGAGAGGGAAGATGAACGAAAACGACAAATGCAGTACAGACGGACTGACCATACCCCGGGGACGTTTTCCTCAGGATACACCTCTTGCCATGGCATATGTGCCCTATCAGGAGTGGGAGGATACCTACGCCGAGAATGTGGCTCTGGCAAAGGGCACCATATTCCCGTCGCTTGATATGCCTTTTCTTGGAAAGGAGGGCGTAGCACAGTATGGAAAATAAACGCCGTCAGCTTATGTACGCCATTCAGATGTACGACTTTTATCTGTATGAGCTCCAGCTGTACCTCGACACTCACCCCACCTGCCGCAACGGACTTTTTGCGTTCAGACGATACAAAGAGCTGCGTGAAAAGGCAGTACGGTCATATAATGAGATGTTTGGACCTCTGACACCTATCCAGTCAGGCTGCGAAAATGTCTTTGAATGGGCAAAGGGTCCCTGGCCGTGGGAAAAGGAGGCTAACTGATATGTGGATATATGAAAAAAAGCTCCAGTATCCCGTTAACATCAAAAATCCGAATCCTGCTCTGGCTAAAATGATAATTTCACAGCTTGGCGGTCCCGACGGTGAGCTTGCTGCATCACTAAGATACCTGAGCCAGAGATATACCGCACCCTATGCTCAGGTAAAGGGCATTCTGACCGATGTCGGCACCGAGGAGCTTGCTCATGTTGAGATGATCTCATCTATAGTATATCAGCTGACCAAGAACCTTACTCCCGAGCAGATAAAGCAGGGCGGCCTGGACGCATACTATGTTGACCATACGCTGGGCATCTATCCGTCATCGGCAGCAGGCGTTCCGTTCACCGCAGCGTACTTCCAGTCAAAGGGAGATATTCTCACCGATCTCCATGAAAACATGGCTGCGGAACAGAAAGCTCGCTCGACCTACGATAATATCCTGCGTTTTGCAGATGATCCCGATGTCCGTGACCCCATAAAGTTCCTGAGACAGCGTGAGATCGTACATTTCCAGAGGTTTGGTGATACAAAACGTACAAAGTAAAATTTTTAAAAGGTTAATGGCACTATTTTAGCACGTATTTAAGCGCATAACAAGTGATTGTGTGTCTAAATATATGTTAAAGATAACAATGTGAATAACGTGTATTATGCGGATATTATGTTAATAAATATTTGCTTGAATAGAAGTGCCAAGCACTTTTTATGATCAATTATATTTTTGTTATATCCAACCATGATAAAATTTTAAAGAAGAAAGACATAGCTAAAAACCATATTGAAATGGCAACTGAAAAATAATATATTAAATTTAAAAAACACATAATATTTATCACAATCTTTTTCCATATAGAACTATACCATTTAAATTTATTCCGTTGTCCAACCGTGAGTATTTTTGTTCCAAAACCTTTGGCTGAATCACAGTATAATTTAATAAATTTATCACAAAAGACATTATATGTTTTTATACTTGCCTTTTTTTCAAAATCTAAAAATGATTTTTGCAGTTTAAAAGGGACGTACATATATTTATCATGAAAAAGTTTATGGATGGACGATTTAGCAGCATTAAAAGATGGGTTAGTAAAATCTGTTTTATATAAATGTTGTTCGATTATTTGCATTAGCGGCAAATAAAACTCTTTAAACGCAGTTTCATTCTTTTCATAATTTTTATGTGATTTAAAAGCTCCAACACCGTAAATTGAAGTTATTAACGTTGTAATAGCAACTAGAATAGAATTTATAATATTAATTGCTTCTATATTTATATCCATTTTACAACCTCCTTATTTTCTATTTTCATGGTATCAGAATTATGGTAATAATATACTATTTCTTTCTGAGCAAGTCTTTCTTTTTATCTGACCAAAACCTTGGCCTTTCAAAAATAAGAATTAGCTGATCCATTGTTGAGTTTACACCAATACCACCAACGGAAACACTATTTTTTCCGAGTTCATTTGTAAATGTGCATTTTAATTTCCAGCCTTCAGCACTATAACTACTAAGAACACGGTTAAGCTTTTGAATATCTGTAACACCACTTGAAGTATCATAAACTGTTTCCACAGCATATTCTACAATGTTTTCATTAATTATTTCATCTCTTAGTTTACTTATTTCATCAAGAATCTTGAAGTTTATGTACTGCATTATTTCTGTTTCATCAGAATTTTCAAGGGTATGGTGTACTTCTTTAACATAAGATGTTGTTCCAGGAATATAAAGTGCATCTCCCTGAGAGGATAATATTTTTGCTGCTGCATCAATATTAGCTTGTGTAAACTGGTATCCTTTTTCTGTAAGATATGTTATTACTACTGATTTGCTGTATCTTACTCCTTCAGATGAAATTGCAAAATCCTCATCATTTTCTTCATCAACATTTATAGTGTGACCTTCTGACGTATGTTCTTTTTGTTCTGTCCATTTGTCAACAAGGCCATTTTTTACCATATTATCAACTACAGATTTTAAAAGCTTTTCAGTCATTCTTATTTTCCTTTCTTTATAGAGTTATTGTAAAAGAAACTAATAAATTGCTCTATTATGTAATTTTTAAGTATATTATATAATATTACATTGCTTTTGTCAACCAAAATTTGAAAATATTTATGAGTGCTATTAAATGACTCTATAAAGAAAGCATAACAAGGCTTTATAGTGCTACATCAATTTTCATTATTCATTGATAACAACACACTCAATATATTTGCCAAACAAACAATTAGATAATATTTTTAGTTTTATGTTTGGTGCAAACAGCAATTCATTTTCTCCCATATCCGATATCAAATCAACATAAACACAAGGCGTACCTTTAGGAACAAATATGTATAAAAGAGAATGATGTTTAAGGGTTGCATAATTTCTATTAGACACAGCATCTAATGATAGGGTTGTACTGAAGAAGCCCTTATCCGTTAAAATAGAATTTCGTTTTATTAGTTTGATATTGCTCCATTTTTTCATATCTTTTAAAAGGTCAGTATCTACATATCTATAAACTAATATATCTTCAGGCAAATGCTGTTTTTGTATTTCGTTAATTCCGTCAATAAACATCTCTTTTGTAACATTACTATCTTTAAAATCATATTTATCAACACTTGACTCCCTTAAAATCCTATTATAGATGTAATGTATGCCTTGCGTATAGTTTCTAAAGAATTGTTCTGCTGGGGTCACTGGTTTATAATGTTGATCTTGTAATTGTGGCATCCAGTCACCGTAGTGCTTTTTGCCCCATTGTGTAGCTTCATCTTTATTTGTAAATTCTCTGAATGACTCATAATTAAATTGCATATTTTGTCCTCTAACATATAATTTTTATTCTATTATAGTGTTCATATATTGTTTTGTCAATAAAAAGTCAATTTCCTTCATATCACGAACATATTTCAAAAAAGCCCTAATACATTCCAACCTCAGTATTTATCGCACTTTCAGAACATTTAAGCCAAAATCCATAGAAGGTAATTTATCACTTTACTACACTAAAGGATATAGATTTTATCGGCATTTCCTCGAAAGTGAGCAAAAAGTATTTATATCCTACTAAAATGATAGGATATAAAACTATAAAAATACTCCGCTCCCAACTTTCAAATGCCCTCAATCCCTTTATTTAAGCCACTTTCAGCACATATCAACTTATAAATTATCCTCTAATACCGAATACATCAGCATTCTATAAGTATATTACAGCCTTTTTGATAATCAAAACGTCCGCAAAGTGGCTATAATTCAAGACTTCAGAACTTTACACCCTCATTTTTCACCGACAAACTCACCGAACCCCGATAAATACAACATTTAAGGCTGATACCTCTTTTTGTGGAAGTATCAGCCTAATTTTTTACCTATTCACATATTCTTTAATGAGTTTATCCAGTGTTACCCTTGAAACTCCTATCTGCATAGCAAATTCAACTTTGTTTATCTCACGCATTATATATTCACCGTAATACTTTTCAAAGTCGGGAATTACTTTAGGTTTTCTGCCTTTATACACACCGTTACGCTTTGCAATGGCTATGCCCTCTTTCTGACGTTCAAGCAAATTTGTCCTCTCAAATTCATTTATTGCTGCGATCATCGTGAGCATAAGTTTTCCAGTTGGCGTTGATGTATCAATGTTTTCCTTGTTGCTAACAAGGTGTATTCCCTTTGTTTTAAGCGCTTCCACAATTTCAAGCAAATCTTTTGTACTTCTTGCAAGTCTTGAAAAATCGTGTATATAGATAGTATCACCTTCACGGGCAAAGTCAAGCATCTCTTTGAGTTTAGGACGGTTAGTATCCTTGGCTGATACTTTTTCAGTAAACCATTTTGTCACACCGTATTTTTTAAGGGCTTCAATCTGCCTTGCCTCATTCTGTTCTTCCGTTGATACTCTTACATAAGCTATCTTCATTTGAAAGTCCTCCTTGTAAAATTAGGGTGTACCCTATTTGTATTTGTTTCCGATACCTTGAATATGTAAAGATAGGCTTGTATTTGGCTTTATTTTACATTATGTAAACAGGGTCAAGAGCCTATCTTTACAAGTTGTTTCTAAATATAACCGCCCTTGCTATTAAGGACGGCTATAGTTTGACAGATCGTTATTTATCTGATATTTTGGCGAATTGTTTAAGACCTTTTGTTATTCTCCGTTTAAGCACACGCAAAGCCTTTTTTCTGTAAAGGTCATTATAACTATAAGTGAGCTCAAAGTATTTAATATCTCTGAATATCGTTGCCTTTCGGTTATTCTCATAATATGTATATATAAGGGTCATATTTTCCGAGAATTTTCCATCTGCATCAATTTTAAGAAGCAAAGATATTTGACCAGTTTTAAGAGTAGTATTAACTGAACCATTTTTCAACAATTCAGTTAATAAGTCAGCATCATCATCAAGAATATTCCGCCTAATATCCTGTGTTACACACTCCGCAACGAAGCCTTTAAATACTATAGGCATATTTTTTCCAGTCAACGGTATTTCTATAGTAATATAATCATCTTTGAATATTTCCGAAGCTGTAAAGTTTAAAACATCATTTCCCATAATTGATTTACAATTCCTTTCTAAAATTGATTTATTCAGCCTTGTTAAATATCATTGCCAAACCTAACGGCACTAAAAGCAATGCAGCGGTGAGATCATAACAGCCGTTATCTTCACTGACAAGCACAGATATTACGCCTAAGATTATAAAAAGTATTCCACAAAGCTTATTACTTTTATTTGTTGTTTCCATTTCTTTTGCCCTCGTGAGATTATTTATTTATATGGTGTGTGCATTTCTGCATATCCTTGAAATTCCTTTTAAGCGTTTTCAAAGCCTGCGACTTAAAATATTCCGCTGTTTCACGGTCAAATGATATACCTATTATATAGTCTATATCGTGGTCATCTGATTTATTGAAGTAGGTGTATGTACTCAAGGTAAAGCACAAATCATAAACAGTATCGGTAAAGAAGGCAACTGTCATCTTACAGAAAACCGCAACAACGTTATCGTTATTCAAGGCGTTGTTATATGCTTCCAACAGATCGTCATAACCTGCATTTTTAAGAAACTCAATAGCCTCATCGGTGAGAATGAATGTAATCTCTGTTGCACCATCCTCAAAAGCTTTGATATTGTTTTTATTCATTTTTAATAGCCTCCTCAGTTTTGCTTTTAGTGTACTTATAGACAATATTCATAAGCTTATCAGAAACATTGTCTATACTACTATCCAATGCTTTCAAGGTGGTTTCTTGCGTTCTCAGAAGGGCAAGAGCATTATTCATGGCAGATCTGACTTCTAAACTTGCGTTTATATCAAAGCCATCATCAAGAATTTTGTAAAGTGCAATGTTAAGTGCTCGGTTTTCTGACATCTCTTCATAAAGTCCATCAAAGCCACTGCTTGCAATGTTATAAATTTCATTGCATATTGACAAACGTTCACTGCTTTCGCTGTTTTCATTATTCATCGTTAAAACCTCCAAAAAATCTATTGACTTTTAAGGCTGCCAGTGCTATTATAATAGTATGTGACAGCCTTATTGACTGGTGTTGTTGCTATGCCCTTGTGTTTGTTGGTGGCTTTCACAAGGGCTTTTCCTTTTATCTAACGGTTAAGCGTTCATAAGATGAAGCCTTGAGGAATGCCGTATAAATAGTAGGCTCTTTTTCCTGCAATGCCTTGCTGTCAATGCGGTTTGTTGTGACCATTGCAAGACTGCACTTGTATTCACCTATTACCATCTTGTCAAGTTCCTGCGTTCTCATCTCAGACTTGATAATGTTTTCAAGCTCTGAAATTCTTGCCTCTGCCTCCTCTTTGAGAAGCTTATATTCTTTAAGCTCCTTGATTACTGCGTGCAGATCGTTTGTACTCATTGTGATGTACCTCCATATTATTTTTAGGTCTTTGCCTATGGAATAGGGCTGATTTATCGGCTCAACCCTTTAGAAGCCTTTTACTTGTGTTCTCTATGCTTTTCAAGCCTTACGCTTGCGTTAGTGTTTTCTTTGTATTCTTTGTAACGCTCTTTAGCTTCTTTGTATGTATATTCAGAACATTCACATTCCCATCCGTAACCGTAATTTGTCATTATATCCCATCTGTCAATGGTTTTTCTTTTATTAGTGTTTTTCATTTGTTTAACCTCCTGTGTTTTTGTTTTGGTGTTGTCCTTTACTGTATATTATTATAGCACTGTTTAACCGTGTTGTCTATTCGCAAAATACATAAAGTTTAACCGTGTAATTTGTGAATATATTACACGGTTAAACCATTTGAAATATTTATCAAAATATGTTATACTTAAATAAAGACATACCAATTTTAAATTAATAGAAAGAAGGAATAATATGTCAGTGTCAAGAGCTAAAAGAGCAAGCAATAATAAATGGGATAAAGAAAATATGAAAATTGTTGCGTGCAAAATAAAAAAAGATGATGCAGAAGCTTTCAAACAATACGCCGATGAAAAAAATACAACTCCTAATGCTTTATTAAGAAATTATATTTATAATTGTATTGAAAAGGGTGAAACATCAGACAATAACGACAATGAATAATTACAGAAAACTGCACAAAATACACGGTTAAACATTGTATATTTTATCAATTGATTTCACGGTTTAACAGTGTTATAATAATATCAAGAAATAAATCAAAAGAGCAACAAACTCAGAATGAAAGGTCTTGATATTATGTTAAAATGGTTTAAGACAGCACACACAATAGAGGACGTAAAGCACACATATAGAACACTTTGCAAGCAGTATCACCCAGACATACACGGAGCGGCAACAGAAGAGATCATGAAGGAAATCAACGCAGAGTATGAAACAGCCTTTAACCATTTTAAGAATATTCACCAGTCAGCAGATAACACAGATCAGACTTACACAAAAGAAACCACAGAGACGCCCGAGGCTTTCAAACATATCATTGATAGCTTGATAAACTGCGAAGGACTTGAGATAAACCTTGTTGGTTCTTGGATATGGCTCACGGGTAATACATTCACTTATAAGGATATTATCAAGGAATTAGGCTTTAGATGGGCTTCAAATAAAAAGGCTTGGTACTGGAGAGCAGAGGAAAATGCCGTTGTTAATCATCGGAAAATGAGCCTTGACGAGATAAAAAATAAATATGGTTGTGAAGTAGTACACACTAATTCAAGAAAAGCAATAGCAACAGCATAAAGATTAAAGGGTATTCGCTAAATCGGTGAATACCCTTTTTATCACTTTATTTCTTTATCAGTTTAATATTGTACTGTAATACAGCGTATAAGCTGCTACAATGCACTGTATGGCGTTCTAATGGCGTTATAGTATAATTTGACGGCTAAATTTTAAACGCCGTGTATGGCTTGCTGGGTGGCTGTATGGACGTGCTGTAAATCAAAGGCGTATATGAATGTGTTAAGGGGATATGTTTACATTTTAAAAGCCTACTGATTTGGTAGGAATAGGTATAGTAGTTCCAGTCTACTCACACGCCATTTTTTTGACACCGAATCGAAAGCGTGACCATAAATTAAATGTTCGCTTTTTAGATAAGTTCCTTGATAAATCGATTTAAATATGGTATAATTATTTCATAAAATCCGTAAAGGAGATTCTTTATGAAATTTGTTTTTAGACAAGGATTACTTGAAGCAATTACTGGAGATATTGCAGATGATATGGTAAATACTATTGATAATGACAATAAAACAATAGATGTAAAAACTACAGTATCATCTATAAATTCTTTACCTAACGTTGTCTATCATGGTACAAATACAGCACATAAGGATAGCCTATTAGCAGGCATTAACGTATATAAAGGGTATAAATCTGTCGATTTTGGACAAGGATTTTATACAACAAGTCATTATGAACAAGCGAAGAAACTTGCTTATGAACGTGCTATAGCATATAATAAACGGCATAAGAATAAATCACCAGTACATCCCATGATTCTCAAATATAAAATAAATAAAGATAAACTTTCAGAATATAAGGGATTGATTTTTGATTCGCCCAACGATAGATGGAAAGAATTTATATTTAATAATCGTGTAGGTATTGACTTTTCGGTTTCAAAATATTATAATAAGAATGGAAAGTATAGTTTCGTATATGGCTGTGTAGCTGATTCAAATATCACTGAAATGGTTGGATTTGTTCAACGCAAACAAATTACATATGGCGATTTTGTTGATAAATTAAAAGCATTGAAGCAGTACGATTACGATCAATTATCTTTCCATACACCTGAAGTTGTTAATGTATTAGACTTACTTGAGATTGAAATAATAGAAATGGAGGCGATTTTGATTGAATAACAAGACATTGCAGTTTGTTGCAGAAGCTATAAGAGACAATTATGAATATAGCTTAGATGATTCCATTGAAATTGTTACTAACTCATTTTTGCCTGAGCTTCTTAAAGAATTACCCGATTATGTAACTCATTATGATGCTGAATACTGGGCGTCTGAAATAATGAGTGATATTATGGCAAGATAAAACAAAATATGTTGACTTAACTTAAACGCTGTCCGAAATTCGGACGGCGTTTTTGTTTACTATGTCAATTGCATTAGTAGTGTGCTTATGGTAGTATATACTTATGGAAATATACTTATAGAAACTTTGGCATAAGTATATTAGTTGTTCTATAAGTATATATCATAGCTTCTATAAGTATATGTTGAATAGGTTTATCAGAATAAACAGGAGGTTGCTTCTTATGGGAAATTCAGCGACAAAGGCAAAAAATAAGTATAATAAAGCGGTATACGATCAAATTTCTATAAAACCTCCAAAGGGAACTAAATCACAATGGCAATCAGAAGCAGAGAAACACGGGGAGAAATTGACCGAGTACATAACCAACGCTGTTAAAATGAGAATGGAAAGTGATAGGAAACAGGAAGAAGACGCTCTTCTT
>UMLJ01012567.1_pt1 | contig 47927 bp, 35 predicted proteins | sample 1966521 | NCBI WGS metagenome assembly UMLJ01 (sample SAMEA4836199, study PRJEB28245) | human gut metagenome | biome: gut microbiome; material: fecal sample | place: Denmark | collected 2008
TCACAAACACAGCCTCAGGAAACTCCGTCTCCGAATCGGGAAAGAATCCGATGCAGAGAGCACCGATGGTGGCGATTGCCATCAAGAAGTCCTCATCAAACATTTCGCCATGGGCGATGCCCTCGGCAGCCTCCATCAAGGTCTCATGCCCTATTATTAAATAAGGTATAAGATAAACGATCAGCAACTGCCAAGTGACAAGGTTGCAATTCTTCTCCACCCAAATCGCACCGACCAGCAAGACTGCTGTCACAGCGATGAGGATGATTTTCTTTTTCATTTCTTCCATGATATGATACTTTTTGTTACACATTCTTTTATATCTCTTTTCCTAGCGGTCAGTCCGCCACTTCTCCTTTCGGGTGCAAAATTACAAAAAGGCTTCTGCAACCGAGTTGCAAAAGCCTTTTCCACTACTATTTTCTACAACATACACCACATCGTGACGAGGAATGGCACGGAGAAATCGACCACAAAACCATGGAAGAGCGATACCACCACATATTGTTGTCCACAAGTTTGCGAGATGATAGGCAACGTAGTGTCCATGGTCGTGGCACCCCCCGAAGAGATGGGAGCCAACGGTCCAAACACCTTTGCCAACAAGGGAGCAATCAAGAGGGTGAGTATCTCCCGATAGATATTCGCCAGGAGAGCCACCGTCCCCAGTTCCGCCCCACGATATTGGGTAATGAAGATACTGGATATGGAATAATAGGCAAAGCCGCTTCCCACCGCCATACAGTCGGTGACGCCTCGGTATTGCAAGAAGAGCCATGCCACAAGACTACCAGCAAAGCTGCCCAATATCGTCGCCACGGGCAACAGTGCCAATCGTGGATTCAGCGATCGGAACTCGCTCACGATATTGTCATTGCTGCCGATGCTCATTCCCACACAGAAGAGCAAGCAGCATAGGGCGGCGAAAGTAACTCTGCTATCCATCAAGAGAGCCGGCGCCAAGTCCAGTCGTCCCAGGCAAACTCCCAAGACGAAGAATCCCACTACGATCAGACTCCCTTTCATCTGGTAGCCCCTCCTTTCCTACCGATATATTTCCAGAGCATCCATGCTCCTACACAACTTCCCAGGATTGTCAGTACCGAAACCACCAGTGCCTCGACTCCCAAAGTAGGGAGTGCCTGCATGATATGTTCGTTGCCTCCCACCTCGATGCCCATCAAGAATAGGAGTATCCAAACCCAAAGGTTGATGACTTTCGACAGCCATTCTGTCTTGTTCTTTCGGAATCCGTATCCCACAAAGATTCCCATGAATATAAAAGCTACTACTATAAACATGTTTGCAAAGTTACAGCAAATCGAAGACAATACAAAATAAATTGTGATTTATTTATAGACAATTCGCACTGTCAATTTCCCTAAAAGTCAGCAAAAACGAGACTTTTTTCTTGCTTTTCGCTGATTTCTCAAGACTTTTTCTTGGAGATTTAGAGAACATATCTTATCTTTGCAAAATAATTATCATACTATATATCAATGAGTTACGCAAACATCACAGGAAGCAAAGAGAATGCAGATCAGCCTACATCACTTATCTCCCAATAACCCGTCTTGTTGCTGCCTATACGGCTAATCAGTCCTTTCTCCTTGAGCGTTGTAAGGTGCTTTCTCACCATGCGGTCGCTAATACCCAAAGCCTCAGCCACCAAGGCTGTAGTCAAATGATTATCAGCCCTCAACATATTATATACGTTCCAAGTCATCGCTTGTATCTCGGGGAAAGCTTCCAATAATTTATTAGGAACTTTATTAGGAACTTTATTAGGAACTTTATTAGGAAATACCTGTATAGGATTTCCCTTATGAGCTTCGAGCGTTTTCAATATCTCCCCAAGCATAAAGTCTATGAAAGGATCAGAATTGGCAGCATTGCTGCTAACCGTAATAGCATCATAGTATTGTTGCTGATGTGCACACATCCCTCATCAGAAAAATAGCGTTTGCCATTATGTGTATATCTTGCTTGATATTTCCACCTCTTATTAAGAAGTCACTTTCTTGCCTTTTCTAAGAGAAGAAATGCGCATTTTAAGAAAAGCTCCTAAATGAAAAAGCTCCGCCATTATAGACAGAGCTTTTCATTTATTCGCTAGGTTGCAATCGGAGCGCCATAGGCATCCAAAATACAGACCTTAACGTCCTAAAATAAAACGACCCACACATTTGAGCATCGTTGAGAGGCTTTTGGGGTTCTGGTGCTACAAAAGTACAAAGATTATCTGAATCCTCCAAATTTTCTGAAGACCTTTTTTATCTTGTGCGAAAAAGTCGAAAGGTTTTACACATTCTCCATTTCTTTCATTTTGATTTTCCATTTTCATTCTCCCTTCACTTTTGCCACATCACATTTGATATTCAGCGACTTGCAGTGAAGGGACAACAACGTGAGACTTCTCCCTACAGCCCACCTATGTGGTTTAACGATTTTAGTTGACCACTTTTACTCTTATTCATGAGGTAGGTTGACTCAGTTAACACTTACTAGGCAGACTACTCCTCTGAACAAGGGGGACCACTCCTAAGCTCAAAGGGGGCTATCGCTAAGGACGAAGGGGAGTGTTTCTAAGGACGAAGGGGCAAAAACCTCACTCTGGCGATCGTCCCACTATAGCGAAACATATGTCCGGGCATAGTGAAACATATGTTTGGGCGTAGTGGGACATATGTTTGGGCGTAGAGGGAAGGTCGCCGAGAAGGAGTTTTTCACCCTCTGACTCCCACTCCGACTCCCTGCGCTCCTATCACTTCCTCCCTACTCAGTTTTCTGCGATTTTATACGCCGTAGGTATTGCAAAAGGGGTGGTGAATGTTGTATCTTTGCAAAAAACATCTAAAGATTAAGCATCATGATAAAAAACGTCATCAAGAAGCTGCTCGATGATACCCAGTACATCACAGCCATCGAAAAGCAGAACAGCCTGCTCCAACAGAAGAACGTGCTCCTCCAACAAAACCTTGAAAAGGTGAAAGCTGACAAGGTAGAGGACGAGGATGCCAAGTACAAGAAACGTAGCCGCAACTACCTGAGACCGATTGACGAGATGACCTCTTGGTTGCTCAGTCACTATGAGTTCCGCTACAACGTCATCACCGATGTCTTCGAATATCGCAAGACAGCGGAGGAAGGCGACGATGATGAGGTATATCGCACTGACGAGAAAGGCTCCTTTGCCGTCATCGACAAGTATGCCATCAACTCCATCGCCATCGAGGTGCAAGAGGCAGGCATCTTCGTGCGTGACCACTTCGTGGAACGACTCATCAAGTCGAAGTACGCCAAACCCTACCACCCCATCCGCTTCTATATTAATAAGGTGAACGGAACCTGGGACGGCAAGGAGCGCATCAGCGACTTCCTGCGCCGCATCAACCAGTCGGACTACTGTCAGAAGATGGGAAGAATCTGGCTCCGAGCCATGGTGGCACAGATGGCTGGCATCGACGCAAACCACGCCAACAGCGTGATGCTCACCTTGGTCTCTCCCACCCAAGGCTTGCACAAGAGCACTTTTCTCAGAAATCTTCTCCCCCTGGAGTTGAGAGACTACTACACCGACGACTTTTCTCTCAACCAGAAAGGAAACGCCCAGAGAAAAATCGTGGAGTTTGCCATCATCAACGACGATGAGCTAGACAAGGAGAACCCGAAGAAGATGCCGATGATGAAGACGCTGATGCAGACCATGAAACCGAGCTTCATCGGTGCCTACAAGAAGAACTTCAACCGCCTCCCTCGTGCCGCTTCGTTCACGGGTACGAGCAACAGCCGTGAACTCCTCACCGACCGCACGGGTTCTCGCCGCTTCCTCATCCTCGAACCCGACAGCATGATTGATGTAGAGGGAATAGAGCACGACCAAATCTATGCCCAACTCTTGCAGGAGATAGAGCAAGGCGAACCATACTATTTCTCGAAAGCCGATGAACAGGAGATGCAAGTCCACAACGAGCCTTACTATGTGAAGACCGACTTGGAACGTTCCATCACCTCTCGCTTCCGCATCTTCGAGGCTGGAGAGGAAGCCATCAAGATGAGTGCCAGCACCGTGCTAGGAAAACTGAAGGAACAGAAAGTGAAGGGCATCGAAAACATCACCATCAACACTTTCAGCAAAATCCTCACTCGTCTCTTCGGAAGTCCTATACACACCAACCTTGGCAATCTCTACGCCATCCGAGAAGTATAGCCTCTCCTTCCACCCGAGGCATGAACACCACTAATGCGAAAAGCTCCCTTCACTGTAATCCGCTGACTATCAAGCATTGTCGGCGAAAAGTGAAGGGAGCTTTGCATCACACTCCTATTCTACGATAGATAAACATCCTGCCCACTTTCTCCTTCGTCATCTTCGGGAACTCGCCCTCGCAATAACCATCGAGGACCTTGCGGGCATGATGCTTGCAGACTCCATGCAAGCCTTGGAAAGCGGAAACCGTGATGAAACCGTGCTCCTTGCAATAGTTGGTAATATCGACCAGTTCCTGACTAGCATCCCTGGCAGGCATCTTCACCTTCCAGTCCACACGTCCGAAACCATGGCAATGCTTGGCAAGGAACTCCTTGTTGAGTGCCTTCGTCACCCTCACCTCCAAGCCAGCGAACTCCACCTCGTTGGAAGGAATCAAGTCGCCCACGTGATAAGGCTTGCGATACTCATTGCCATCATCGTCTCTATGTCGGCGCACCGCCAACTTAGGTCGGACAATAAACATATTGCCGATTTTCACTTCCATTCCCATCGACAGGGCATAGAGCATCTCGTCCTCTATGGCATCGATGGCAGCCACAAACTGGGCTGGAGTCATCTGGTTATGACTTCTCATCCCCGTCTTCATATCCTTGAAATCATAGATGTCCTTGGTTACGAACTGAGGATGAATCAAATACTCGCCAGTCTCGTCTTTCATCGGAGATCGGTGCTCGATATAACCTATTGGTCCTTTAGATCTTGGCATAGTTATCTTTTTTTAAAAGTAAAGTTAAAAAGCAATCATTAATCACGTCTTGAGGCAAGAATACATTCTGAGTGACACCATCCATGGCAGGTCGTTTCAAGAACAAGACATAGGTCACTTCCCTACCTTTAATAAAAGGACAAAGACGGGAACGCTCCTTGAGATTCTCCAACAGCCTTTCAGCATATTCGCCTTCCGTCCATTTACATTCTCCTATCAACACTTTCTTCTTATCCTGTGATTCAGCCACGACATCCAGTTCTACACTCTTGTCACGTGAGACGCTTCCCCACCATCGGCTGGCTACATTCCAAACTGTGCCATCTATCAAGTTGCCACTCACGGCATGACGACAGAGGATTTTCCATCGTGCTCCAACGAACTCCGACAAACTGCCCTCTATCATCCTGCATACCATCTCCGACCTGCCCAAGCCTATGAGTGAACGATTTGGAATCACATAACGATAGAAAAAACTCATAAATGGGTCTGCCACCTTATATTACCTATCAAAGAGAGCAAGGTGGATGACATGGTGGTCTGTGACATATCATCCATAAAGAGACGCACAGGTTCCTCATAAAGAGTACCATTCACATCCTACACATGATATTTCACCGCCTCCATCATTGAGAGCTATCTACAAATTCCATATCTGCAATAATTATGTTTTGCAAAAATAATGTTTTCAATGCATAATTCAATGCGAATAGAGATATTCTTGTAATAATTTAACGTTTAATGGGCTTTTTCATGTATCTTGGTTTCCTGCCCTCCAATACTTCTCCGACTATCTGCAAAGAGGATACTATTCATTTACCAATGATGACATCCCCCAGTACATCCAACAAGTGGTCAATGCCACCATAGATACTAAAACGCCAAAATATTTGGAAATATGGAAACTTTTGGCTAACTTTGCCCACACAATTATCAATTCAACTAACAACATGAGAATAAACAAGACATTCGTAACCCTTGGCTTGGCTACTGCCCTCTTGCAAATGCCAGCCTCATCATTCGCCCAAACATCGGGCGCAAGTCACAAACAGAACCCATTGCTCTCGTCTAGCACCCTGCCATTTGGTGCGCCAGACTTCAGCAAGATTCAGGAGAGTGATTACCTGCCTGCCATCAAGGCTGCCATCCAAAACCAGCGTGAGAACATTCAAAAGATCGTCAACAACAAGCAGAAACCTAACTTCAAGAACACCATCCTCGCTTATGAGGAGAGCGGTGTGCTCCTCGACCGAGTGAGCAGCGTGTTCTTCGGACTCACCAGTGCCCACAAGACACCTGTCATCGCCGAGACACAGAAGACTGTGACACCTCTGCTCACCGAACTAGAAAATGAAATCTCGTTCAACCAAAAACTCTTCGAGCGCATCAAGTATGTCTATGACCATGAGTACAGCAAGCTCAAGGGCGAGGACCAGCGACTCACAGAAGTCATCTACAAAGGTTTTGTACGCTCCGGTGCCATGCTCTCTACCGAGAAGATGGAGCGCATGAAGGAAATCAACAATCGCATCTCCGAACTTCAACAACAGTGGGGCAACCTCCTTCCTGCCGCCACCAACAACGCCGTGGTCTGGGTGAACAGCAAGGAAGAATTGACAGGACTGAGTGATGCAGACATCGCACAATGCAAGAAGGATGCGGAAAGCCGTGGAGGCAAGGCTCCTTATTGCATCGTCATCATCAATACCACCCAACAGCCTATCCTCACAACCCTCGCCAATCGTGAGACTCGCCGCCGAGTGTATGAGGCTTCCATCCACCGTGCCGATGGTACCAACCCAGACTTCAACACCTTCCCTATCGTAACAGAAATCGCCAAGTTGCGTGCAGAGAAAGGCAAGTTGATGGGGTACGACACCTACGCCGACTACTCCTTGGAGAAGACGATGGCAAAGACATCCGACAACGTATATAACTTCTTGAAGCAACTCATCAAGGAATATGCGCCAAAGGCTGATGCAGAGACCAAGGCGATAGAGGAATATGCACAGAAGACCGAAGGCAAGGACTTCAAACTTCAGCCATACGACCGCTTCTACTATTCAGCCAAGATGAAGAAGGAGATGCTCAACATCACCGACGACGAGGTGAAGCCTTACTTCAATATCGACAGCATCCAGGTGAACGGTGTGTTCTACGCTGCCCATCGTGTATATGGACTCAACTTCAAGGAGCGCAAGGACATCCCAACCTATCACCCAGACATGAAGGTATTTGAGGTTTCCGACAAGAATGGCAAGCCGCTTGCCCTCTTCTATAGCGACTATTTCCGTCGTCCTACCAAGCGAGGCGGTGCATGGATGAGCAGCTTCGCCAAACAGAGCGAGCAGCGCCATCAGTTGCCTATTATATATAATGTATGCAACTTTGCCAAGGCTCCGGAAGGTCAACCTTCCTTGGTGACTTGGGATGAGGCGACCACCATGTTCCATGAGTTCGGTCATGCTCTCCACGGCATCTTGTCGAAGTGCAAGTACAACACCCTCTCAGGCACAGCCGTAGCTCGTGACTTCGTGGAAATGCCATCCCAGTTTAACGAGTCGTTTGCCAGCATCCCTGAGATATTCGACCATTACGCTCGCCATACTGAGACTGGCAAGCCAATGCCAACCGAACTGAAGGAACGTATGCTGAAGAGCATCAGTTTCCAACCAGCATATTCCTTGGGCGAGAACTTGGCAGCCACCTGTCTCGACCTCGCTTGGCATCATATCTCTGCTGAGCAAGTACCTTCCCCCTATATGGCGGGAGCTTTCGAGAAGGAGGAGTTGCACAACATCGGTTTGCTCAACTCTCAGATTCCACCTCGTTACTCCACCTCTTATTTCAACCATGTATGGGGTGGCGGCTATGCAGCAGGCTACTACAGCTATCTCTGGACAGAGGTGCTCGCTGTGAATATCGCTGATTACTTCGCCAAGCATGGAGCCTTGAGCCCAGCCGTAGGTCAGGCTTTCCGTGACAAGATACTGAGCCGAGGCAACACTAAGGACCAGATGGAAATCTTTACCGACTTCACAGGCATGAAGAGCCCAGATGCTTCAGGCTTCCTGAAGGCTAGAGGATTATAAGAAAACAAAAAGAACCCTCCAAGAGATGCACGAGAGCATTTCTTGGAGGGTTTGATATAAGAGTACCTTTTATCAATATCTTTAAATATCATCTATTATTTGACAATCTGTCGCTTGATTCCCTTATCACCGACCACATAAACCTTGTCGTCTTCTATCAAGACAGCTCTGCCTCGATGGTGATTGAAATTTTCGAGATTATCAACATTCACGGCTATCACCTTGCCCTTATAGAACTTCTTGATGTCCTTGAATATCGTATGACCTACGTAGATTCTATCCACATCGTACCGTTGAAGCACCATATCGAGGGAGTCACTAGGCAATGGCGACCACTTCTTAGTCTTCAACACCAAGCCTCTATACCAGATAGGACCACGATTGCCATAGAGGAACTTGCAAAATTCCGACTGAGCCTTACGCTGCTTGCTCTTCTTGAAAAGCACACTGCTGATCGTATCGTTGACCACAGGAATCGAAAGATTGCGCTCATAAAAATCACGGCTGATACCGGCGTGAACAAAGAGGTTGCGACCTATCACCTGCATAGCATTGCGAGTGCCCAGCCACTTGCCCAACTCTGTATTCGGAAAGAAGAGGTGTCGATAAGACATGCCCAACTTCTCTGCCAACAACTTGTACTTAGGCTTGGCATAGCGCATATCGCCTGCCAACTCCATCGGCTCATGGTTGCCCAGCATCACAGATACTCGACCGCCACATTCCGCAGCCTCAGCCTCCAACTTGTAGAACAACCAGAATATCTGTGGCACGTCATAGCCTCTATCAAAAATGTCACCGATGACCACCAACTGATTATCGCCATACGACCATCTCAACTGACTATCAATAACACCATTTGCTTGCAAAAGGCTGATAACCAAATTGAGGCGCCCATGGGGATCAGACATCACGAAGGTCTTCTTCGCTTGACTCTGCTTCCACTCTTGGCGAACCACAGGATGAAGGCGTACATCGAAAGGATAATTGCCTTCATGGTCGGTTACATGAAGCGTAAAATTGTCAGGCAAAGAGGCATAAGTGGTGTCCTTCACCTCTCCCGCCACTGTCACGCTCACTACTCTTACGCCTCCATCTGGCAGATAAATCACGTAAGGACCATCGCAAGAGAGATGATTGTCGTCCACCTTATCTCCCTTTGCTGAAATGGTGATGCTAGACCATGCCAGCATCACCATTACTATCATCAAAAACTTTTGGATAAGTTTCATATTGTTCTTCATCAAATATGTATTTCTTTCACTTATTCTCCGTAACCAGGATTATTGGTCAAGTGGCTCACGTTACGCTCGGCTGTTGGGATAGGAAGAACAATCTTGTAGAAATTGTCTTGTCCCTTGGCGATGGTCATGAACTCCTTGCTGCAAGAATGCTTGGTCTTGCTCAGTTTGCTGTTGGTTTCGCTTTTGCGCTCGATAGCCTTTCCGTTTCTCAGCAAGTCGAACATGCGATGTCCCTCACCTACCAATTCCTTGCGACGTTCCTCCAGCACCTCGTCCACAGTCACCGTCTCGTTGGCATCCACTGTCTTAGCAGGATTAGCACGATTGACGATGGCATTGAGATACTTCACGGCATCTGCATTGTGGTCATTGCCATCAGCAGTCAACTTCGCAGCAGCCTCAGCAGCATTGAGATATGCCTCCGACAAACGAATCAATGGGATGTTGGCATCCTCCACATTCTCACCTTGCTGTGGCTGATACTTATTGACATAGCCACGGCCATAGATGGAAGAAGAAGAGTATTGCTTCTTCTCTGCCACATTGATGACCTTCAAGCGCACATCATTAGGGTCCTTGCTCAACTCATTGTAGAAAGACGCTGTGACACAAGCATCGGCATAGCCACTAGGAGAATAAAGATAACCAAGGCTTTCCTTACCAGGAGAATCGGTAGTCAAGTTGATAATCTCGAAGAGTACCTCGCCCTTGTTGGTAGAAGCAGCACTCACGTCATTAGCCCAAGCATTGGCATACTCAGCATTGCTCCACAACTGATAACCATTCTTCTCAGCACCCTTGATGGCTTTCTCCGCTGCATCCAGTGCCTTTTGGTTGTCACCATGATAAAGATAGACACGGCTCAGGAGGGTCAAGGCAGCCCACTTGTTGATTTTGCCCTTGTTGAATTCCTCACCAAGCAATTCTACGCTAGTCTCCAAGTCTTCCAAGATCTGGTCATAACATTGAGCCACAGTACTGCGCTGAGGCATATAGCTCTTATCCACGACAGCAGTCACGATGCTTGCACCGAGAGAGGCACCATTATCATGAGTGTAAGGATAGCCGAAGAGCTTGGTCAAATCGAAGAGAGCCATACCACGAATCGCCAAAGCTTGTCCCTTGTAGTCTTCCTTCTTTGCCTCCAAGTCCTCATCTGTAGCAGCGATATTGTCGATGTTTGCCAAAATCACATTACAGTTTTGGATAATGCTATATGGAGTTGACCAATAAGAAGAAGGCACATTGCTCTTGGTAAAACCATAGAGATAAGCAGAGGCAGTACGCTTGGTGGAGCTGACAGCCTGCATATCGTCAGCAGTCACATCACCATAATACACCAAACGGCCGGAATAGGCATTGGATGCCTGCATGCTGCTATAGATACCATTCAATGTGGCATCAACCTCGCCCAAGGTCTCCACCTTGGTGGGTACGGATGTGGATGGCTCCAAGTCGAGCCAGTCATTGCCGCAAGAAGACAAGCTTACGACCATGGCTCCCATCATTATATATTTATATATCTTATTCATAATGTATCATCATTTAGAAGTTTAAGTTCAAACCGAAAGTCACGGTCTTGAGTGGAGGTGTTGACTGAGTAGCACTTCCGTTAACCACAGACTCTGGATCGTAATAATCCCAAGCCGCCCATGTCAAGAGATTGTTGGCTGACATATAGAGACGAGCATTGCTGATTCCGATGGCTGATGTCCACTGCTTTGGCAAGGTGAAGCCAAAAGTCAGGGTCTTCAGACGGAAATAGTCGGTGCTGTGCAAGCGGCGACTATTGGTAATCTTGTGCATTGCCACTCTCGAACTCTTGTCGTAGAAACACTCATACTTGGTGATGTCACCAGGGTTCTTCCAGCTATCTGCATAATAGGTAGGAATATTGGCCTCCATATCATAACCACCATGCTCCGTCTTCTGAGCCCAAGTATCATAAGAATAACCACCAAACTGATAGTTGAAGAGGAAGCTCAAGTCAAACCACTTGTAGCGGAAACTATTGTAGAGACCACCCGTGATGTTTGGCTCGGCATGCTTATCGAGCATGATAGACTTTGCCTTGGTGGCATCCTCGGTAATTTCCTTGCTATAAGTTCCGTCCTCCAAGAGGTCGTTGGTATAGAACTGTGGATTACCATTCTCAGGATTGATTCCCGCAAACTCTATCATATAGAATGTACGATAGGAATGACCAATCTTGTGAATCTGTGTTCCACTGATGATCTCAGTCTGGTCACCATCCAAGTTGACTACCTTATTGGTATTATGAGACAAGTTGAAAGTGGTCTTCCACTCAAAGTTCTTGTTCTTGATATTGGTAGAATTGATTTCCAACTCGACACCTTGGTTTCTCAACTGTCCCACGTTCATCAGATAAGAGCTGAAACCTGTTGTCATTGACACAGGACTATCCATCAAGAGGTTCTTGGTGTTGCGGAGATAGTACTCCAAAGTGACGTTGACACGGTCGAAGAGTGCGAAGTCAAGACCCAAGTTGAGGTTGTAGTTGGTCTCCCACTTCAAGTTGGCGTTGGCAAGCTGCGAAATGATGATGGCTGGTTGCTCATTGTAACCACTGCCCAAGCTGCTCAATGCCATATAACCGTAATAGTCGGAAGGCAAAGTACCATTCACACCGTAAGAGGCACGAAGCTTCAAGTCGGTGAGCCACTTGTTGGTAGGCTTCATGAAGTTTTCCTCGATGATACGCCATGCTCCTGATACAGACCAGAAGTTACCCCAACGATGACTGCGCTCCAAACGAGAGCTGCCATCCACACGATAGCTGGCACCCAAGAAGTACTTGTTGTCGTAATCATAGTTCACACGACCGATGTAAGAAACCATACGAGTACGAGTATTGCTTCCACTTACAGATTCCGTCTTCTTACCATTGGAAATATCATTTTTGTCGGAAGTGGCGAAGTTGGTGGCATATCCAGAGAGATAATCACGATACTGGTCGTCAATCTCATAGCCCAACAATCCATCCAGATGATGAACCTCAGCAAAGGTCTTGGCATAAGACAACTGGTTGCCCCATACCATCTTGCGACGCTCATAGTATTTCTTCTCCATTCCACCATTGATGTCCTCACCATTCGAAGTACGAGGGTCAGCCCAGTCTTTACCTTTGGTGGTGATATAGTCGTAGCTGAAAGTACTCTTGAACTTCAAGTCCTTGATGAATTCATACTGACCATATACGGTATTGAAAGTACGAGTTACATACTCTCGCTGACTATCATAGGCATTGGCGAGAGCTGGGTTACGGTCGCCAATACGGATGAGGGAACGGTTCCATGTGCCATCCTCATTATAGACTGGGTCGGATGGAGTCACGGCACTTCTCGAAGAATAGAATGGAGAAGTATAGGTGAATCCCTCACTATATACATCTTGGTTGACGTTGGAGAACAAGACGTTGGCACCCATGGTCAACTTGTTGGTAGCCTTGTATTCCACGTTCAATCGACCTGTCAGACGCTCCAATCCTGAACGCTGCGTGATACCTTCCTGCTTGAGATAAGCGATAGAAGAATAATACTTGAACTTATCGGTACCGCCAGAGAGGGAAGCCTCATACTGCTGGTGACTGCCTTTCTTGAAAAGGACATCATCCCAATCGACGAAGCCACACCATGGCACTGGAGCATAGTCATCGATGTTCTCATCGGCATAAGCCTTGGCTGCCTCCTCGCTCTCACCATCACGAATCTGTCCGATGTAAAGACCATTATAGATATAGTCACGACGCTGCTGACCACTCATCACCGGGCGGTACTCCATAGCAAAGTCTGAGAAACCCCAGTCTGCCTGCAAAGAAACCTTTGGCTTACCCTGCTGTCCTTGCTTGGTGGTGATGATGATGACACCATTGGCGGCACGAGAACCATAGAGGGAAGCTGCCGCTGCATCCTTGATAACGGTGATGCTGGCGATGTCGTTGGTATTAAGAGTGGACATAATGTCAAGTCCTGCATCAGAATCGATTGAGTTGATGGAACCACTCATCACAGGCACACCATCGATTACATAAAGAGGAGTGTTGCTGGCATTGATGGAACCCATACCACGGATGCTCACGTTGGAAGAAGCACCAGGCTGTCCTGAAGCAGCAGAGAACTGCACACCCGTGGCATTACCCTGCAACATATCCTGGAAAGAAACGGTAGGAACATCGGCTATCTTGTCCGCCTTCACATTGGCAGCAGAACCAGCATACGCCGATTTCTTGAAAGTACCATAACCGGTGACGATGACCTCATCCATCATCTGGCTATCCTCAGATAGCGTAATGGTAGTCTGTCCCTGAGAAGAAACCTTCACTTCCTTTTTCTGATAACCTACATAGGTAACAACAAGGGTTACCGGTAGCTTATCCACTGCCATGGTGAACTTACCGTCAATATCGGTAACTGCACCAGTGGTTGTGCCTTTAACCAAAACACTTGCGCCAACAATAGTCTCCTGAGTATTGGCATCAATAATGACACCAGAGACTGACGCTCTTTGTTCAACAGAATTGACCGCTGCAAAGGTTGCTTGTGGCATCGCAATGCCCAACATACAAAGCAACAGCATTCTGTTGGCTACGGAACCTGCCGCACGGCAAATTCCTGCAGAATGTAGATGTCGCATCTTCATAAATATAAATATTAAATTAATATATTCTCTCTTTCGATTTATAAATTTCTCTCTTTTTCGGCTACAAAATTACTAATTATTTCAGATATGCACGAATATTTCTTCAATTATTTTACAAAAATCGCCGGTAACTTACAATTTGTAAGCTAATCGGTGATATAGGTTCCGTGCTAGCGATTGATGCGCTCGATGAGCGGTTTCTCGTCATCGCCTGGCTGAGCCTTGTGATTGAACACGAGGTCGAGGCAAGCTTGGTCGAGAGCCACAGGGTCGGTGCTGGCGAGAATGCCCATGTCCTTGAGCTTAGGATCGGCAGGATGCCCCACAACTGGCTGGCATCATGCACCTTGCCCGCCGTATGGATATAAGCCTTGCCATCGGCAGAGGCGACACCGATGCTCTGATTCTTGAGCACGCCTCCAAAATCCCCCATTATCTCATCTGCTGTGGCGTCAGTCCCGTATGTTTCTTGAAATATCGGCAGAAGAAACTCACATCCGTGAAATGATATTCCCATGCTATCTCCTTAATGCTTTGGCTGCTCCGCTGGAGTTGCATCTTGAGCTGGAGGATGACATACTGATCGATGATGGTCTTGGGCGTGTGCCCCGCCACCTGCCTCACGATATTGGTGAGATACTTGGAGGTGATGTGCATGAGGTCGGCATAATAGTTGACATCACGTGACAGCTTATAGTCTCGCTCCATCAGCATCATGAAGCGATTGAACAACTCTCTCACCCGATAAGACTTCACCTCGTCATCAGGGCGGTTCTGCGGATTGCGCTGCAAGTATTCATGAAACCCTACGAAGAACGCCTTCAGCTGCAAGAGCACCAACTGGGAGATGCAAGTGCATTCCGACTGGTTGAAATACACCTTCAAGAGGGCGAACATGCTGTCGATGATGTTCGTCACCACAGGCGTATCCTGCCTGCATCTGTCCTCTCGCAAAGAAGAATACACGGTTTGTTCCAACTGCAAGCTGGCTTCCCTCAAGAGCGAGGCGTTGTACTTCAACATCTCGACATCGAAGAGTGAAGCTTCACTCTTCACTTTCAGTTCCACCACGTCATTGGGGAAGACGGTGATGACCGCCCCCTCATGCAGATGCCATTCTTTATAGTTGATGTTCACCGTCGCCTTGCCCTTGCGGCAAATCAATATGGCTCCATAAGTAATCACCTGAGGTCCGTCTTGCCACTCTTCGAGATGAGTGGTGAAAAGACTCGCCTCCTGATAACTGCTCAATTCCGATAAATCCATTCTACACCTTTTTATTCTGAAAATCTATACCTTATTATATATATAAGAAGTGTCACGCCATAGGTAACAAAACATCACTTATGGTTCGTCTGTTCCTTTTTCGATTGCAAAATTACGAATTTTATGTGACATAAAAGAACATTTATTCCCAAATAGTCCATTCCGCGCGTTATTTTTGAAACGAGCAATTGACAAAAACATCGTACCTTTGCACCCGAATTCAAGAGATAACAGAAATCGCATGAAAAAGATGCGTATCTATGACAAGTTTATTCTAAAAGTTAATTAAATGATAAAGAAAATCATGTTCGTAAGCCTTCTGCTGGCAGGAGGCACCATCTGGACTATGGCTCAGTCTAACCCAACGTCAACTGCCGCAATGGGCAATGCTACCGCTACTGGCAATACCGCTACAGCCGGCAAGCAAGAGGCGATGACCATCTCCCAACTCTTCGACAAGATTGAAGGAAACAGTAAGAGCCTCACCGCTGCCAAGACGGGCGTGGAGGCTGCCAACCTCGGCATCGAGAGCGCCAAGAGCAAGCGACTCCCCGACCTCGACGCTTCCTTATCGTTCAGCTACATCGGCAATGCACTGCTCACCGACCGTGACTTTAGCAATGTGCATGGACTGAAATCCCCTCACTTCGGCAACAACTTCGCATTCAATGCCCAACAGGTAGTCTATGCCGGTGGTGCCATCAACGCAGGCATCCGCCTGGCAGAACTGGGCAAGCAGCAAGCTGAGGTGGGCGTCAAGCTCACTCGCCAGCAGATGCGCTTCATCGCCCTCGGTCAGTACCTCGACCTCTATAAGATAGACAACCGCATCAAGGTGTATGAAAAGAACATCGAGCTGACCCAACAACTCATCGAGGACATCAAGGCGAAGCAAAAGGAGGGCATGGCATTGAAGAATGACATCACCCGATATGAGCTACAGATGGAGAGTCTCAAACTCGGCTTGACATCGCTCCACAACAATCGCAGCATCCTCAACCATCAACTCTGCAACACCCTCGGCATGAGCCAGGACGAGCAGATCATCCCTGATGCCACCCTCGCCGACAAGGCTTATGGCAAGGATGGCGAGGCTTATTGGCAGACCGTCGGAGCGATGAGTTCCCCTCTCTTGGAGCAGAGCAGCAATGCCATCAAGATAGCTGAACAGAAGGAGAAACTTGCCAAGAGCGACTTGCTACCTAAGGTGGCATTCGTGGCAACCGACCAGTTTGACGGTCCTATCCTCTTCGAGCTTCCTCCTGTGGACAAGAACCTCAACGTATGGTACGTGGGCGTGGGCGTGAAATACAACCTCAGTTCCCTCTTCAAGAGCAACAAGCGCATCAAGCAGGCTGCCGTGGAGACCCACCAGGCTCGTGAGGCTCATGCCGTGCAGACCGAGCAACTCAACAACAACGTGCAGGCTGCCTACGTACAGTACCAGCAGACCTACGTGGAACTGGAGACCCAGAAGAAGAGCGTGGAGCTAGCCCAGCAGAACTACGAGGTGATGAACGCTCGCTACCTCAGCCAGCTCGCCCTGGTTACCGACATGGTGGATGCTTCCAACTTGAAGCTCAATGCAGAGTTGAACGAGGTGGACGCTCGCATCAACATCGTTTATGCCTACTACAAGATGAAGTACGTAGCAGGAGAAATCTAGGAAGTGAAGAACGAAGAGTGAAGAGTGAAAAATTCAAATGCTTTCCAATCAATAAATAAAAAAGAATTATGAACAAGAAACTGATTAAGAGAATATACAACGTAGTGATCATCCTCTTCTTGGCAGGAGCCGTGGCTTGGTGCTTCAGCCATTTCTACCATGGAAGCGACGTGGCTTACACGGATGACGCTCAGGTGAACAGACACATCACTCCTATCAATACCCGTGTGCCGGGATTCATCAAGGAGATTCGATTCAACGACTACCAGCACGTGAAGAAGGGCGACACACTCGTCATCATCGAGGACGCTGAGTTCCGTCTCCATGTGGCTCAGGCTGAGGCAGGATTGCGTGGAAGCAAGTCTAGCTCTTCGGTTGTTACCGCTAGCATGGGCACTACTGCCTGCAATGTGCAGACAGCTTCGGCTGGCATCGAGGAGGCTCGTGTAGATATGATCAACGCCAAGCAAGATTTCGATCGTTTCGCTGCCTTGATGAAGAAGGACGCTGTCACCCGTCAGCAGTATGACAACGCATACGCTCGCTATCTCGGTGCCAAGGCTCGCTATGAGCAGGCTAGCAGCAGAAAGCAGAGTGCTGCATCCGTTCACAACGTACAGAGCCAGCAGTTGGGTGGTTCTCGTGCTGGTGAGAGCGTGGCAGAGGCTCAGCTCAACTTGGCTCGCTTGAATCTCTCTTACACCGTGATCGTGGCTACTTGCGACGGCGTGATGGGCAGAAAGGACATTCACGAGGGACAGTTGGTTCAGCCTGGTCAGATGTTGGCTCGCATCGTGGACGACAACGATGTTTGGGTAGTAGCCAACTATCGTGAGACTCAGATGGACGGCATCACCGTGGGCAAGAGCGTGGATTTCACCGCCGATGCCATCCCAGGTGTCGTATTCCACGGCAAGGTGCAGGCTCTCTCTGCAGCAGCAGGCAATGCCTATAGCATGATTCCTGTAGATAATGCCACAGGTAACTTCGTCAAGGTAGAGCAGCGTGTGCCTGTTCGCATCGCCCTCACCAAGGACAACGACCCTAAGCAGGTGGCATTGCTCCGTGCCGGTCTGAATGTTGAAACCAAAGTAAGAATTAAGTAATGCCAGGACCTCCTATTTTACAGGGACCCTTTCGTGTCCCTTCGTTCAATGGATATATTCCTCGCCGACTGCAACCCTGGATATATTTCTTCATCGCTTTCTGCTTCTTGATGTCGAGCGGCATCTATGGAGGAGCGATGAGCCAGGTGATGGGCGAGTATAGTTTGATGAGAGAGGACGTGCTCATGATCATCATGTTCAACGTAGTGGGTGTGGCGATGCCATTCCCCTTCCTCTTCAAGATGAAGTTCCACTTCACCAACCGCCAGTTGCTCATCAATGCAGCCTTGGTGGTGGCGGCTTGCAACTTCCTCATCATGTGGACAGATTCTGTTCCCGTGATGTGCATTCTCGCTTACATCGCAGGTTTCTTCAAACTCTGCGGTACATTTGAGTGTATGTCAACGATTCAGTTGTGGATGACCCCTAAGCGCGACTTTACCATCTTCTTCCCATTGCTTTATTGCATCGTGCTGGGAAACATGTTTCTCTCGCCATGGATCACCGAACATCTGATTTACATCTACCAGGATTGGCGCATCATCAACTGGACGATGACGGGAGTACTGCTCTTCATCGCACTCTTCCTCTACGTCACCACCCATGAGTTCCGCTTCATGAAACCATTGCCATTCATCAGTCTCGACTACCTAGGCTTGTTCTTGTGGTCGGCTTGGATGCTGGAGTTCATCTTCTTCTTCAATTACGGAGAACATTACAACTGGTTTGAGAGCGACATCATGTGGATGGACTTGATGCTCTTCATCGTGACAGGCTATTTCTGCATCAACCGTATGCTCCATATCCGTCACCCTTACATCGAGCCTGCCGCATGGAAGTACAAGCGTCTCGTTCCCCTGCTCATCCTCTTCGCCTTCGTCGAGTTCATGGGCAGTACTCCAAAGGTATTGCAGACCGCCTTCACGGGTGGCGTGCTTCACTTCGGCATCGTCACCACCAACGTGCTCAACTTCGTGGAATGGGTGGGAGCCATCGCTGGTTGCTTGTTCTGCCTCTTCTGGTGCAAGGTGCTCCATCAGAAATACACTCGCTTGCTGACCCTTGGAGTGGCGGCGATGGCACTCTATCCGGTGATGATGTATTTCCTCATCGACCCAGGCTTGCCTATCGAGGCGCTCTATCTGCCAACATTCTCTCGCAGCTTCGGCAATGCGATATTCTTCGTGATGCTGACGGTATATCTAGAGGAGTTGATGCCATTCCAGCACTTCTTCATGGGATTGACGATGGCGGGTATCGTGAGAAACGGACCGATGTCAACGATGTGTACAGGTCTCTATAGTTTCGGCATTCGTCATCAGATGGCAGACAACATGGCTCGTGGCTTGCCTTACGACGCCACCCAGCTCTTGATGATCAGCGTCAAGCAGCTCTACGGCATCACTTGCATCATCGCCGTTGCCGTGCTTCTCATCTTCCTTCTCTGGGACATTCAACCAGTAAGAAGTACCTTGAAGAAGATGCCAGCTTGGAACTTCGTAGGAAAACGAATGAAGAAAAAGAAAGAATTTAAGAAGTAAGATTTTGAACTTCTCTTAACTTCTATAACTTCTCAATATGTACAAAAAAGCCCCGGAGCAAAAACTCCGAGGCTTTTTTTGTATCATTTTTATTTGTCTTTTCCTAATCACACATCATATATTTCTCCGAATGACGCGGAACGGCATTTTTTCTCTTAGTACCACTGCACGGCATTGGAATAACCGCTTCGCTTGTCGTACTTCAACGCATCCGTCAGCGTAGAGGCGTTACAACGGAAGGTGAAGTTATAGCTTGTATAAGGAGCGAGCACCACCGAGCAACTCATGTTGAAACAGTGCAAGTCACGCTGCAAGCTTGCCGTAGTCATACTCATCTTGTGGTTGTCGAAGTCGTAACCAGAAGAGAAACTGATGTTCCATCCGTCACTGATTCGCACGTTACCACTCATATTGAGCGTCTGTGTAAACTTGTATGGGTAACGCATGGACTTCTCATTGAACTTCTCACGGCGTGTGTCCTCACGCATCGTGATACCATATCCGAAGGTCAACGACCAAGGCATCTTGAAAGCCATATAGCCATCCGAGTCGGTCTTAGCCTTGCCACCCTTCTTCTTGGCACCGTTCTTTCCTTTCTCCATTGTATCATCGACATTGCTCTCGATGTCGGTGTCCATGCCCTCATCGTCATCTTGATTGCGATTGTTGTTCTTGTCATCGCTATCGCTCTTGCCTCCTCCGAAAAGCTTAGCCAACTTCTCTGGGGTCAAAGTGAACGAGAGGTTTTGCGACATTCCCTGGAATCGTCCGAAACGACCCTTGCCCCACTCCGTGTGGTTGCCCACATAGACGTTGCCCTGGTCATCCATCTCATAGGCGTAAGTGGCGAAGACGGCATTCATATTGAACGTGTAGTTCTTCCACCACTTCAAGCGCAAGTTGATGTTCATGTCACTCCAAGGACGAACCTTGGCTGCCATATTGTAACTCATATTGATGTCGAACGCATCAATCAAGCTGATTTTCTTGAATCCCGTGGAGTCCTTGTCGCTCTTGACCTTCATCTCCAAGTTGTTGCCCAAGGAGAACGAGAGACTTCCCGTCTTTCCCTTGCCAGGCACGCCATAGAGCGAACCTTGGTATGGCGAATAGCTAACGAGCGAGACATTGCCATCGGCATCGGTCTTCTGATAAGTGTCCCAATAGCCATAGCGAGTAGCACCGAAGTCAGGCGCATAGCTGAAGCTGACGGTTGGGGTAATCACGTGACGGATGGCTTGTATCTTGTCGCCGAATATCTTGCGGCTTGGCACCCAGAAGCCATACAACTTGGTGGACAAGCCCACACTGAAGTTCCAGTTATAGACATTGTGGAAGCCGTATGTGGTATCGCACACCTCCACTTGCTTCTGTTCATCCCACGACTTCGTCACCTTGTTGGTGTACATACGGTCGGTGAAGTTGAAGCTTGGGTTCACATTGATGTACTTGAAGAGGGTGAACGAACCGCTGATAGGAATCTGATGTTGCCAAGCATTGCGCCAGTCCTTGATGAGATTGCTATGCATCAACTTGTCTTCCTTCGTGTTGATGGAGTTGCTGATGTGACCCGTATAGCTCATCGCAATCTTCTCGTACCATCTCTCGTCTCCCACCATCTTCTTTCTACGGAAAGGATAGAATCGGGCGATGGAGATATTCAAGTCCGGCAACGTCATGGAGATGGTAGAATCTCGCATGTTCTGGGAGAGATTCATCGTGGCACTCAGCGTCATGCCGATGCTAGAGAAGCCAGTGCTCCAGTTGACGGAAGAAGTACGTGTACTCTGCGTCAAGGTCTGCGGATTGTAGAGCGAGTTCAGATTGTTGCGCTCATAACTCGTAGAGGCGAAGTTGACGCTTGCCGACAACGAACTGAAAGGACTTGCCTTGGAGTCTTGTCGGTGACTCCACTGGATCTTGAAACTCTCCTGCTCCGCAAAGTCAGGCATTCCCTTGTCGCCCGTCTTCGTATCTTGATAGCTGAAGAAGAAGCTGCCCGAATACTTATAACGCTTGCGATAGTTGCTGGCAGCAGATATTCCCCAAGAGCCCTTGGTGTAGATCTCGCCCAGGAGTTTCAAGTCCCACTTGTCGCTGATGGCGAAGTAATAACCACCATCACGGAGATAGAAACCACGGTCGCTCTCATCACCATAGGTAGGCATGATAAAACCGCTGGAATAACTCTTGGTGAATGGGAAGAAACCGTATGGAATAGCCAACGGCATCGGCACATCGCAGACCACGAGATAAGCCGGACCAAACACCACGTCCTTGCCAGGGCGCACCTTGGCACGAGACAAGGAGATGTAGAAGTCTGGATGTGGGTCATCACACGTGGTGTATCGACCATGCTGCAAATAGATGACACCCGAAGAGTCACGCTTGGAGCGAGCACCCGTCAAGAATCCATCTTGCTGTTCTGTATAAACATTATTAATAAGGGCTTTCTTGCTCTTGAAGTTGAAGGCGATGGTATCGGTATCATAGGTGTCCGAGCCCATCTTGAAGACAGGTCTTCCCTTCACGCCCTTGTCGGCGGTAGAGTCGGCAGTACCAGTAGCTTTCACCGTACTCTTGTCGATGTCCATGGCAATCTTGTCGCTCGTGAGGTCCATGTTGGTGTATTTCACGTTGGAGTTGCCATAGAGATGCGCCACCTTGTTGGGAGCGTCATAGACGAGGGAGTCTTCTGCCGTATAATCGACAGGAGCGTCCACGCCTCCCGACTTCTTGCGGTTTAAGCTATCGAGGCGGATACTATCATCCACCACCTTATTATGTTTCCAAATAGCCTTCTGCAAGGAGTCCATGGACGCAGTGTCCGCCTCGGCATTTCCCAGGGAATCACCGATGACATTGCCGAGCGAATCCACGAATATGGAGTCGCCCACCGCCAAGGCTGCATCTGCCCTCTTGTCCTTTTTCTTCTTTTTGGCAAGCAACAAGTTAGGGCTTGCCATCATGCAGATGAAGGCAAACAGCAGAAGTACTATAATCGATTGTTTTCTCATTCAAAAATAGGATTCTAATGATCAATCAAATGACAGAATCATTCGTTATTCAAACATCCGCTCCCACTCTCGGAAGCGCATCACCCCATCCTCTCCAAACTTAGCCAAGCTTTTCTCGGCTTTCTCGATGGATTTTTCTCGGTCGAGGTGCGTCTTGCTGAAGAATTTATCAGCATAGCAGATGACTTTCTCCTCCAGTGTTTCTGGCAGAAAGTCTTGGTGAGGCAACGGCAATCCCTGTGCGATGATTTCCTTGCAAGTGATTCCGGCACCCGTATGTCGCTCGCATACACGAGCATGTCGCTCATAGCCCTCCTTGCGCAAGATTTCCGCTCCCAATCGTCCATGACAGATGTAAGGCTCCGAGCCGAAACACTGTATGCCAGGGGCATCCGTGCGGAAGATTCCCAGGTCGTGAAGCATGGCTGCTTCCTCTACAAACTGGGCATCGAGGTGCAATTCAGGATGAGACGAAACAATCTGTAGCGCTTTTCGCGCTACAGATTGGCTATGGTTGATGAGGATATGACGAAGCTCATTGTCCTCAGGATAATACTTGTCAATTAATAAATTATAATTCATAAATTATAAATACTGTATATTGGGCGTATGCCTATTTATACATCATTATTTATCATTTATTCTTTATTCTCGCGCTCAATGTAAGCGATGACATCGCCCTTGCGGATCTTGCTGCCCTGCTTAGCATTGATTTCCACGAGCTTACCACCAAGAGCGGCTGGCACTGTCTCAAACTCACCCCATGGAGCGAGGATGTAGCAGAATGCGTCGCCTTCCTTGTACTCCTTGCCGATGAATGGCTCTACGGCTGGTGCGCACTCGCCTTCGCCCTGGAACTCCCAGAAGATCTGACCTGCCACTGGTGCTACGATAGCATCAGCCTTGGCGTGCTTGAACTCAGCGAGCTGAGCTGGAGTCAAAGTGCTGCCGAGCTTAGCGTCCTTAGCCTTTTGGAGGTCTGCCAAGAAGTTCTTCTTAGCCTGACCGCTCTTATAGTTGCGATACTGCTCTGGGTGCATGGCGAGTTCGAAGAGTTCCTCATCGTCCTGACCGTAGTCCCAACCGTTCTCGTCCATCTCCTTCTTGAAGTCATCGAGGGCGTTGGTGAGCAATGTGTGAGCGTCAACGTCGGTGAACTCTCTGCCCTGCTTCTTAGCCAGCTCTACCAACTCTGGGTCGATAGTGCCAGGAATCTTACCACTCTTACCGAGAATCATACCCCACATAGAGTCGTCCATCATCACGAAGCGGCCCTTGCCCTGCTCCATGGTGAGGAGGTTCATCAATGAGATGTTCTTCACGTACTGGCTGAATGGAGTTACCAATGGAGGATAACCTACACGTGGCCAAACATACTCTACCTCGTCGAAGAGCTTGATCAAGAGGTCGTCCATAGACAATTCCTCCTCACCCTTCTTCTTGCGGATGTTGTTGATAGTCTGACGCATACCACCGAGGTCTGCCATCATTGAGCCCATCATACCACCAGGAAGACCGCAACCGAGCAAGAGAGAGCTCATGATCTTGTTACCTGGGTTGATGAAGTAACCGAGCCACTCGTCGATGAACTCCTGGGTCATGGCACGAGCCTTCATGTAAGCGCTCATGTTGATCTCAGGCACCTCGAAGCCCTCGTTCTTCAACATGCTGATGACAGAGATGATGTCTGGGTGAACCTTACCCCAAGACAATGGCTCGATAGCTGTATCGATGATGTCGGCACCATTGTTGCAAACCTCAAGGATGGAAGCCATGGAGAGACCAGGACCTGAGTGACCATGATACTGGATGATAATCTCAGGATACTTGTCCTTGATCATCTTGGTGAGCTTGCCGAGGAATGCAGGCTGACCGATACCAGCCATATCCTTCAAGCAGATTTCCTCTGCACCAGCAGCGATGAGCTGGTCGGCAATGTTCATATAGTATTCGAGAGTATGTACAGGAGAATTGGTGATACAGAGCGCACACTGAGGAGTCATGCCACCTTCCTTAGCCCACTTGATAGAAGGAATGATGTTACGAACATCGTTCAAGCCATCGAAGATACGGGTGATGTTGGTACCCTGCTTAGCCTTCACCTTGTACATGAGGGCACGTACATCGTCTGGCACAGGATACATACGAAGAGCGTTCAGACCACGGTCGAGCATGTGGGTTTTGATACCAGCCTCATTGAAAGGCTTGCAGAATGCGCGAACAGCCTCGTTAGGGTTCTCACCTGCCAAGAGGTTTACCTGCTCGAAGGCACCACCATTGGTCTCTACACGGCTAAAGCACCCCATCTCGATGATCACTGGGGCTATCTTAGCCAACTGGTCTTTACGTGGCTGGAACTTACCAGAACTCTGCCACATGTCTCGATAGACGAGACTGAACTGAATTTTCTTCTTCATTATTTTTATTGTATATTTTCTTCAGATTTTACAATACATAATTTACCAAGGTGCAAAATTAGGGAAAAAAATCCGAATTCACCCCTATACTAGGCGTTTATTAATAATGTTTAATGTTTAATTTTCCAATGCCTCCGTAAATTCCTTGTGAAATGTACTGAAGAGATAGAGGATTTCCTTGCGTGCCTCCTCATCCTCGTCCCAGAGGCTCTGCTCTCCAGCCTGATGCGCCAAAATCATCTTGGCACAACGGCGTATCTTGCGCTTGTTGTTGCGTGCTTGCAACTGGTCGCCCTGGATAGGCTTCTGACTGACATAAGAGAATGCCACCAACTGCTTCATGAACATATCGAACATGGCATCGTCGTGGCGCCAATCCTCCTCCTTCAACCAGAACCACTGGAAAGCATACTTCTGTTCCAAGGCTATCAGATGACCGCCCAGTTCGTCGATATTTCCAGCTGCCTTCTGGAACTGCTCGTAAGCATAGTTGCCCAAGGCAGTAGGCTCCAGCTCAAACTCGCTTTCGCTCTCCGACTCCAGGGAAGTGCCGCTCAGGGTGACACGCCAGCGATAGTTCTTGTTCTTCACAAGAATCTCGTGGGCATTCATCATCAAGTCGGTCAACTTGCCCTCTGATGGCAATTCATCCACGATCGCCATCTTCTGTCTTTGGTCACGTACCACGAGTTTCGCCTCGTGAGGACGGAGCACACAAGTATAGATGAGCTTGTCATTGTCCAAGTGGAGCGAGAAGCGGTCGTTGTTGTCATCGCCCACGAAGTCATAACTATAGTCGTTCACCTTGTCGTGAGGCACGACCACATCGCCGTGCACCTTGTTGCCATCCTTGTCGTAAAGCGAGAAGCCCAGGTATGGAATCTGCAAGCGCATCGTGAAAGGTGCGCCCTCATCAGGAGTCAAGGTGACAAGCAGTCCCTCGTCGCCGAAGTCCTCCTTCTTGCAGACGAATCCGTCACGAGTCTTCTCCGACTTCTCCACTTTCACCTCACCATAGTACCAGTCGATGTCGAAGGTGATGGTAGCATCATCCTCCTCCACCACCTGGATGAAGTCCTCTACATCCTGGTCGAGGAAGACAGCCTTGACTGGCTCCACCTCCTCGTCATCATCGCCCAATACCGACACTAGGATTTCACCTGGCACTGGGTCGTCTTCCCACTCTGCGTCCTCAGGTGCATCAGCTGGCTTGAAGACCAGGTATAAGATTCTCGCCTCTTTTCTGCTTCCATCCTCTCTGCAAAGGAACACTTTCGACTCCTTAGGCACGAAGAATGGAGTTGACAGATAAGGGCTTTTGCATAACGCCGTATATTCGATTTCTGCCCACGCTGGCAGATGATGTGCATTTTTGTTTGTCATCCTTGATATTGAAGTTATAACTGTTATTTGATTCTTTCTGATATTGAAATGTTATTATCTGTTCTTGTACATGTTTTCGTAATACCTCTGATAGTCACCGCTCGTCACGTTGTCCATCCACTCCTGGTTGTCGAGATACCACTTCACGGTCTTCTCGATACCCTCCTCAAACTGTAGGGAAGGTTCCCATCCGAGTTCCTTCTGGAGCTTGCGTGAGTCGATGGCATAGCGCATGTCGTGACCCTTGCGGTCGGTCACATAGGTGATGAGGTCCATGTCCTCGCCTTCCTTTCTGCCGAGCAAGCGATCCACGGTCTTGATCACCACCTTGATGATGTCGATGTTCTTCCACTCGTTGAAACCACCGATGTTGTAGGTCTCGGCGATCTTGCCATGGTGGAATATCATGTCGATGGCACGAGCGTGATCCTCCACATACAACCAGTCGCGCACGTTCTCACCCTTGCCGTACACTGGCAATGGCTTGCGATGGCGGATGTTGTTGATGAAGAGAGGAATCAACTTCTCTGGGAACTGGTATGGACCATAGTTGTTGGAGCAGTTGGTCACGATGGTAGGCATTCCGTAGGTGTCGTGGAAAGCACGCACGAAGTGGTCGGAACTAGCCTTTGAGGCTGAGTATGGAGAGTGAGGATTGTACTTGGTGGTCTCCAAGAAGAACTCCTCGCCATAAGCCTCATGGTTCTTGTCGCTCGAAGCCTTGGTGGTGAATGGAGCTGGCACGCCCTCTGGGTGAGTCATCTGCAAGGCGCCATACACCTCGTCGGTAGAGATATGGTAGAATCGCTTGCCCTCGTAGCCCTCAGGAAGGCTCTCCCAATAGGTCTTGGCTGCCTGGAGCAGAGACAAGGTTCCCATCACATTGGTCTGTGCGAAGGTGAAAGGGTCCTTGATGCTTCTATCCACGTGGCTCTCGGCGGCAAGATGGATGATGCCATCCACGTGCTCGTCTTGCATCAACTGATAGAAGGCATCGAAGTCGCAGATATCCATCTTCACGAATTTATAGTTTGGCTTGTCCTCGATGTCCTTCAGGTTGGCGAGGTTGCCAGCGTAGGTCAACTTATCGAGGTTGATGATGTTGTACTCAGGGTACTTGTTCACGAAGAGGCGAACAACGTGTGAGCCGATGAAGCCCGCACCGCCTGTGATAACGATATTTCTTTTTGCCATATTTCGAAATGTCTTGATTGTTACTAATTAAAAAGTCTTCTTCAGATTGGCGATACATTTCTCCAGCGAGTCAATCCAGTAAGGCACTTCCACGCCGAAAGTCTCCTTGATGGTGCGCTTGTCGAGCACGGAGTAAGCCGGACGAGTCACTGGCGAAGGGAACTCGGAGCTATAGCATGGCTGAATGTCACACTCGGTGTGCCCTGCGATTCTCGCTATCATCTGCGTGAAGTCGTACCAAGAGCAAACGCCCTCGTTCGAGAAGTGATAAACGCCCACGTATTTCTCGGCAGCATCTGCCCCAGCAGGAGCATTGCCCTCCGAAGAAGCATTGCCGTCAGCAGAAGACTGGCTTTTCTTCACCTTATTTAATATAGTGACGATCGCATTGGCGAGGTCGAGGGCGTAGGTAGGCGTGCCACACTGGTCGAACACCACCTTCAACTGCGGTTTGGTGGCGGTCAAGTTGAGCATCGTCTTGCAGAAGTTCTTGCCAAACTCAGAGTACAGCCAAGCCGTGCGGATGATGACATACTTGCATCCCGTGGCGATGATTTTCTGCTCGCCATGCAGCTTGGTCGTGCCATATACGCCCGTAGGCGTGCCCTTCTGCTCCGGACTGCAAGGCACATTGTAGGGTTCCTTGCCGAACACATAGTCGGTGGAAATCTGAACCAGCAATCCGTTCACCTCCTTCATCGCCTGGGCGAGGTTCTCAGGGGCATCGGCGTTCAGTTTCTCGGCGAGTGCAGCCAATTTCTCATCGGTCTCACAAGCATCCACATTGGTCCATGCGGCACAGTTGACGATGACATTGACATCATTCTCCTTCACCATCTTTCTGATGGCATCCATATCCGTGATGTCGAGGTAAGTGGTCTCAAGCCCCTCCACCTGGTTGACATCCGTGAAGATATAGTGGTCTGTGGTATTTTGGCTAACGATTCTCATCTCATTGCCGAGCTGACCGTTGGCACCTGTCACTAGTATATTCATTTTCTCTGATGATTTTAATACAAATTTCGTTGTACGGAAGTTCAATTATTCGTACAAGCTTACATTGATGTCGAATGGCGTATCGAAGTCCTTCAGCAAGTCGTGCTTGGTGTCCTTCTCGCTCAGGATGGCATGGTCGGTAGGAATCTTCCAGTCGATGCCAAGGCTGTCGTCGAGGATGGAGATGCCACCGTCTGCCTCTGGGTGATAGAACTCATCACACTTGTACTGGAACACGGCGGTCTCGCTCAGCACGGCGAAGCCATGGGCGAAGCCACGAGAGATGAAGAACTGGCGATGATTGTCCTCGGTGAGTTCCACCGCCACGTGTTTGCCAAAGGTAGGCGAACCCTTGCGGATATCAACTGCCACATCGAGCACCGCACCCTTCACGCAACGCACCAGTTTGCTCTGGGTGAAAGGTGGACGCTGGAAATGCAGACCTCTCATCACGCCGTAGGACGACATGCTCTCGTTGTCCTGGCAGAAATTCACCTGATGCCCCAAGATAGGCACCACCTTCTCGTCAAACTCCCTCTGCGAGAAGCTCTCGAAGAAATAACCCCTGGCATCCTTGAAGATGCGAGGCTCTATCACCAATACTCCTTCTATATCAGTCTTGATTACTTCCATTTTTCTATTATCTTAGAATAAGACTTTTGTCTTTCATTTACCCTTTTACTCTTTCAGGCTCTGCTGATACCACTCATAGAGTTTCTCCACGCCGTCCTCGATCTCCACCTTGTGGGTCCAACCGAGCGAGTGAAGCTTGCTCACGTCGATGAGCTTTCTAGGTGTGCCGTCTGGCTTGGCAGCATCAAACTCCACGGTTCCCTCGAAGCCCACGGTCTTGACGATGAGCTGGGAGAGCTCACGGATGGTCAACTCCTTGCCTGTGCCCACGTTGATGTGGCAGTTGCGTATCTCGCCAAGCGAAGGGATGGCTCCACCACGACCCTCAGAGTTGTTGCGGTCAACGGCTCCATCCACCTTGGCACCATAGAATACGGAAGAGTACTTCTCGATGCCGATGATGTCCTTGAAATCGACATTCAAGAGCACGTGAACGCTAGCGTCTGCCATGTCCTCGCTCCAAAGGAACTCACGCAAAGGCTTGCCAGTGCCCCAGAGCACCACCTTATTATTATATATGCCATAGAACTCCAGTGCCTTCAAGATGCGCTCGTGGTCGTTGTTACCATCCACGTTGCCCTCGCCGATGATGGCACGGAGCTTGTCGGTAGGATTGATCGGACGCTTGTTCATATCCACCTCGATGCTCTTCCAGTCGCCCTCGTGGATGAGTTTCGCCAAGTAGATCTTGCGCATCATGGCAGGCATCACGTGGCTGTTCTCCAAGTGGAAGTTGTCGTTAGGACCATAGAGGTTGGTTGGCATCACGGCGATATAGTTGGTGCCATACTGCAAGTTGTAGCTCTCACACATCTTCAAGCCAGCGATCTTGGCGATGGCATACTCCTCGTTGGTGTATTCCAGCGGAGAAGTCAGGAGCACGTCCTCCTTCATAGGCTGGGGCGCATCCTTAGGGTAGATGCAGGTAGAGCCGAGGAAGAGGAGTTTCTTCACGCCATGGCTGTAGGCATTGCTGATCACATTGCACTGCATCTTCATGTTCTGCATGATGAAGTCGGCACGATAGAGCGAGTTGGCCATGATGCCACCCACGAAGGCAGCAGCCAATACGACTGCGTCGGGGCGCTCCTCGTCAAAAAACTTCTGTACGGCATATTGGTCAGTCAAGTCCAACTCCTTGTGAGAACGGCCCACGAGGTTGTTGTATCCACGTTTCTTCAAGTTGTTCCAGATAGCGGAACCTACCAATCCATGATGACCAGCAATATAAATCTTACTATCCTTGCTCAGCATTTTATGATATCTTTTTAAAGTTGTTGTTGTTATTTTGTGCAAAAGTACTATTTTTCTCTCAAAGAATAAAATCTTTTTGGGATTTATTTTGTATTTATCGCATTTTGTTGTACCTTTGCCAAAGAAATAAAAAGACAAGAATGAAAATTAAGACTCTTTTAATCATAACCATGGCATCTCTTGCCATGCTGTCTTGCCATCATGGTCCGAAGCCACAGAGGGTGAAGACCAGCCTGCCTATCAGCATGTCGAAACCTGCCAAGGGCGACAAGGCGATCTATGGATTGGCGTGCATGGGCTGCTCCGACACCGCCGTTGTCCTGCTTCCCAATGGAGGCGGCGACCCTATCCGTTACAACATCCTCGATGCCACCCGCAACCATCAGGTATTTGGCGACATCGAGATTGGCGACTGGATTTGCGTGATGCCTTGCACCGACAAGGATGACAAGAATGGTGCCGACATGGTGATCGATCTCGACAAGCTCAAGGCTACCTGGACTTATCCGGTGATGCCTCATCTGCGTGATGTCACCCACCTCTCCAAGCGCCAGCAGGCTCGCATCCTCGCCAATATGCCCGACAGCATCGTGGAGACCTACATGATTCCTCGTGACTATGGTTTCACGCTGAAACGAATGAGCGAGGCTCGCTCGGTAGGCTTCGTGATGGCGAATAGCTCGGTGGAGGACGATAGCCCTGTGGAATATCCTGAGGTACCTCAATACACGGAGTGGCACGCCTACAACGGCAAGCTCATCCTCGTCAAGGGAAGACAGGAGTTCAATGGTGTGGTCTTCAATAAGAAGACGACCTACGACACCCTCTCCTTCGTCTATATGAAGGGCGACTCACTAGCCCTTCGCGACAGCCGTGGCAACGTCCAGGGCTACCATCGCAAGGCGAGTGCCCAGGCTGCCAATGCCGCCGCTCGTGCCGCTGCCATGAAGGCTGCCAACAAGATGAAGCAAGAGCTGAAGTAGATGATAAATCATAAAAATCCCCTTTATCGTGAGATTTCTAGATCTCGGATGAAGGGGATTTTCATTTAGATGATTATCATACACTATCAGAGGAATACTCATCAGATAATCGTAATCCAGATAGCCTCTTCCTTTCTCTCTCTTGCATCCAGGATTCTCCTAATGAGCTGATTGAGCCAGATGCGAGAATCCACTACCATTCCCACCACCTTGTTGCTGCCCACGAGGATGCAGCCTTGCGTATCATCGGGGAAATTGCCCGAATGGATGCGGATGCCCTCGAAGCCAGGCACGCCTTGCACCAAAGGCAACCATCGCCCGAACCTAGGCGACCACGACACCACCACGGGATAAGTTCCCTCAGGTATCGCCGTCTTGCCAGGCACCTTGCGTGCCTTCTCGCCCGACTTTCGGCTGTATCTTGCGTCCACCTCCTGGGGCGAGAGTTCGATGCCCAGGAGGTTGCGCCAAGTAGGTTCCAGCGTATCGCAGAAGTAATGAGTCTCATCAAGTTTCCCAGTATCGAAGTCGTGGCGGATGATGCGCTTGTCCTCCTGATGCTTGCCTGGACCCACCCTGCGTTCCACCTCCCCATCCTCCAGGATGTAGAGGCGACCTATCGTATAGGTTTTCTTCTTAGCTATGCGTCTTACTACTATCTCCATGATAATTAATAATTAATAATTTATAATTAAGAATTAAGAATTGAGGAATTTCAACTTGCGGAAAATCGAACTGTAATTGTCATTGTCATCAACTTGTTCTGCTGCGACTCCCATAGAAGGTGGCACCATGGTCAACCGAGCCACATATCCACGATGTACCCATTGGTTAATCGCATTCATGGCACGCTTCCGGTCATCCCCCTCGAAACCCTGTTGGCGACGGAGCTTGAGATAATCCTCCAGCGTGAACTCATCGGGAAGCATCCGCAAGAGATTCTTCGGACCCGACACAAACTCCTTGTCGGTCTTCGCCTGCTCGTTGTCTGCCTCGTATATCATCTGACCAAACAACTTCAACTTGCACCACAAGTCGTATCGCTCGCTCCATCTCACGAAGTCCTCGATGCTCTTCTCCCACTTCATCCCATTCGCCACATACAGCACGCAAGCCTTCAGATAGGCGATGACATTGGCACGGAAGGAGAGGTTCTCGAACACATAGTTCTGCGACAACCGGGCAAACTCCGCATTCTCTTGCACCAACTTCTGGGCGAGCTTGAAAGCCTGCGGACAATCGACCAAGCCACGTGCCTTCACCAAGTTTTCGATGTACGGACGAAGTTCCTCATCGAAGGCAGCGTCATACGAGCCATACACCGGTATCTCCGAGCCACAAGGACGGCGGTCGATGGTCGAGAAAGAGATACGTGACACCGGACCATCCGTCACCACCCTTCTGAAATAATCACGGCATTTCTTCGGGGTGCAAGAGGCGTTCCAGTTGAACCTCACCCTCACCGTCTCGGTCACGCTCTGCACACCCACACGGTCCTGACCATAGATGCCCAGGTCGAAGGCGAGTTCCATAATGCGGAAGTGCTGGTTGGTCTTGCCCTTGAGGGCATCGAAGAGGTTCAGCTCGTTCACCTTGGCGTAGAGGAAATGTTCCTCAGCCTCCTTCATGCGGAGCACGAAGGCTGGGTTGGTCATGTCGATGTTCACCTCTTGGATTACCAGTCCCTCTGGGCGTTTACGCTTGTCCTTGTTGGAGCCCTTCGAGTTGCATTCGTCCTTCCACGCCTTCTCTCTCGCTCTCTGTTCTGCGTCACGTGTTCGGATGTCAGCCATGATGTGGTTGATGGGTTCCGAAACGCACTCCTTGCCCGAACCCGTAGGCGCACAGAGGATAGACATCAGTGTGGCCTCATGCTCCACATTGTCGATATATCGGAAGCGAGTGCTGCAGAGATGGGCGGCAAGTGGTGGGAAGACGGCTTGCGATACGGCAGGCTGATACATCTTCGGCGTCTTCGAGACGAGGAGCTTGATGAGGCGAGGCAGCTTTGTGGGCAGTTCGTTGACGTGATAGAAGTAAGAGTCAGGGTTGCCGATGTCGCCGAAGTCAGCCTCCTCATAGTTCTTGCCTTGCCCCTTCTCCAGCTCGTCCTGGCAGAGTTTGATGGCTTTGCGCACGATGCCCGGCATCACGTGGCTCTGTTTTCTAGCGCAGGCGCTCTCCACGGTGGTGAAGGCTCGCCTCTGTTCCTCGTCGAAGATGGGGATCACCGACTTCACCCAATCGGCGTTGTCGTCGCAGATGTAGCGGAGGTAGCAGGCGAGAGTGAAAATGAAGGTGTTGCGCGAACCGTGCTGCGGTTCGCCTCCCAGCAATTCCACGAGCTTCGTGACGAGCGTGGCATAGGGAATGCCATTGTATTCTTGAGGAAACTGCGTTTCCGAAGTTTTTTCCAACCACCCCGTCCCTCCTTCATAAGGAGGGCTCCACCTCTCTCCCCTCAGGGGAGAGGGGGAAACCGCTCCTACTCGTCGCTCTGAACCGCTTCGCTCTAAGGTAGGCGGGGCATCAAAGCCCTCGCCTTTGTTATTTGACGCAACTGAGTTGCGATTGTTTGTGCGGTGTAAACCGCCTTGCTTGAGGTCCTCTGATTCACTTGCGCTGCCTTCCTTGATGTCCTCTGATTCACTTGCGCCGCCTTCCTTGATGTTTAAAGAGGTATTTGCAACTTCAAAGAGTTTCGCCTCGTCGATGTAGAGGATGTAGTCTTCGGGAACGAGGAAGGATGGTCGGGCCAAGTCTTTCACGCAAGAGTCGTAGTCATTGTCCTCTAGCTGCTCCGACATCCACTTCTGCGCCTCTGCCAAAGTCATTCCCTTGGGAATCTTGAAGATTAAACGCAAACCTTCGGTCGATGGAGTGACATGGACGAGGCAAATGCTGTCGAGAACCGACTTCTGGGCGAGGATTTTCTGTTTCTCCTCCCAATAGCCTCTTGGATTGGGGATGTGGTCTTTGTCATAGATGGAGAGACCGCTCGGGATGGCATCGGCATTGAGGCGGCGACCATTCTTGAAGGTGGCGTGAGGGGTGAGGATAGGAAGCTGCGACTTCAACTGGGTCTTCATTCGCTCATACTCCTCCTTCTTCAACTCCCCTCGGCGCAACTTCTCCAGCGCATCCTCGATCTCGGCACAAATCAAACTCACCTTGCTGCCCTTGATGGCTTTTTGGAAAAGTTCGGGGGTGCAAACCTGCACCTCCCGACTTCTTACACTTCTTGATATTCCAAACATTTATACAACTTAGAATTAATAATGAATATAAATCTGCATGAGCCGTATCACATCAGTGAGCGAGGCTCAGATGTTGCTCACAACGAAATCACTCGCCTTCTGACTCTCGCTCGCTATCACGTAGTCGGGCATCACATCAGTCTCTGCTCGGTCGATGCGGAGGGTGAGTCGCACGTTCTCCTTGCCGATGCTAGCTCTGCCATGCGGCAGCTTGATAAACTTTCTCACCTCACGCTTATCTTGATGAATATCTCGGTAGATTTATCCACTTATGCTACCAAGGACGCTTTGGCGCAAGTCAAGGGTTCGGTAGATAATCTGCTACTGGGTGCGGTGTATGGCGGTATCGCTGCAAGAACCACCAATCCTGGCACTCCGAAAACTAAGGTATTCTATCTGCCTACCGAGGTAGGTGAATACCCTAATTTTGGCAATCTCTCTGTAGCAGAGAACGAAATCGCCTTCCTTTATTTCGATGGAACAAACTGGTCGAAGCAATCCGTCGATTTCTCATCCACTATCACCGAAATCGAGGAGAAAGCCAACAATGCCTCTACTGATGCAAGCAATGCGTTAAAAAAGGCAGAGGCGGCTGGCAAGGCATCTGCTACTAATAAGCAGAACTTAGACAATGCGGTAGAACGTATTGGTACGCTGGAAGATAGTGTGAATACAATCAATACCAATATGCCTAAAATGATTTGTATGACAGAGACTGCATACGAAGCTTTGGAAAAAAAGGAAGCCGATACTTACTATATGCTCACGGAAGAATAATAGATATGGCTTATGATTATCATAAACGGAAAAGAGATAACTGCTATCAATCTTGGCAAGAAAGCCGTGAATGCAGTTTATAAGGGGTCAGTCTTGATTTGGCAAGCAATACGTTCTTGCTTTGGCTTAGGATATTGGGATGACGATAAACCTTGGCTCGACGAGGATGCTTGGCAGGACTAACTTTTAAAGGTAAAAAGGTAAAAGAATATAAAAGATAAATTTATGGCAAAGAATGTTATTGATCAAGTACTGGAGAATATTTTTGGTCCTTGGCGAAACTATAAAGGTAGCCGAGTGAGGGAAGCTATTCAGAAGGCTCTCAAGGATGATGACCAGCTTATCCAGCAATTACAGAGCGGGAAGGGTTCTTATATGGTGTATCTGGGTACAGATGCAGCTACAAATATCGCTACGGTGGCGCTATTTGCTTCTGCTGAAACTTATGGTATCTATAAGGCTGACCCTGACAATCATGCTGACCTTATACTCTCAAGTGTAGAGATACCTTTGGGTACAGGCGGCGGTTCGGCTGAAGCATCTACCATCGTAAAACTCATCAATATGGGTGCAAAGTCTATCACGGCTACCAAGGACTCAGACCTTGTGGCAAAGATACGCTTTACTTCCCAGCTTTACGACCCATCCGTTCCTGGAGGTAGTGTATCTGATACAAATGAGGAAGGTACGCTCTTGATAGAAACCAGAATGCAGAATGCTTCGGAATGGAAGGTAGCGGCTAATATTGCTATCAACTCTCAGGAGGCAGCCGACACAAGTGCGTACACAGAGATAGACCTTGCTCCTTATTGTGTGGATGGTACTCAGTCTGTTCGTATGATTGCGACGGGTACAAGTTCGCATAAGAGTACGCCTTATGTCATCATTACAGTTACAAAAACCAATATCCAGATAAATTTTCAGACTAAATGGCAGAATCCTTTCGAGTACAAAGCCGTTGCTCCGACTATCTCAGTTCCGTTGACGATTACGGGTACAATCAGTAAGGTACTGCATCTGAAAGTTTCTTCTTCTGACGGGAAGTATTCTCGCACATACGACTATAGTATTGGTACGGCTACATATACTGAAACTCCATATATTGCATACATCGACCATCCGAAAGCGCATGGAATTTATAATATCGAGGCATGGATTACATCAGGCGATAACGTGAAAACTGAATCCGTATCACAGAACATTATGTGTACGCTATCGGGCAATACTACTCCACTTCTTGTACTCAACAACATCGGTACATTCCAAAACTGGAGCAGCGTACAGGCATTCGATTATGCGGTATTTAATCCGAAGGCTGACAATACGGATATTGCTTTCATACTTACTAATTTGGAGTCTAATAGCGTAATATATAGCGAGAGAGTGCAAAACGTTCCTGCTGGAGTTATCAAGTCCCTGGTTTTCGACCTCGAAGTAGAAACAGAGGATAATGTCAATTTCCCTGCATCGATGTCGTTCACTTCCGGGCAGGTTGTTCTGCGAGACCCATTGCGTGTAGTAGTGGATAATAGTGAGAATTTTGCGCCTACATCGGGAGCAGACTTCTTCCTCAATCCTAAGAAACGCAACAATAGTGAGAGTGAGCCTAATACCATTGTCAATGCTGTTAATAATCAGCAGGTAAAATCCACCTTCGAGGGTTTTTCTTTCATCAGTGATGGTTGGATTGTCGATGCTAATACGAATGCTCGTTGCTTGCGAGTCTTGGATGGCTCTAAGGTCAACATCAACTATGATGCTTATTCTGACGATACGCCTCTACAGGGATTAACTATCGAAATTGACTTTGCGACACGCAATGTAACCGATGAGAATGGTATTTTGTTCAAAATGGGAACACCTTCTACAGTTGACAGTCATTTGGTGGGCTTTTGGTTGAAGGCGCAGGAGAGCTGCATGATGACAATGGAGAAGCGTGTAGAGGGTTCGCAAAACTGGACTTACTCTAAGGAGACTCGTACTCATGTGGCTATCAATATCGTTCCTAACCTCTATAGTCAGGGTGTTAACTATGTGCGTGTATTCATCAACGGCATTATCAGCCGAGAGTTTGTCTATTCCGATAACGATGCGTTTTGGCAGTCAGTAGGAGGAATAAAGAAAACGGGCGGTATCGTGATTGCGCCTCAAGGTTCGGATATTGATATTTATGGTTTGCGTATCTACAAGAAATCCCTTTCCGCTACGGATATTCGTCAGAATAGACTTTCTTCCTTTGCTACTATCGGCGAGAAGAAGGCTTTCAAGGAGAAGAATGACATCTTAGGCGAGAGTGGTTTGATTTCTTACTCTAAGGCATACACCAAATACAACACCCTGCTATATAAATGTGCAGTGCCATCACTCAAGTCTCCTACGGCTGTTGTGGGCGACATCGTTATTCATAAAATCAATGACAAGGCACATAGTGGTACGCTCTATAATATGAACCTGAAAGGACAGGGTTCTACCTCCAAGAAATACTGGGCTTGGAATATCCAAAGCGATTTCAAGCGTGAGGATTCCAAGTGGGTAGATGAAAATCTTGTGGACCACGGACAATGCTATCAGAACGCTGACGGACTGCCTCTTGCCAAGAAACTGGTAGATAAGCGCAACTGGGCTTCATCTCCTCAGTCGCACAAGATGGGTGCAACCAAGCTCTACAATGACCTCTACAAGGAGGTGGTAGGCAAAAATGAGATTACCAGCATCGAGGGTATGGAGAATTGCCGTGTGGCGGTATATGAAGACCCATTCCTTGTATTCCAGCAGACTGAGAACGATAGTGAGCCTGTATTCATCGGTTTAGGTACTTTCGGTTCGGGTAAGGCCGACAAGCCTACCTTCGGCTACGACAAGACCAAGACTCCCGATATGTTGATGATCGAGGGTTCTGACAACAATCCTCGTCTTACCAAGCATCAGGTGCCTTGGATTCCAGGCGACGTGAACTACAGTGAGGAAGAGGAAGGCTATGTCTATGCTGGCACTACCTCATGGGATTATGGTTTGGGTAATCGAAATACTATCTCCCGCTTCATCGAGGCATTTAACTTTGTGTATTCTCATACCAACAGACTGAAACCGTTTAATGGAACATTCATCCAACTGAAGGAGGCGAAAGGCTTGGATATTAGTTACTGCTACTGGGTAACTAAGGCAGAAACGGGTTCTGAGCGATATGATATGTATCGCTATGATGAGATAAACAAGACTTGGGTGGCTGGTGGAACTACGAAGTCTGAGGCTGGTGTGTATGCCACTCTGAACGTGAAGACACAGACTGCCAACTACATCAGCGACGATTTCACCAATCACGAAACCTATCTGGAGTGGGAAAAAGTGAATGAAGATTTCATCGCTGCCCGTAGAAAGGAGTTCGCAGAGAAGATTACAACTTACTTGCACAAGAAGGATATTTTGTTCTTCATGTGTATGATGAAGTTGTTAGCAGCTTGCGACAATAGAGCCAAGAATACCTATTTATGGGTGTTCAGCTCCACATCACTGATCCGTGCCTTTCAGGATGACCTCGACTCCATCCTGCCTTTCGATAATCAAGGTAAGCTGACAAAGCCGTATTGGGTGGAGGAACATGATTTTGACTCTTCGTTAGGAAAGAACTACTGGAACGGAGAGGATAATGCGCTTTATAACCTGTTGGAGGAATGTTTTCCTACCGACCTTCGTTCTACCATGAATGAGATACTGAGCGCAATGGCTCGTCTGGGTGGCGGTACGGTACAGGGCTGCTGGGAGAAGTATTTCATGTCCACCTGTCAGTATTTTCCTGCCGTGGCTTACAATGAGTTCGCACGTATCGGTTATGAATATGCCCACTATCAGATGGTGAACGGCAACTACAACAATGATACCGACCCTATCACACAGTCGCTTGGTTCGCAAGAGGAAGGTGAGCGCCAGTGGTGTAAAGATAGAACCATCTACATGAGCAGCTATGCTAAGTATGGCGAGTTCGACCCCGGTAGTCCATCGGGCGGTAACATCAACTATCGTTCCACCGAACAGATGGAGGTGAAGTTTAATCTCACGGCAGCTATGTGGATATACCCTGTCGTCACCATCGGTCAGAGTACCATCCTTGACGGCAAGAGAGTGAAGGCGGGAGAGTCGGTAACGGCTACTGGTGTCACCGACAGTAACACGCAGAACATCGTTTGCGGCGTGAACTATATGAGTGACATCGGTACATGGTACGACAAGCCAGCCAACGAGACCTTTGCCTTTAATGGTAGTCGTGTGCGTAAGCTGATAGCCGGTACTGACAACAAGAGTGAAATCCATCTGAAGGCTACCTCATTGCTGGTAGGTTCCATGACCTCGCTCCGGACACTGGACATTCACAATCTGAGTACGGTTTCGGGCAGCATGGACGTGTCTGCCAACGTGCGTTTGGAGTCGGTTGACGCAAGAGGAACCTCCTTAACGGGTATCACCCTTCCGCAGCAGGAGTTCCTTACCACCGTGAAGTTGCCATCCACCCTCACTACCCTGCATCTTGACGGACAGCGCGGACTGAATGTTCTCTCCATTGAGGGTTACGAAAAACTACAGAAGGTGTATATCAACCAGGACACCTGTCCTAAGATTGCGGCATTCGACATCGTGAACAACCTGAAAGCGCAGAGCAAGAACCTCTCGTCGCTCACCATTCTCGGCATAAACTGGGAAGATGTGTCAGCCGAAACATTGTCGTGGCTTCTCGACAGACAGACAAAACTGACGGGCCGTATTACACTTTCTGAAAGCGTTGCGGTCAGTGCCACGCTGAAGATGCGCATGGTAGGTATGTGGGGTAATATTGACGATGAGAAGAATGCGCTCTACGTATCATATAACAAGGTGGAAATCAAGAGTGCATCGTTGAGGGGCTATAGATACTTTGCGAAAGAAGGCAATTATACTCTGAAACTATATACCATTCCTGTGGCTGGTAATGACATCGTGTATGTGTCATGGAAGATGACGGAAACTCCTCTTGCCACTATCGACCCGAAGACTGGCATAATCACCGTAACCGCAGCGGGTAGCCGTGAGAATGACGACAAGGCGATAGTGACGGTCACTCTTCAACTGTCGAGCGGTAAGACCTTGGAGGCGACGACTGACGTATATTTCTATGCCTATCAAGCGAAGCTTGGAGATTACGTATTTGCCGATGGAACATACGGCAGTGACCTGAGCTTTTCTGACGCTACCCCTATCGCTGTCATCTTCTATATCGAGCCAAAGGAGCGCAAATGGGCGATTGCGGTAGCCCTAAAGGACTATGGCAGTAGAGTATGGGGACTATTTAACTCGACCGATGCTAATAATGGTATGAATGGTATTAAATTAGGTAGTAATTCTACCTATAATGTATATAATCTGCCATTGCTGCAGGAGTACACTAACGGTGTGAATGTGTCTGACTCTACGATGCGTGACGAGAGTAATACGGCTAATGACGGGTTCAAGGAATATACTGTGCTTAACACGATCAGTGACATCGGATTTGAGAAAATCACGCAGAGTATGTGGGACACCAGCGTAGGTCATACTACTCTCAGCGAGTACTTTGAACGTGTAGGATTGAATGTGAATGACATGATTGCTCGTGGTCAGCTCAACACCCTCAAGATTATTGCTCACAGAGATTACATCTTGCAGGATCCTAACGTACATCTGCCTATTCCGGAGGCAACGCCAGAAAAGACTTTGGCACAAAGTCTTGCGGAATGTATCAAGAGTGTTCAAGCCGAACATAATAATGCGCAGAAGTATCAGCAGTACTACTACCCTGCTGCCAGTTATTGCAATGCCTATGTGCCTACGCTTGATAATGATACAGAAACGTTAGCAGAGCCGTTTACTGAGGGGCATTGGTTCCTGATGTCTTCCGGCGAGATGGCACGCTGTTCTTGGTATGCGATGAAGGGATACAATGTCGGTGTTGCGAATAATATCTTTGCGCAGGCGAAGGCAGATTTTCGTTTTGTTGCATTCTCGAGCACCTGGTACTGGCTGTCTTCGGAGTATTCCGAGTTCTATTCTTGGAATCTGTATCCTGTTAGCGGGCAGTTCGGCTACGGCTTCAACAAGTACTACGCTAGTCAGGTGAGGGCGGCCGTCGCATTCAAGCTGTAAGCTTGAATGCTTCCTTGGTGCGGCTTTTCGCCGCACCATCAGCAGGAAACGCAAGTTGAAAAGCATTTATCAAAAGGGGAGAGCCGCAAGGCTCTACCCCATCATCAAATAACAAAACAAGTATCACATTGCGAGCTTCGTCATCTTTGACGAGCAAGCTATTTTTTTTAAAACAATAGAACATTAGATGAAGGCAAGACAATCCTCAATTTATCGCAAGTTAGAAAACCTCTTAGGGGCGCTCATGGCAGTATCGGAACGCGTTCCGAAGAACGCCATGGGCTTGCAGACAGCCATGTCAAGATGTATCAACGAGGTAGTAGATTCCCTTGTCGTGTGCGAGTATGCGCTGCATGCGATAGACATTAACCAGAGAATTGCATACATTGCCACCCTTATCCATTCCTTGACCATCGTGAAGACTATCGTCAGGGAACTCCACGAGTATAGCAGGAAGGAGAAGTCGGGTATGGTAAACGTCGATGGAGAGGCTAAACAGATCAAGGTTCCTCTGCATGGCAGAATTATCAGCAATGGGCAATATCCAGGTTTTCTGAAGGATTTTGATGTCCTGGCAAGAGAAACTGGGGCTTGGTATAAGTCGCAGTTGACCAAGCGTGACGGTGTTGTTGTTGCAAGCCGTCGAAACAAGGTTAATGTTCGGTAAATATGATTACGATTATATATGACTGGTATTTCTTCTCTTTTATTGAATGGATGCGCCACAAGTGGAAACCCTATCGGCAATCCGCTTGTTAAGAATAAGGTAGTGCGCATAATGCTGTCTTCGGAGTATTCCGAGTTCAATTCTTGGAATCTGAATCCTGTTAGCGGGCAGTTCAACAACAACAACAACAAGTACAACGCTAATCAGGTGAGGGCGGCCGTCGCATTAAGTGATGAGAGGAAGCGAGGATGGATTGAAGCCTACAATCAATGTATCTCTAATAAGATGACAAGCGAGCAATGTGTACTTTATCGGATAAATGATACCGATCTGCTCCGGTTGATGGAGGAATGCGAGGCAAGGCAGTATGTGCCGAGTACGAGCATCTGCTTCATCGTTACCTTTCCCAAACTGCGTGAGATATTCGCCGCAGCCTTCAGGGATAGAATCGTGCAGCACTGGATATGTATTCGCATCGAACCCCTCTTTGAGGAAAGGTTTATTGCGCAGGGTGATGTGTCCTGGAACTGTCGCAAGAATCGTGGAACGCAGAAGGCAGTGATGGCGCTCAGAAGGGATATTCTCGAAGTCAGCGAGAACTATACCCGAAAGGCTTTTGTCGGCAGGTTCGACATCCAGTCTTTCTTTATGAGCATCGACATACGCATCTTGGAGGAAAAAACCGTGGCTTTCGTCAGAACGCACTATAAGGGTGATGACATCGAGCTATTGGTCTATCTGCTGGTAGTGACCATCAGACACCGACCGCAGACCAACTGCATCAAGCGTGGCGATGAGGAACTATGGCAGAAGTTGCCTAAACACAAGTCACTCTTCTTCGCAGAATGGTTCAGAGGAATGCCCATCGGTAATATCACCTCGCAGCTATTGGCCAACTTCTATATGTCGTTCTTCGATGAGTTTATGATCAGTCTATGCCGGATGATACATGCGAGATACGAGCGCTTTGTGGATGATTTTTCCGTGGTATGCCGCAGAAAGCAGGATGTGCTGATGTTGCGTGATCAGGCAGACGCTTTTCTTCTGGAAAAACTAAACTTGAAGATGCACCATGATAAGCAGTATATTCAGGATGTAACCAAGGGTGTGTATTTTGTAGGAGCCGTTATCAAGATGAACAGGGTATATCTCTCCAATCGCACGATAGGCGGCATGATCAACGTCCTTCGGAAATTGCAGACGTTCCTGGAGCATATTGACACTTGCAGCGTAGAAGATTCCTACGAGTTGGAGCACTATTTGTCGAGCCTGAATAGCTATTTCGGTTTCATGGCCCATAAGAATGAGTATGCTGTCAAGCGGCGGGTTCTTCAAGACGATTGCCCTCTGTTCTTTCATTACTTCTATATCAAGGGAAGATTTGATAGCGTAAAACTGAAGAAAGATCTGAATGTAAAATATCAATTATTAAAAATAAATAACTATGAATGAAAATTTAGTAAACGAGTCGCAGGATATTGAGATAACTTATGACTGCGGCAGATTTGTAGCGAGTGTCAAGGTGGGCATGGGGAGTGATCGTATGGTCACGCTGCCCATAGCTGTATGGAACTATGGTGCCATCGTCTCAGCCCTCATTCGCAGCCGATATTCCCAGAGTGAAGTGGAAGCCATCATGCGCAACCTTCTCGGCAAGAAGATGGATGCAGCGGATGAGTTTGAGGCATTAAACACATGGTGCAACCAGTGCAAGACGCGTGCAGCCTATCTGATGAACCTCGGAGAGAAGGAGTATGATTTGGTGAGCGAGGAATGGCAGGAGCGATGCAAGGCTACCTTGGAGAAGGCAAAGAAGGAAAAGTTAGCAGCCATCCTTGCCTACGACACCAGTAGCGATGTGAACGGCTTCATGCTGAATGGCAACAAGGTATGGCTCGACAAGGAAACCCGTGTAGGTCTGATGAACTCCACCCAGATTACCCGTGATATGGGTCAAGATACCACTACCCTGTGGTTTGACGGCTACAAGTTGGAGGTGCGGTGCGATATGGCCATCATGCTGCTCTCCTCACTTGAGATGTATGCCTTGGAATGCTTCAATGTGACGGCAGCCCATAAGAAAGCCGTTAGCGAACTTACTACCATCGAGGAGGTAGAGGCTTACGACTACAAGACGGGTTATCCTAAGCAGCTGGATATTAAACTCTAATATCATTTTCCCATCATCGGGAAAATGATAGCACCATATTCCTGATGTCACGAAAATGGTAAGACCATTTTGTTGATGTCGATAAAATGGTATTGGTGAGTAACTAATTTAAATTCTAAAGACTATGTATGTATTAAGTATGATTTCTTTTCTTCTGTGGGCAGGATTTCTCTTGCTCGCAGCCATGCGGTTCGGCATTCCCGACATGATGAGTGATGTGTATTACCAGTTGCAGAAATGTACCGGCAGCGAAGTGATAGGCGATAAGCATAAGCGAAATTACGGCTGGGTGTTTACCGCTGTCATGGTGGCGAGTGCAATACTGATGCTCATCCCTATGCTCGACTCCGGCAGGGGAATCCAATGCCTTGCCTTCTTGGGGTGCGCAGGACTGATGTTCGTAGGAGCTGCACCCAACTATATAGACAGAGATACCCTGCCCGTCCATAAATGCGGTGCGATCGTGGCAGCCATCGGATGCGTGGGCTGGTGTATGAGCGTGAATATCCTTCCTACGATTTTGCTTGCAACATTCTTATTTTTTATGCTATGGCTTTTTTATCATCTTTTTGTAAAGTGGGAGCAATATTTGGCAGAGCGTGATGGACGTGAACCGGAAATGCACTTGCATCCCTGGTATTGGATAGAGATAGCGGGTTTCCTTGATGTATATCTCACATATTGGCTGTGCGTATGCTGAGAAGACTGTTTACTCTCAACAGGCGAGACTGGATAGGTCTTGCCTGTTGGTTTCTCTTGAGTGTGCTGATAGGCATCATAGCCCTTCCGCTGATGATTTGGCGGGAGTTTTATCAGTACGACAAATATCAGCTTCCCCGCTTCGAGTGGGAAGATGTAGTGAGATATTCGCTTGTCATCATCATCGGCAGCATAGTGAATTATTGGTTATTAAATTTGTTATTATGAAGATTTTGATAGATAGAAAATGGAAGAAGGAAGGCTATACCATCAGCAAGGTGTATGTGGATGGTGAGGACTTCCACTGTAACTGCCTTGAGGACACCGACCGTGGACTATATCAGGGCATGAGTACCGCGGACGTGCTGGCTGTAAAGGAAAAAGGTAAGACCGCCATTCCGAGAGGCACCTACCATGTCATCTACACCTATTCCCCTCGTTTCAAGCAACGCCTGCCCCTATTAGAGAATGTCACTGGCTTTGCGGGCATCCGCATCCACCCCGGCAATTCAGCCAAGGACACCGAGGGTTGCCTACTTTTCGGCAAGAACGATAAGGTGGGATGGATCAGCGACTCAAAGCTTTGGACCCTTCGCATCATCGAGAAGATGAAGGAGGCTTGGGGACGGAATGAGAAAGTAACCGTCACAATCCAATAAAGGCGATTGTGAAAGGTAAAAAGGCGATTGTAAAGGTAAAAAAGTAAAAAGGTAAAAAAGCCCTGCTATCCATCGCGGACGGCAGGGCTGCATCGTTTTTTAATACTTTTTTAAAGATTATAACACCGCAACCCTTGCGAGGCAGCGGATTTTCGGGTGCAAAGATACGAAGAAAAAACGAGATACGTAGAGAAAAACAGAGAAAATCGGAGAAATCATCTGTAAATCTTCGGTCATATCCGCAAGAATTGTCCAGTTTTTTCACAGTAAAGCACCCATCCCGCCAGGCTCTTTTACCTTTTTACCTTTAAAAGTTCTTTTTACTCTTTTACCTTTAAAAGTCCTTTTCATCAGCTATTGGTATGCTTCATCTCTGTCCTTTCTCCATATAGATGAAAGATACCCGTTCTCGCAGCTATACAGTTTGATGAGCGAGCCGTAGAGATTCATATAATAGAAGGTAGCCACATGATCCTTTACCAGATAACCATTGAGCGTAACCTTTCCGTTCCTGGTGGTATAGGTAGTAGTGAAATCCTCATTACCCTCTATCACCATGCGCATGGTGCCGTCCTCATTAAACGTCATGGATCCCATACGCTGTTCCTTCTTTCCGTCCTTGGTAATGGTAATGACGCAATACCAGGTACCCCTCAGCGCAGCGTCGTGGTCCGTCTCATCGGATATATCATTCAGCGAACTGCCGCATCTCATCTGGCATTCATTGCCGTTGGCGAAGGTACCCACAATCATTGGGCGCATATCGATGCTCACCGATACCCTGCTACCCGTAAGATTGTTGCTCTCCTGCAGATGCACGCCCGAGATAGTCTCATTCAGCAGATTGCCGATATTGAAGCTTTTCGGAGTGCCCACCTCGAAGTGGGTAGTAAGCTTGTCGCCCTCCATCTGCCAGTAACCGAAAGCAGTGTTAGGCTCGATAACATAACCGCCTGGAGTCAGATCGCCACCATCCTCATAATAAACCATGTGGTTCTTGTAATAAGAATAAGTACCGCTGGTGCTGTTGATGGTCCACTCGTTGCCGGTAAGATATTCTTTCACCTTTGCCGCATTCTTCTCGCTCTCATCCTCGCTGCTGCTGCAAGCCGCCAGCGATGCCGTAATCATTCCCATGGTCACCATTGTGAAGACGGCCATCATGGAATGTTTCATCATAGCTAAAAAGTTCTGTTTCATTTTTCAATCCTGTTTAAATTGTTATACTTTTTTTTTAGTTATTAATTATCTAATAGTACCACTCCCACCCTTACTTTCTTGCCGCAGTGAGGGCAGAAGGTGGAAGTCTGAATCATCTGCTGCTGCTGGTTTTCTGATACCAGTCCGTTTTCGTGAACCGGATAGGCTGGCTCATTTTCTGCTACATCCTCGTTTTCTTTCTTGTCAGCATTTGAGAAAAGATCATCCTTTTCGTTTGTCGGGAAGAACATATCACGAGGGTCTATATCCAAAGCCATAGCTATGCGATAGATAGTGTTTGTCGTTAATGACTTGTTGCGGAGGAACTGCGACATTGATTGCGATGACATGCCGCATTTCTCAGCGAACGCATTGGTACCCAAACCTAACTTTTGCATCAGTTTGCGAAGATTGATTTCCGATTTTGGCTTAATATTTTCTTTCATAATTTCTTTATTTATATATATGTTCTTTAAATTTCGGTGCAAAGGTAATATATTTATTTGGTTTTTGCAAATATTCCTAGTTAAAAGTTATATATTTATTTGTTTTTCTATATATTTTTTTTGATTATGTAGCGTATATTTTAGGTATTTTTATCTAAGATTTCGGATAGCGTGAATTATTTTAGAATAATTTTAAATCCCCTCTAAACTATTGGTATTTAAGGTTTTACGAGAGATAACCTTTTGTTTTTACCGCCCGAGAGGAGAAGATAAATAATTGATAATTAGAGAAATCCAAACCTTGAGAAAAACCCGAGAACCTTCATTCAGCCGCGAGACCCCCGCCGCCCTGAAACGACTCCCGCCTGCCCGCCTGCCTGGGATCGGCTGGCAATATGAGGCCGCACCCACCACCAGCCATCAGGATGCAGCACCACCCACCACCAGCCACCAGGATGCAGCACCACTCCCA
>UMLJ01045794.1_pt1 | contig 47383 bp, 47 predicted proteins | sample 1966521 | NCBI WGS metagenome assembly UMLJ01 (sample SAMEA4836199, study PRJEB28245) | human gut metagenome | biome: gut microbiome; material: fecal sample | place: Denmark | collected 2008
GGAGATAAATGATTTGCAACGAAAATGAATGGGATTGCGATTGTTTTTTGTTACCTTTGCACCATCGTTCCTCCCTCCCAGTTGTGGAGAAGGGGACGAGACATAGGACTAATAACTATAAAATGTAAGAAACAATGAATTTAAAGACTTTATTCGTATCCGTATTGTTGGGCAGCATGACTGCTGCCATGCCTAGCTATGCGCAAAGCCAACAGGCAACGACAACCTTCCAGAATCCAATGGCTTGGTCGGACATTCCCGACCCAGATGTCATCCGTGTGGGCGACAATTTCTATATGGTGAGTACCACGATGCACTTGATGCCAGGCGCTCCTATCATGAAGTCGAAGGATTTGGTGAACTGGGAAATCGTCAACTATATCTTCCCGAAGTTGACCGACTCACCTAAGTATGAAATGAAGAATGGCACGGTCTATGGTCGAGGTCAGTGGGCTACTTCCTTGAAGTATCATCGAGGCAAATTTTATGCGCTCTTTGCACCAAATGACCATCCTGGTGGCGAAACCTATATCTGCACGGCTGACGACATCGAGGGAGAGTGGACTGTCCATAGCCGTCTGCCTCACTTCCACGATGCCTCTCTCTTCTTTGATGATGATGACAAGGCGTATGTCGTCTATGCCACAGGAGAGATGGTGCAACTCAATTCCGACTTGACGGCAGTGGTGGAAGGTAGCCATTGTCGCCTCTTTGAGCGAGATGCCGAGGAGAAAAACTTGTTGGAGGGTTCTCGCATGATCAAGCATGATGGCAAGTACTACCTCTTGATGATTTCGTGGACGGGGGGACATCCTCGCCGTGAAGTCTGTTATCGTGCCGATCATATCCGGGGAGCTTATGAGAAGAAGGTCATCTTGGAGACCGAGTTCGCTGGCTATGGCGGTGTCGGACAAGGTACCATTGTCGATGCTCCTGATGGCAAATGGTATGGCATCATCTTCCAGGACAGAGGGGGAGTGGGACGAGTGCTCACCTTGGAGCCATGCACTTGGAAAGATGGATGGCCTATGCTTGGGGATGCGAATGGAGATGTGCCTCTCACGATGACCAAGCCTGTGTTGGGCTACGACGGCAAGGGAGTGGTGTATAGTGATGATTTCTCTCGTCCTAAGCTTGACTTGCAATGGCAGTGGAATCATAATCCGAACGATGAGGCTTGGTCGCTGACAGAGCGTAAGGGTTGCCTTCGCCTCAAGACTTCTCGCATCGCAGAAAATCTCTTCATGGCTCCCAATACTTTGACCAATCGTGTGGAAGGACCTGCTTGCGAGGGAATCGTCAAGATGGATGTGAGCAAGATGAAGGATGGTGATGTGGCTGGTCTTGCTGCCTTCCAAGGTGATGCGGCTCTGCTCTCCATCGTGAAGGAAGGCAAGCGGTCGTTCATCGTAGGAAGCAAGGAGAGTGTCGCCTTGTCGGATGAGGATAAGGTGGTAACTGATGTGAAGCGAGAGGAAGTGTATCGTCAGGCTCTGAAGTCGAAGGTGGTCTATCTGAAGATGAGTTGTGATTTCCGTCTTCATCAAGACCTTGTCACCTTGTCTTATAGCGTGGATGGCAAGAACTGGGTGGAAGCCATCCGAGGCTTCAAAATGATATTCGACTATAGGCGATTCTTCATGGGCACTCGCTTTGGCATCTACAATTACGCTACCAAGAACAAGGGAGGCTTTGTGGATGTCGAAAGCTTTACATATAAGAAGCAGGAAAAATAGGGTGGTCTATCTGCTTATTGATTCCGATATGCCAATGGCGACATGCCGGAGCGTAGCTTGAAGAAATTGCTCAATGCGCTCTGGTCGCTAAAGTGAAGGCTGTCGGCGATTTCTCCCATCGTCATATCCGATTGCTTCAGCAGATTGCATATCTCCTTATATAATAAAGAGGAGACGTGGTCGTTGACTGTGGAACCGCTTATCTCTTTTACCAATCTGGAGAGATAGGCGGTGGATACATTCAGTTTGTCGGCATAGAAGCGAATCTGTCGCTCCTTGCGGAAGTTGCGATAGAGATGGTGGAGGAAGATCTCATATACCTCCTTCTTGTGCCCTAGGTCGTGGGTAATGCTGCACTGCTCGTACGGCAATTCGTCGATGATGAGTTTGAGCACGTTGAACATACTCTTGATCATTTCCACCTTATTAATATATTGGTGTCTCACGATGTCGCGCACGAAGTGGAAGATATCAGTTTGGTGAAGAGTGTCCGCTCCCTCACCACCTTGTCGAAGCCTTTGTCGCTATCTGTAGAAAAATGTACGGGGTCGTTGTCGCTCACCTCTTATAGCTCCGTCGGGGTTGCCGCTGGAGTGAGCCGAGCGGCTGACTCCCGTGGAACGAGCGTTCCACGGGAGTCGGCTGCTCGTTCTACGGTAGTGGCACGCCCTTCGGATGTACGTTCCCATCCGCTCTGGACGTACGTCGATTTCCCCTATAGACGTACGTCCACATCCCCTTATGTCGTGCATCCATACCTTTTATGGATGTCATACTTACCATTTCTGGAAGCACATTTTAGATTAAGCCAAATATTTTGCAGAAAATCTTCTGATTATTAGCTAATACCAAATCTTTTCGTTACTTTTGTAGCGTCATTCCACCGATGGCAAGCAGTGATGCTAGCGATAATCCGAGGCTTGGCTCTATTTTTTGAGAAAATGGTACTTTTAGAGAATGTTCATCTCTTCAGAAAATAGAGATTCCTGCTAATGTTACATCTATAGGTTCTCAATGTTTTTATTTGTGCCAAAACCTCAAAGAAGTCAACTTCTTGGGTACTTCTATAAAAAGCATAGATAAAGGTGCTTTTAAAGGATGCTATTCACTTGAAAGAATAATGCTTCCGAGCAGTATGTTACTTGTTGGAGAAAGATGCTTTGAAGGATGCCCTAATATAAGGGAGATTCACAGTGAATCAATAAATCCTTCGGTCATAAGCGAAAATGCGTTTAATGACATATATGACTTTGCAAAATTGTATGTCCCAGTAGGATGTATAGAAAAATATGCCAAATTTAATTTATGTTGGAGTTGATGCTGATTCTTTGAAGTTGCCAACTGGTACTTATATAGTAAAAGAACAAAATAAAACGAAAAAAATCATTGTGAAGTAAAGGAAGGACAAAAGTGGGCGAGCCTATAGTCAGGCTTGCCCGCTTCCTTTTATTTGTATATTTTTTTAAGCGTTCCTTATTCCACTACCTTCCAGTCCAAGAGTCCCTTACCCATGTCTTCCAATTCGATGGCGAGACCTACGACCTTTCGCTTGTCAGCCTTGAATGGTTCAAGGTAGTTATTGTCGATGATCTGTTTTTCGGCAGCGGAAATGCCTCCATTCTTGGTGAGTTTCAACTCTATTACATATATATAATGTATGGTAGTGTTGACATGGTGTCATTGGTCTTGCGCATAGCTAAAGTTGGCAAGACTATCTCGTTCAGAGCTTGTCTTACTTCATGATTAGGAATGCCCAATAGATAAGTACCGCTCATGTATCCTTTGATGGTAAGGTAGCCTGACTGATACAGAAATAACTCTGGACCACCACCCGTAACATCAGATGTCTCAATGACAGAACTTATTAATGCACAATTCTCAAAGTCTTTCAGACGGATATCCAAATCATCCACAAACTTGGGTAGGAGCGAGGTTGCACCAGATGCAGCCCAATAGTTCCTTAGCTCATTGTCAGACAAGGCATTGATGAGGCTGAAAGGATTGAAGACATCTACCATATTCTTTCGGCTGAAGTGATAGCCATCATAATAGGCTTGCAACTGTTCGATGGTCTCGTCTGTGCTCCAACCATTTTGTTCGCCCATCATTGTAATCTCAGGCATGAAATTCTCCTTGATTTCATCCTTGGTGATGCCGCATAAGGCTGCGTATGGTGCATCAAAACTGATGTTGGTCAGATTGTTGAGCACAGAGAAGAGGGAAATCTGCGTAAACTTAGTGATGCCAGTGATGAAGACAAAACGTTCGAAGTTATCGTCAGCTTTAAGAATGGCGAAAACCTCACGATATACCTCAGTGCATTCATCATGTTGGGGTGTTTTCCAAGAATGTTGCAGCGGAGAATCATACTCATCAATAAGAATGGCAACTTGCAAGCCTGTCTTCTTGTTTGCTGCTGATAGAATGCCATGAAAGCGATCTGCTAATCTAGCAGTTGGGTCAGGTGTGATACCATATAGATTCTCGTATTCCTTGAAGCGCAGATTTAGGTAAGACCGCAATGTTCCTGCATTAGCTCCGCCACGGCTCATGTCGAGTCTGATGACAGGGTAGTGCTTCCACTCCTTTTCCAAGTCCATTATCTTCAGACCTTCGAAAAGTTCCTTCTTTCCCTCAAAGTAGGCTTGGAGGGTATCGACGAGAACAGACTTACCGAAGCGGCGTGGGCGGCTCAGGTAATTATACTTCTTTCCTCTGTTGGCAAGTTGCCAGATGATATCTGTCTTGTCAACATATAGGTATCCTTCCTTTCTGATTGTCTCAAAGGATTGGATGCCTACGGGCAGTCTTCTATCGTTAGTCTCTGTCATCATATGATTCATTCTCAGAATTATTCTGCAAAGATACGAGGAATAAATGAAATCTCCAAATTTTTATCTCTTATATTTGTCGTTATAGATATTTTGTAGTACTTTTGCATCTCGTTAGTGTAGCATATATAATTTAAGGTATGTAGAAAACATCTTAAGTTTTAGATAAATGCTCATAAAAAAAATAAAGAGAGAAAAATAAAGAGATTAAAATAAGATGAAGAGAATTTGTGATTTCATTTCCCGATATATGGGAGTTATCGTGCTGCTGACAGCTGTCGCTGCATTGTTGTTGCCTGATACCTTTCAGTGGGTGGATGCCATTTACATCAATCCCTTGTTGGGAGTCGTGATGTTTGGCATGGGATTGACACTCAATCCTGCTGATTTCAAAATCGTGTTCAGCCGACCGAAGGATGTCATTATTGGTTGCTTGGCACAGTTTATTGTGATGCCCGTGTTGGCTTGGTTGCTAGCCAAGGTTTTCCATTTGAGTCCGGAACTTGCCTTGGGTGTGATATTGGTGGGATGTTGCCCTGGCGGAACGGCTTCCAATGTCATTACCTATTTGGCTAAGGGCGACTTGGCTTTGTCTGTGGGAATGACAGCCACCTCTACCGTCTTGGCACCTTTCTTGACTCCACTCATCACGTGGATGATGGCAGGTACCTTTGTGCATGTCGATGCTATGAGCATGTTCTTTTCTATCGTTCAGGTGGTGATACTCCCGATAGTCGTCGGCTTCATCATCCAGCATGAGTGCCCGAAGTTTACCTCGCGAGCCGTGGCTTATCTGCCAGCCTTTTCTTCGTTGGCAATCACCTTCATCGTTGGCATCATCGTGTCGCACAATGCCGAAAAACTTCTGACGAGTGGTTTGCTTATCATCTTGGTGGTGATGCTGCATAATGTGTGTGGCTTGCTCCTAGGATTCTCCATCGGCAAGTTGTTCAAGCTGGAATATAAGAAATGTGTCGCCATTTCCATCGAGGTGGGCATGCAGAATTCAGGACTAGCCAGTTCGCTAGCCACCCTTCATTTCGCAGCATATCCACTCGCTACCATTCCTGGTGCTATCTTCAGCGTATGGCATAATATCAGTGGAGCATTGATGGCAAGATTGTATGCTAGTCGTAGAGGGGAGCCTATATAAGATAAAAGCTTGCAAGTAATAAGGGAGTTACTTGCAAGCTTTTGTTGATTTTGATGTATCTTTAGCTGCTTCCAGCAAACTTTCGAAATCTTCGCAGAACTCTGTCATCTTGTGATAGAGTAGGTTACTGCCTTTGTCGGATAACTCCTGATCGGGGAGAGGACCGCTGTTGATGGCGACTGTGAAGATGTTGGCGGCTACACCGGCACGTACACCTAGAGGGGCATTTTCTACTACGATGCCTTCCCATGGCTTTAGTTTGCCTGCCTTTTCCAATCCCATAAGATATGGATCGGGATTCGGTTTGCCACGCTTCACGTCGTATGCGGTTACGATATGCTTCTCGTCGAGGAAGTCACCGAAGTCATTGAGCAATCTTTGTATGAGCGGGCGTTGACCACTGCCAGTAACCACGCCAACTTGCATTCCTGCGTCCGTAATTTTCTGCATGATGTCAAGTACACAAGGAAATATCTCTGCGGTAGGCATGGAGTGGAATATCTCTGTCTTCAAGTCATACATCTTCTGTGCTTCATCCAATGAGATGTCGATGCCTTTCTGTTTCTTCACCATCATCTGGATGGTGTCGATACCACGAGCTCCCTCTGTGGCGTAAGCATCGGCTGCGGTCATTTGGATGCCAAACTGTTTCATCGACTTCTGCCATGCCACAGCATGATTGGGCATACTGTTGTATAGTACGCCATCCATATCAAAAAGAACGGCTTTGGGGCAGAATTCCCCAAAGCCGTGTTCTTTTAAGTATTGATTAATTTCTTCTCTCATATTTGAAAGATTTACTTCTCGTTAGCCAAACGCTCCTGGATAGCCTTGCTCTCTGCCTCATAACCAGGCTTGTTGAGCAATGCGAACATATTCTTCTTGTAAGCCTCTACACCAGGCTGGTTGAATGGGTTCACCTCTTCCAAGAGACCGCTGATACCACAAGCCTTTTCGAAGAAGTAGATCAACTGACCGAGGTAGTAAGCGTTCAACTCAGGAATGTTGACCAAGATGTTTGGAACACCACCATCAACGTGAGCCAAGCGAGTACCGAGTTCTGCCATCTTGTTGACCTCATCCACACGCTTGCCCTCCAAGAAGTTCAAGCCATCGAGGTTTTCGTCATCGTGAGGGAAGAGCAACTTCTCGTTAGGGGTCTCTACGCTGATAACGGTCTCGAAGATAGAACGCTCGCCCTGCTGAATCCACTGACCCATAGAGTGGAGGTCGGTAGTGAAGTCGCAAGCTGCTGGGAAGATACCCTTCTGGTCCTTACCCTCGCTCTCACCATAGAGCTGCTTCCACCACTCAGCGAAGTAGTGAAGTTTTGGCTGGAAGTTGCAAACAATCTCAATCTTCTTGCCAGCCTGTGTATAGAGAGCCTGGCGTGTAGCAGCATAGATAGCTGCAGGGTTTTCGTCGAAAGCTACGTCCTTGCCGCAAGCCTTCTCCATCTCAACAGCACCTGCTACGAGCTGCTTAACATCGAAACCTGCTACTGCGATAGGAAGCAAACCTACAGGAGTCAATACAGAGAAACGACCACCCACGTTATCTGGGATGATGAAGCTCTTGTAACCCTCCTTGTCAGCGCATGTGCGAGCAGCACCCTTCTTAGCGTCGGTTACGGCTACGATAACGTCCTTAGCCTCTTCCTTGCCACGCTGGTCTTCGCACTGCTTCTTGAGCAAGCGGAATGCCAATGCAGTCTCGGTAGTGGTACCAGACTTAGAGATATTGATGACACCGAACTTCTTGTCCTTCAAGTAAGATGTCAACTCATAGAGATAATCCTCACCGATGTTGTTACCTGCGAAGAGGATTGTTGGATTCTTCTTGTCGTTGACGAGCCAAGCAAATGAGTTGCCGAGACCTTCGATAACGGCACGTGCACCGAGGTAGCTACCACCGATACCTGCTACAACCACTACCTCGCACTTCTCGCGCAAGGTGTTGGCAACAGCCTCAATCTCACCCAAGAACTCAGGAGTGATAGAAGATGGCAAATGCAACCATCCCAAGAAATCGTTACCCTCACAAGTGCCATTCTCAAGAGCTTCCTGAGCGGCCTTTACCTTTGGCTCGTAAGCCTTTACTGCACCTTCAGCGAGGAAAGATGCAGCCTTTGTAATGTTTAAGCTGATACTTTTCATTTTTCTCTTTAATATCTAAATGAATTGTTAATGTTTTCTCTGTTTATCATCAAGCAACTCTATCTGAACGAGTCGGTCAAGAGCTTGATTTCTATTTGCGGACTGATGCGCTCGTACAATATATTATATACGGCATCGAGAATTGGCATATTGACGTGCATGTGTCGGTTGATTTCCTTCATGCACTTGGTGCCGAAATATCCTTCGGCTATCATTTCCATCTCTATCTGCGCACTCTTCACGCTGTAGCCTTTGCCTATCATCGTACCAAAGGTGCGGTTGCGTGAGAAGTTGCTGTAACCCGTAACGAGCAAGTCGCCTAGATATACTGAGTCGTACATGCTGCGCTCTATCGGATGAACGGCTTGCAAGAAGCGATGCATCTCCTGTACGGCGTTCGACATGAGTACTGCCTGGAAGTTGTCGCCGTATTTCAGACCGCCACAGATACCAGCGGCAATGGCATACACGTTCTTCAATACAGAAGAATACTCAATACCAATCACGTCGCTTGAAGTCTTGGTCTTGATGTATTCGCTTGCCAAGCAATCGTTGGCGAAGGCACGAGCCTTGTCGGTGTCGCTGCAGCCCACGGTGAGATAGCTCAGTCGCTCCAGTGCCACCTCCTCAGCATGGGAAGGACCGCCGATGCAAGCCAAGTTCTCGTAAGGCACGTCATACACTTGGTGGAAATACTCTGAGCAAACCAAGTTTTCATCAGGTACGATACCTTTGATGGCTGTGATGATAAACTTGTCGCTGATGCGAGTCTTGAGTTTCTTGAGATGATTCTTCAGGTAAGGTGATGGGGTCACGAATACGAGCGTGTCGTAGTTCTGCACGATCTTGTTGATGTCGGAGGAGAAGAATATCTCATCCACATCGAAGCGTGCCGACATCAGATAAGCAGGGTTGTGCCCCATGCGCTTGAAGTCCTCGATGCGGTCGTCGCGACGCATATACCAACCTATGTGATGAGTATGACCCACCACAATCTTGGCTATTGCCGTAGCCCAGCTACCGCCGCCAATAATAGCAATTTTTCCGCAGTTGAACACTTCGCTTTATTTAAATTATGTATTATAAATAATAATGTATAAATGGGCTTTCGCCTTTACCCGTCAGGCATTTATACATTATCATTTATTCTTTATTATTTATTAGCTGCATCAATCCATCCCTGGATGGCATCAACAGAAGGCTTCTCGTAGCCGAGCTTGTACTTCTTATTGATTTCACCTATCTTCTGCTGCAATCCCTGGGCTTTCTCGTCCTTGATGTCAGAGACGAGGTTGAAACCAGCCTTGCGGAGCACGTATGCCCAGTCCTCAGGCACGCCAATCTCTTCCCACTCCTTGATGCTGCTCTGTGGCATCTTCTTCTCAGGCTTCATCTGAGGGAAGAACAATACCTCCTGGATGAAGGTCTTGCCTGTCATCAACATCACGAGACGGTCGATACCGATACCGATACCTGATGTAGGAGGCATACCATACTGCAATGCACGTAGGAAGTCTTGGTCGATGATCATTGCCTCGTCATCACCCTTGTCAGCAAGCTTCATCTGGTCGATGAAACGCTCTTCCTGGTCGATAGGGTCGTTGAGTTCTGAGTAAGCGTTGGCAAGCTCCTTGCCATTTACCATCAACTCGAAACGCTCGGTCAAGCCTGGCTTGCTGCGGTGCATCTTGGTCAATGGAGACATCTCTACAGGATAGTCGGTGATGAATGTAGGTTGGATGAAGGTACCCTCGCAGAACTCACCGAAGAGTTCGTCGATCAACTTACCCTTACCCATGGTCTCATCTACGTCCATGCCCTTCTCCTTGCAGAAGTTGCGAATCTCTTCCTCGCTCTTGCCGTTGCAGTCGAAGCCAGTCTTCTCCTTGATGGCATCGAGGATAGGGAGGCGGCGATATGGAGCCTTGAAGCTGACGATGTTACCATCAATCTCACGCTCTGGCTTGCCGTTGACAGCGATACAGATGGTCTCCAACAACTTCTCGGTGAAAGACATCATCCAGTTGTAGTCCTTGTATTGTACGTAAAGCTCCATACAAGTGAACTCTGGGTTGTGGTTGCGGTCCATACCCTCGTTGCGGAAGTTCTTGCCAATCTCATATACACCCTCGAAACCACCTACGATGAGGCGCTTCAAATAAAGCTCGGTAGCGATACGCATATACATATCCTGATCCAATGCGTTGAAGTGGGTGATGAATGGACGAGCGGATGCTCCACCGGCAATGCTCTGGAGTGTAGGGGTCTCTACCTCTGTGTAACCAGCTTCGTCGAGAACCTTTCTCAAAGTACGGAGTACGGTAGCACGCTGAAGGAAGGTTTCCTTCACGCCATCATTGACGATGAGGTCAACGTAGCGCTGACGATAACGCAACTCTGGGTCATCGAACTTGTCGTATGCCACGCCATCCTTGTACTTCACGATTGGGAGTGGCTTCAAGCTCTTGGAGAGCAAGCAGATTTCCTTGGCATGAACGGAAATCTCACCAGTCTGTGTACGGAAAACGAAACCCTTCACGCCGATGAAGTCACCGATGTCGAGGAGCTTCTTGAATACTGTATTATAAAGGTCTTTGTTCTCGTCTGGACAAATCTCGTCACGAGCTACATAAACCTGAATTCTTCCTTTTGAGTCCTGCAACTCAGCAAAGCTAGCTTTACCCATGACGCGGCGGCCCATCATACGACCTGCGATAACTACCTGGCGTGGCTCGTCCTCGTCCTTGAACTCAGCTTTGATGTCGGTGCTGAATGCATTGGTTGGAAACTCTGCTGCTGGATATGGGTCAATGCCCATCTCGCGCAATGTCTGAAGACTCTGTCTGCGAACGATCTCTTGTTCGCTTAACTCTAAAATGTTCATATTTATCTAGATATATCTATTTTTGTTATTTGTGTGCAAAAGTACGAATATTTTTTTGAACTACTGCCTTATTTTATGCTTTTTAATATAATAAGGTGCTTTTCTCAGTGCAAATTTGCATTATAGCTTGATGAATATCTTCTTCTTGTACATCCAAATGCCCATGACGGCGTGGATGGCTACGAAGAAGAGGGCATAGGTGAGAGAGGCTAGATAATCGTCGGTGATGAGGCTCTGAATGAGGCTGAAGATGTCGGACTTGATGCCAAAGGAACCGAAGACGATGGCGAGGAACTCACTCATCACATACAGGAAGAGTGGGTTCATGCCGAATGCTAGGAAGAGAGTTGTGGCATAAGAGTTTTTCCCTTCTGTATCTTCTCCCTTGTTGTCGATGATTTGCACTAGGATGCTTAGGAGCCAGGCGGCGAAACCGCAAGTGACAAAGACGTAGCTTGGACTCCAAATGCGCTTGTTGATGCCGAAACCTATCAATGAGAGGAAGAAGCCTAACGTGAGCATCACGAGACCTGCTATCTTCAAAAACTTGATTTTCGAATGCACAGACTGACCGGCTATCGAAATGTACTTGCAGCAGAGGAATCCTATCATCGTGTGGGCAATGGCAGGGAGGGTGCTCAACAAGCCTTCTGGGTCAACGGGACTCTTGTGGTACAAATGGTCGTAACCGAAAAGATGTAAATCGACTTGCGAGATGATGTTGACAGAGGAATCATAGGCATAACCATTGCCAAAGGCGATGATACCCATGTAGATGACGAGCAAACCGATAATCGTGTGGATGAAATAACGATGGTTGATCGTGATGGCTAGTACCGATACGATGCCGTAGCAGAGGGCGATGCGTTGCAATACTGCCCAAATGCGAAGGTGACCGAAGTCGAGTGCATTGCCTGCACAAACCATGTCAAACCAGTTGATGCCCAAACCTATCAAGAAGAGCAGACAGGTGCGCTTCGCTATCTTGCGATAAATGGTAGCGGAAGGTTGGAATGCCGATTTCTTCAAGGAGAGGTAAGTGGACATTCCCATCATAAAGAGAAAGAAGGGGAACACGAGGTCGCATGGGGTCAAACCGTTCCACTTGCTATGTTCTAAAATGTGATAGTTGTGCTCACCGCCATTGTTGACCAATATCATAAGGGCTACCGTGAGTCCTCGCATCACATCGAGAGATTTCAAACGCTTCATATTAATTCTTAATTAGATTAACGACTTCTTTTGCTACATCCACACTGCTACCCTCAGGCTTGGAGGAGTAAGTGTTGTGCTGGAGAGTCCATGGCTCTTCGATGGCATACCAGTCGATTTGCGGACCGCTAGGCAGTGCCATTTGGAAAAGTTCGGATGCAGTCTTGTTGGCATTCTTACCACCGCCGAGGGCTTCATAGTCGGGCTTGGCGCTGGCTTCCATTTGGTCGGCGAGGGCTTTCATGTAGCTGCTCCATCGCTTGTAATAGAAGTCCTTGAGCAAACCTTGCCACTCCTTGTGGGCATAGTCACGCAGGCCGCCCTTGTCGGCGCAAGTGCGATTGCCCCAAGTGGTGATTTGCACCCTTGCGTTCCATTCGTAGAGGTCTTTCTCGGCAGGAGTCTTGCCTAGGTTGCGAGCGGCTTCCGTCCAATGGCCCAGACGAAACTCGGAGCGTGTGCCTAGGAGCTTGTCTTGCAAGAGAAGCATATCCAAGAATCGCTTGGCATCCTTGTCGAAGTCCTTGCGGGCGAAGGCGTTATAGTCGGCGATAGTCTTCAGATACTGACGACGACCTTGGTCATCGAGGGCTTGACGACAGATGTCGACGAGGTCGTATTCGAAGTTGTTGTTGCCACGGTATTTATCTGCCACACTTGCCATGAGAATGGCGGCACGTCGGGTGTCCTCAGGGTCATAATAATTGTGCATCTTCGACCAACTCTTCACTTGGAAGTTGGTGAGCGAAGGACGGCCGCAGAAGATAGGCTCGTGAGGGCCTTGCTGGTTGTTGCCCAACGGACAGTTGTAGATACTCTGGGCGAGTATCGTCCAGGCTTCCTCGATGGACTTGTCATGTACGCCGTATCTGGCGAAACAATATTCTTTGATCCATTCCTCCTTGGTAACTTTCTCGGCACGCCATGGCAGTTCGCTCATCAACTCAAACATGACAGGATTGTTCTCGGAACCCTCCATGGTGTAACCCCAACCATTTATTTTACCTTGACCTGTGGCGAGGTAGAAGTTGTGCAAGAGCTGGTCCATTCTGCCGTGTAATCCCACGTTGGCACCGAAGTTCTCTAGCATACAGAAGAGCCAGTGATGCTTGCCGTAACCTCCTTCTCGCTTCCAAACACTAGGAATACCAAACATAGGACGACATTCAGAGAAGAGGTCGAGGATGAGCAAGTCGCCTTCCTTCATGTCCTCTATCATCTGTGGACGAGGATTCTCAGTCCATCCCTGAATCACCCAGGTCGCCGTAGGATTGGTACGCTTCATGGCATCCATCATCACCTTGCCAGCCTTGGCGTAGTCGATGGCGGCATCGTCGTTGCTCTCGTGGAATGGGTCCATCGAATAGTAGTCTGACTTGCCATAGAGACGAGTCAACTCCTTATAATATAGGTCGGCGATTTCTGAGAAACGGGGGTCGGTGGCTGATAGGTTGGCTGGTCGTTGGTAGCCATTCCACATGCCGCCGTCGGTCACGTTGAGACCCAACTTCTGCTTGGCATCGTGTGGCATCATACCGCAGTAGCCAGGCAAGACGGGTTTCATGCCGAGCTCTTTCATGCGTGCGAGTATCTTCTTCTGCAAAGCCTCTTGCTGCTTGTACCAGTTCTGTGGCAGTGGACCGCCCCAACCCTCCAGGTTATTCATCTCCCACCAAGCCAAGAAGGCAGGACCGGCGATAAACTTGCCCACTTCTTCTTCCGTGTAACCGAGTTTCAGGAGCATGTTGCGCCATACACACTCTTCACCCACGATGGCAAGTGGCATGTTGATGCCGTGGAGTGCCATCCAGTCGATTTCCTTCTGCCATCGGTTCCAATCCCAGAAAGCCATGGAGTAGGAGAAGGTGCAGTAGTTGAAGTCGTAACGTAGCTTGAGGTCAGTTTCGTGGCGTTCCTTCTGCTTCACGGCAGGAAGAACGGCAGGGAGTTTCACCATCATGTTGTTCCAAGCGATGTGGATGCCAGCGTGGTGCTTGAGATACCAGTTCACGCCCACGGCGATGTTGACCCAAGAGTTGCCTCGGATGATAATGGGAGAAGACTTGCTGGAAGTCTTGGAGGATGAGGCGTGGGATGCCTTGGAACCAGAAGTGCCAGCTTGGTCAATCTCGAAGAAATCCTTGTCGCTCTTGACCAAGACAGTTTTAAACTTGTGTGATGCACCCTTGTCAATGCGCTCTAGCAGTTCATCGACAGGGTTGGCAAAGAGGTTTGTCACGAAGAAAGTACTGCTCGCAACAAAAGTCATTATCAATATAAAGATTCTTTTCATGGTGAGAATGTAGTTTAGATTAGAAGAATCGAAATGCTATAATGAATAGGATTTTTATTTAGAAAAAGGTTTAAATCACTCAAAAATATCAATGATATATATTCTCAGTTTCAAGTGGTTTAAGCCTCATTCTTAATTATTAATTCTTAATGAAATCAGTAGCCCTCACGGAAGAAGTCGAGTGCCTCCTTGATTTCCTCGGTGGTGGCAGTCTGGTTGATGCGGATGTCACCGATGCCGCCCAGGAGCGTGAAGTTGATGATGCCGTTCTGATTCTTCTTGTCGTGGTGCATCAACTCTATCAACTCAGGATAGTCATCGCAAGTGATAGGCAATGTGCCAAAGTAGTCCTTGATGAACTGCACCGTCTGTCGCATCTTCTCGGTAGGGAAACCGGTCTTCACGGCACTGAGGTAGAGTTCGCAAATCAGTCCGAACGCCACAGCGTAGCCATGCAGGATAGGGTTGCGCTTTAATGCCCAACTCTCAAAGGCGTGACCGAAGGTATGTCCGAGGTTGAGTGCCTTGCGGATGCCATGCTCGTGAGGGTCTTCCTCTACGATACGCTCCTTCACCTTCACGCTGTCAGCCACCATCTGCTGTAGGTGCTTGAGGTCAGGCTTGTCGAGGTCGAAACTTATCAACTCCTGCCACATCTCTTCTGTGGAAATCAAGCCGTGCTTCAGCATCTCTGCATAGCCAGAACAGATGTTCTCTGCATCCAAAGTACTAAGAAATTCCGTGTCGAGGATGACATATTTGGAGTCGTTGAAGACACCAATCTCATTCTTCAGTCCATTGAAGTTGATGCCCGTCTTGCCGCCCACCGAAGCATCGACCATAGCGAGCAGGGTAGTAGGGATGTTGATGAAGTTGATGCCACGCTTGAAGGTGGAAGCGGCGAAGCCACCGAGGTCGGTCACCATGCCGCCACCTAGGTTGATGAGGCAGGAATGGCGCGATGCACCACCTTCGCCAAGTGATTTCCATACGTGGGCGATGGTCTCCAAGTCCTTGTGGGTGTCTGTAGCACCGATGGTGATCATCTGCGCGTTTTTCAGTGAGAAGAAGTTTCTCACTACAGGCAGGCATTCCTTCAGTGTCGTCTCATCCACGAGGATGAATATCTTGTCGTGCTCGCATTCGCTGAGCGCATTGGCTATCTCGCTTTCGAGATGGGTAGATATGATAATTCTCTGATTCATAACATTACGTTTTTGATTTGGCTGCAAAGGTACGTTAAATATCTGACTTTTTCGTTAAAATGATATTTTTTTTTGACCTCTTTCACGTCTTTTTATAAGATATGTGTGCTTATTTGTAATAAAATCGCATTTTTATAGTTTAAACTTTGGACAAAAACGAGCGTCTAACTAACAAAATCAAAAAGATAAGGTAACAATGAAAAAATCAATTCTTATGATGCTGTTGCTCTTGGTCACAATGGCATCGTATGCACAGGAACGCTTGATAAGCGGTGCAATCATCGACCGCGATACCAAGGACCCTGTGGAGCAGGTTACTGTTCAGTTGCTCCGTGCTGACAGTACTTATGTGACGGGAGCCATCAGCAACGAGAGTGGACTCTTCCACTTCAAAGCCCCGGAAAACGGAAAGTATCTCCTCAAAATCACCAGCGTAGGTTACAAGACTATCATCAAGCGCATTGCCATCGAGCAGGATAAGAACCTGGCGATGGGCAACGTCGTCATCGGTGCTGATGCTATCATGCTGAAAGGTGCCGTGGTGACGGCGATGGCACAGAAGGTGACCGTCAAGGAGGATACCTTCGTCTATAACTCCTCGGCTTATCGCACCCCAGAGGGTTCGGTGGTGGAGGAACTCGTGCGCCGTCTTCCTGGTGCTGAAGTCAGCGATGATGGAACCATCAAGATCAATGGTAAGCAGGTGAAGAAAATCCTCGTCGATGGCAAGGAGTTTATGACGGGCGATACCAAGACCGCCCTCAAGAACTTACCTACTAGTATCATCGAGAAAATCAAGGCTTACGATGAGAAGAGCGACCTCGCCAAGGTCACTGGTATCGATGATGGTGAGGAACAGACCGTGCTCGACTTCGGTGTGAAGAAAGGTATGAACAAGGGTATGATGTCCAACATCGACCTAGGCATCGGCAACAAGGACCGATATAGCGCTAGGGGAATGGCTGGATATTTCAATAGCAATAACCGATTCATGATCTTTGGAAACGCCAACAATACGGGCGACCGTGGCTTCCAAGGTGGAGGACCGCGACGAGGATTTGGTGGCGGCAATGGTTTGAATGCCAATAAGATGATAGCTCTCAACTACAATTATGAGAACAAGGACAAACTGAAGTTCAATACCTCCCTTCGTTGGAATCACAGCGATGGCGATGTATGGAGCAGCGTGGCTAGCGAGAACTATCTCGGTTCCAGCACCTCATTCTCCAATCGCATCGGACAGAGCTTCTCTCGCAGCAATAGTTGGAACGGCAATATCCGTTTGGAGTGGATGCCAGATACGATGACCAATATCCTCTTCCGTCCTTCTTTCTCCTGGACCAAGACGGATGGGTTGAGCACCAATCGCTCGGCTCAGTTCAATGACGACCCATACCAGTATGTCGATGACCCTCTCACGGATGCCTTTGCTGCCAACTTCGACTCGGAGAAGAGCAAGAGCGAATTGCAGAGACTGGAGAAATTGGTCAACACCAATAACTCCAACAATATGAGCTATAGCTCCAACAACAGTGTGAAAGGCATGTTGCAGTACAACCGCAAGTTGAACAATAAAGGTCGTAACCTCACCCTCCGTGTGGATGCCAGCTACAACAAGACGGATAGCAAGAGCATCGCCCAGTCGGCTGCCGACTTCTATCTGATGAAGACCAAGGATGGACTCGACTCCACCTATCAGACACGTCGATACAATGTGATGCCAAGCAAGAAATACAGTTACAGCGGACGGTTCACCTATAGCGAGCCACTTTGGAAGGCTACCTTCTTGCAGTTCAGTTATAAGTTCACCTATAATTACACTCGTAGCGACCGCAACACCTACACCTTCGATGGCAATGGCATGGGTACAGGCTCTATTCTGGATGCCGACGAGGTGAGCCGTTGGAATGCTCTCTCGCCAGCCTATCGCAGTTGGGACAACTATCTCTCCATCTTGGGCAAGCCTTTGGAGGACTATCTCGATGGCGACCTGAGCCGCTTCTCGGAGTATAGCAACTACATCCACGAGATACAGGTAATGATGCGATTCATCCGTCAGAAGTACAACTTGAGCTTCGGTGTGATGATGCAACCACAGCGCACCAAGTTTGTACAAGACTATCTGGGCGTACATACCGACACCGTGCGCAACGTGGTCAACTTCTCGCCAACACTCGATTTCCGCTATAAGTTCTCCAAGATGAGTCGCTTGCGCATCAACTACCGAGGCACTACCTCGCAGCCATCAATGACCGACTTGCTCAACATCCGTGATGACAGCGACCCGCTCAACATCACCGAGGGTAACCCAGGCTTGAAGCCATCCTTCACCCAGAGCGTGCGTGCCGACTACAGCAACTTCACGCAGAGCCACAACTTGGGTTATGCGATATTTGGTAACTTCTCGACCACCAGCAATAGCATCAGCAACAAGGTGACTTACAATGAGGAAACTGGTGGACGTATGACTCGACCAGAAAACATCAATGGTAACTGGAATGCCTTCGTAGGTGGATTCTTCAACTGCTCCATTGATAGTGCTGGTGTTTGGAACGTGAATACGAGCCTCGACTTGAGTTATAATAACTATATGAGTTATCTCGATGTGGATAAGGTGGCGATGAAGAACAAGACTACTTCCCTCGGATGGGGACAGCGCCTCTCCTTGGCTTATCGCAACTCTTGGTTGGAGGTCACCCTCGATGGTTCTCTCAACTATACCCATGGTCGCAACAAGTTGCAGCCTAATAGCAATGCCGACACTTGGCAGTTCTCTTACGGTCCAAGCTTCACGATTACCACTCCTTGGGGTATGAGTGTGAACACAAGCCTCTCCAACAGCAGTCGCCGTGGTTTCTCGGATGCCTCTATGAACACCGACGAGTTGGTCTGGAATGCACAGCTCTCACAGGGCTTCCTCAAGGGTAAGCCACTCACCGTGATGCTCCAGTTCTACGACCTCTTGCATCAGCAGAGCACCTTCTCACGTGCCATCTCTTCGATGAGCCGCACCGATACAGAGTACAATGCCATCAACTCTTACGCTATGCTCCACGTGGTATATCGTATGAACCTCTTCGGAGGCAAGGATGCTCGTGGCAAAGGTGGTCCTGGCGGCGGTGGTCGTCCAGACTTCGGCGGTCGTCCATTCAATGGTGGTGGTCGCCCAATGGGTCCTCCTCCAGGAAGATTCTAGTAGATGAGAAACTAATTAGATAAAAGCGAAATGCAGTCTGCCTCTCTAGGATGAGAGGAGGCTGCATTTTTCTTTTTTACCTTTTTCACCAAATATTGATGGTTAATTGCTTTCTTTTTTGTACTTTTGCAGCCGTTATATAAATAAAGGAATTATGGCAAAAAGAGAATATGTAGAAGCCAACAAGCGTTGGCTGGAAGAGAAAGCTAAGGAGGAGGGTGTAAAGGCTCTGCCTCGTGGTATATATTATAAGGTGTTGAAGTCGGGCGACCCCAAGGGTGCTAGCCCAAGTAAGCGCAGCATCGTGACGGCGCATTATACAGGATGGACCATCAACGGTAAGAAGTTTGATTCCAGCCGTGGTGGCACTCCTTTTGCCATGCGCCTCTCTGACTTGATAGATGGCTGGATAGTTGCTATGCAGCAGATGCACGTAGGCGACCAATGGGAGCTATACATCCCTGCCGAGATGGGATATGGCAAGTTCTCACAGCCAGGCATCCCTGGTGGCTCTACCTTGATATTTGAGGTGGAGTTGTTGGGAGTAGGATAATTAGAAAGATTCCATTCTGTTGATTCCATGATGTAATTATTGTTAAAGAAACGAAGAAAATGCAGGGCTTGATGCAATAATAGGGGGGCGTGACGTTTCCTTAGTAGAGGATAGGCAAAGAGTCTATCGTATTAACTCATAAAAACCACAGTTTATGAAAGCAAAGATTTACTTTTTGGCAATGGCTTTCGTTGCCCTCCTGCTGGTAGGGTGCAGCGATGATGATGGTATCCGACTCACACAGGATGAAATCATTGGTGATATTAACACAGGCAAGCAGGTGGGTATCAAGGACAACAGCCTCGTCATTTATACTACCGAGGGTTCCATCGTGAATGTGCAAGGTGCAAAGGGAAAAGTTTCAGCGCAGTCTTCTGATGAGAAGGTTGTCACTGTAACTTGCATCCATGAGACAGGACAGTATGGTAAGGATGAACGAGTAAGCTTGACAGCCGTTGCAGTTGGTAAAGCACTTGTTACGGTATCAGATGAAGATGGTAATGAGGCAAAGTTTGCCGTGGAGGTTAAGGATGTAGAGGAGCTATGGAAATCGAGTGTATATGCTGTTAGGCAGAAGAAATGTCTCGTAGAAGGTGTTTCTAAGGAAGATTCGTTATCAATAGCATCAGATGCAATAGCAAGCAAACCTTATGAAGCCATTAAACTGAAGAGTCGAGATTATAACAATGGAGCTTTCTCCACGGTGTACCGTCTTCAGTTTTTGGGTGAAGGTCAGAATAATGTCTTGGTTGATGGGTATTTAATGAGAGAGTATAATGACGACAATAGTACAACTTATTGTTATGTCAACAATCGTGATGGCGAGACCGTTGAGAGCTTTTACTTTAGACCAAAGTTAGGCTCAATCTTCTTATGGGATTTGACAGACAAATATAAGGACGCTTATCCGCAGGTAACAAAGGTGGAACTCTGCTTGATGGCGGTTTTGCTACTATGAAACTGTAAGGTTCTTAAGTAATATATGGGTCTTGTGTTTCTGAAATATAAAAGCCTACTTGTTCGTTGCGAGCAAGTAGGCTTTTTGATTTTATCAATCAGATAATGAATTGGTATGTCTATTCTGATAGCCTGTTAAATCGTATCAAGCGTTCCTTGACTATACGCAAATAGGTGCGTTTCAACTTTTCATTCAAATAGGAGGATTCTACCAATGCTTCTACTTCCGATGGTAACACCGAGAATGCGTCTAATATGGAAGATATTCTTTTCTTTCTTAATCCTATTGTTTCTCCAAAACGTTCAAAATCCAAGCGACATGGATGACCAGTTCTGTCATATACATCGCTTTTCTCAAGATACTCAGACAAACCGCCATTGAGTCCCAAGTCATCACCCTCTATATGGAGTGTTGTGTTCATCAAGTCATAGGCTGGTGCCAATTGGTATGTATCTCCTATTTTCAGTAGCGAGAAGTTCTTAAGATGATCATCTCCATTGCCGTAGATGTAATTGAAAACTACTAACTTGAAAAATCTTTCCATGGCAACCATCCATGCAGGAATATATTTTTTGATCATTCTTGCAATGTCCTCAAAGCATCCTTCATACTTGAAATATGTTCCATTCTCAGCCTCATTCTTGCCCAAAAGGGAAGCAAAGTCCTCCATATAATATTTGCTACCATCCTGTGCCAAGTCAAAGCGTTTTGTGATATAGACCATTTCTCCCTTTGGTGTGAAACAGAGTCCGTTTTCTGCTGTGGCAATGCCATAGACTTGGGCTGCAATCTGCATGGTGAGATGCTCGTTGGCTGGTATTTGCTTCCTTGTATAGAGGGTGTTGTCCCATGGTGCAGGTTTCAGGATATACCAAGAACGCTCGCCTTTTTCGGAGAGTCTGATAACTCCATGATCCACTACAGCAGGGAATTTTTCTTGTGCCCCAGAAACAGAGATGCGTTTCATCACAAGCATCGCATCCTTGTCTTGGGCTATTTCTTCAATCTCAAACCCAAGATAAGGTGAAACTTTCTTGCCATCAAATAGTCGCTTAATGGCTATCGGAGAATAAGCTGAATAGCCTAATGCAAGAGTGGAAGGGCATTTTGTTATTTCTTTCATTCTGATATATCTTTTACAGTTACGGCTCCAATGGTATCGAATGTGGCTATCTTCAGTAGCAAGCCGAAGAAGTCCTTTTCGTCCAGTCGCCAACTTCGGCAAATAATCTTTCTGTTGGCACCCTCTGGCAGCATATTGGTAAAGAAAGGAAACAGATACTCAGAGTGATAAGGTTCTTCTCTTAAGGGCATGGTTACTGAAATCGGCTCATGTGAAGCATCAGCCAAGTACAATTTCTCATACGTGAATGTATAGTTCTTGCCAGGTACTTCTTCTGTTAGGATACCTGCCTTTATGTCATGGCAAAAAACTTCAGCTTTTCTCATTGTTGCTTATAATTAAAATGTTTGACGTACTTCATATTTGATTTCCATTCCGAGAACCTCCAGTATCTTTTCTATGGTGGATAGGGATGGATTTCCCTTGCCAGCTTCTATTTGCTTGATAGTGGTGATGCCGACATCCGCCATTTCTGCCAAATCTTGTTGGGATATGCCCAACTTCTTACGCTGGTCTTTCATTACTTCTTTTATATACATAGACGTTTTATTGTACTTTTCCTGCAAAGATACATGAATTATGCGAGATATACAAGAGATAGTACAATTAATTATACTTTTTTTGCTAAACCTTTATGGTTAATTGCTTTCTTTTTTGTACTTTTGGAGCCGTTATATAAATAAAGGAATTATGGCAAAAAGAGAATATGTAGAAGCCAACAAGCGTTGGCTGGAAGAGAAAGCTAAGGAGGACGGCGTACAGGTTCTACCTTGATATTTGAGGTGGAGTTGTTGGGAGTAGGATAGTGAAAGGTGACAATATGATTTCGTATATTTTAGCTTGGGGGATATGGACAGTTGTCTTAGGAACAATCATGCTGATCTGGGTGATGGTGCGTAAGAAGTCGATAAGTGCCACAAAGTTTGGCGCTTACTTGATTTATGCCATCATTATGATATGTGTAGGTATAGTTACCATTATCCTAAATAAGTACGATGGTGTTTGTGGCATACTTTGTGGTGTAACCATGCTACATGTGTCATATAATGACAGAAATACTTATTCACGATTTACGATACCTTATATTGATAATATAGAGACATTTTTAATGGGGGCAGTTTTAATTTGTTATGGATTGATTCGTATCTTCTGTGAGTAAAGACGTAGTAAAGGCAATTGGTGATGATTCTTATTAGGAGTATTATTTTCATTATTCTTTCATTATTGTGTTCGTTTGTGCTAGAAGCACAGACTATATTTAAATGTTGTGACGGAAATAATATCTGTTACAAGAATTCGTTGGGGAAGACGATAGTAAGAAGCAAGAAATACACTATCGCCTTTTCTGACTCTATCTCGTCCATAGGATTTGTTGGCACACGAAAGGGTAAAGTCGTTTGTATCAACAATCACGGCAAAGAATTGTTCGAGGTATATAATGTAGATAATGGTCCTGATTACGTAAGTGATGGTTTGTTTCGGATTGTAGGCAAAGACGATAAGGTTGGTTTTGCGGATACGTGTGGAGCTGTTGTCATTCCTCCCGTGTTCTCTTATGCTACTCCGTTCCTTAATGGAGTTGCCAAGGTCACTTTCGAGGGAAAAACTCAGCAGCAAGGAGAATGTCATTATTGGAAGAGTGATTGCTGGTTTTCAATTAAAAAGGCAGAGTCTTCCGCTATTATGCGAACACCAAGTAACTCGTTTTATTTTATTCAATTGTTTCGCGACTTTACAGATGAAGGATATTATGCAAAATTTCTATTGGTCACAAAGAATGGTCAACTAGCTAAAAATATAATACTCCCTTCTTCAGAAGACATAAAAAACTTTAGTGCCACTATCAAGCAACACGACAATAAGTGGTGCATAATTGAATGTCAATATGGTGGTGGTGATAATATGTATAGTCGTAGTTTTTACTTCAAGTGTAAGGATGATGATTTGTATTTGTATAAATGCAAAGCGATAGGAATGCACCTCGTGGGGGACTCATATAAAAAATCATCTGAAAAGCTTAAGGTACAACCAATCAGCATTATGGATTTTGATACCCTACCTTATTTGGAGAATACTCCGTAAGAGATATGCCACAGTGCATAGCCCAAACCAACGAAGGGCAGCACGAAGAAAATCATCATCCACATGAGTTTCATCTTTGTTGTCCTAATAACTTTTCTGCCTTCTTCACGCTTCCTGCCTTCAATATCATCTGCTTCACCTCCTCGTATTTGTCGGCATATTCCGGATGACGCTCGATGAAGATGCGGCAAGCTCGGTCGATGAGTTTGTGATTGATGAGCTTGGCGTTCACCATCTTGTTGCCTTCCACTTTGCCTTGGCGAATTTGTAAGCTCGTGCTTATCATGTCGAGTATCATCTTCTGCGAACTGCCTGCTTTCATTCTTGTACTGCCTGTCACGAACTCAGGACCCGTGATGACTTCCACGGGATAGTCAGCTTGCTCGGCGATGGGAGAGTGGGGATTGTTGACGATGCAACCGGTAGGGATTCCTTCAGCCTTGCAATGCTTCAAGATGGAGAGCACGAAGGGGGTAGTGCCGCTGGCAGAGAAGCCCAGCACGAAGTCTTTTGGGAATAAGCCTTTGTCTTGCAACTGCTTCCATCCATCCTCCATGTCGTCCTCACGAGACTCCTTGGTTTGCGTGAGGCATCCGATGCCACCAGGGAAGATGGCTTGTATCTGAGAGCCATCAATACCATAGGTGTTCTGTACTTCGATGGTGTCGAGCGTGGCTAGTCTTCCCCCAGTTCCGCAACCGGCATAGAAGAGTCTTCCACCATGCTTCACTTGCTGTTCGATGGCGGATATGAGTCGGTTGATGGCAGGCAAGGCTTGCTCTATCGCCAAAGCCACCTTCTTGTTCTCTGTATTGATATGGGCGGTGAGCTCCTCCACGCTCATCTCTTCCAAATGGTCGTAGAGCGAACTCTGTTCCGTGATTCTGCTTTCCTTGTTCATGATGAGTTCTCTGTTGGGGTATATCTTGTCTGCTTGCATTATATGATATTACTCTTTCTCCTTCTTGTGACATTTTTATTCTTCTGCCAAGAAATAGACTGGAGAGTTTCTGGCTCCTTCCTTGATGAGGAAGCCAGAATCTACGAGGCGGTTGAGCCAGTTGAGTGCAGTCTGCTTGCGGATATAAAACTCTCGTTCCAATACTCGGCGATTGATGGAGCGGTTGGTCTTGAGGTATTCCCTGATTTTCTCCTTGAGCGTTTCCTCGGAGAAAGGGTAGGAGCGAGAGGTGTATTGAGATTTCTCAAAGTGTACTTTTCGCTTCACTTCTTTCACGAGGTTGGCGTTGGCACGAAACTTGATGCCCCTCATGCTCACATAGTCGGCACGCACCTTGCTGTCGGGTTTCAACTCATCCATGTCGAGGTCGGCGGAGAGTGAGAGGTAGCCGATGCCAGGGATGTTGACTCGCCTGCCATCTCTGAGGTCTTCCTCTATCATGTGTCGCAGGTTCATCAGCACGGCAGAAACTTCGCCTTCGCCCATGCAACTATGTTTGGCAAGTCGTTCTATCACTTGTTGGTCCTTCATCGCAGGTTCCTCGAAGATGTGGGCGAATCTGCGAGTCTTTCCTTCGCCTCCAGCGTTGGGCAGGTAATGTATCTCGTATTTGATAGCCATAATAGTCTTGTTTTTATTTCGTTAAGATTGTTCACAGCCACAAAGGTAAACAATTCTTCCGACAATAACGAATGTTAGGGTGGAAATATAGCAAAAGAAGTTGAAAGATATAGCTTCGTTGATCGCCCAACAGCTGTTGTGCGATTGCATACCAGCTGCTATGCACATGTACTTCACGTGTTGTGCATGCGTTTATCAGTTGTTGGGAGGTCTTTTCGGTAATAGACTGTAAACAACTTGCGTAATCTCTTTCTCCATTTTTCTTCTGATATAAATGAATTTGGAATATTTGGTATAAATTGGAATATGCTGTTGAAATAATCAATAACATTATAAATGCAAAAGAAAATGAAGCAAATGATGCTTGCTAAAATGTTTACTAACTTTTCTATAGTTCTATACCTTATCATATCATCGGCACCCCTGGTGTCAACTTGGCTTGGAAAGCTGCATACTGCTTATCTTGTAAGGCAAAGAGCCTTTCTTGGAGTGGTGTTGTCATAATCGCAAGTTTTATTTTATTGCAAAGATAATAATTATCAGTGTAATAATCCTTTCTTTAACTTTCTTTATATGCCTTTCGGTCACAATTGTGACCAATGGCAATCGCAAAAACGCCGTATCTTTGCACTGTGGCATGAAGAAGCAACTTCATGCCACAGTGATTAAATCAAAATGTGTAACTAAGAACGAAAGGAAACATTATGAATGAAACGAAGATGTTTTGTTTTCAATGCCAGGAGACGGCAAAGGGAACTGGGTGTACGACAAGAGGCGTTTGCGGCAAACTGCCAGAGACAAGTTTGTATATGGACATTCTGCTCTCTATCGTGAAGACGATGGGAACTCTTATGGAGAAGAGAATGAAGACGATGCCGACTGATAGCTGTGATAAGGACAAGAAGTGCTGCCCTTGTTTCGAGGAAGTGAGCCACTTCATCACGGATTCGCTCTTCGCTACCATCACCAATGCCAACTTCGATGATGAGAGCCTCAAAGCTCGCATTCATCACGGCTTGAAACTCTTGGAGAAGATGCGTGGCTACGACAATGAGGATGTCAAATCGCTCAAGGAACTCACGATGTTTGGCTTGAAGGGTATGGCGGCTTATTATGAGCATGCTGCACGACTGGGCAAGATCGATGAGCGCATCATCGCCTTCATGGCTCATGCCTTGGCCATGATTTCCAAGCCGAATGTATCGGTGGATGAACTCTTCGACTTGGTGCTTGAAACTGGCAAGACGGGAGTCGATGTGATGGCATTGCTCGACAAGGCGAATACCGAAGCTTATGGCAATCCGGAGATAACTAAGGTGAATATTGGAGTGGGGAAGAACCCTGGCATCTTGATTAGTGGACACGACTTGCGTGACATCGAAGATCTCTTGCGCCAGACGGAAGGCATAGGCATCGATGTCTATACTCACAGCGAGATGTTGCCTGCTCATTATTATCCTAAGTTGAAGGCATACAAGCACTTGGTGGGCAACTATGGTAATGCGTGGTGGCGACAGAAGGAGGAGTTTGAGTCGTTCCATGGACCTATCATCTTTACCACCAACTGCATCGTGCCGCCATTGGCTAATGCCTCTTATCAGGGCAGAGTCTTCACCCTCAATTCCACCGGCTATCCTGGATGGAAACATATTCCGACAGGCGAGGATGGGCACAAGGACTTCTCTGAGGTGATAGCGATGGCGAAGACTTGCGAGCCTCCTACGGCTATAGATGAAGGAGAGATAGTGGGTGGCTTTGCCCATGCACAAGTCTTTGCCCTTGCCGACAAGATAGTGGAGGCTGTGAAGAGTGGTGCCATCAAGAAGTTTGTGGTGATGAGCGGATGCGATGGCAGAATGAAGAGCCGTGAGTATTACGAGCAGTTTGCCAAGTCTTTGCCGAAAGATACCATCATCTTGACATCAGGCTGCGCCAAGTATCGCTACATCAAGTTGCCGCTGGGCGAGATAAATGGCATCCCTCGTGTGTTGGATGCAGGACAGTGCAACGACAGCTATTCTTGGGTGATAGTGGCGATGAAACTCCAAGAGATATTCCGTGCTAATAGCATCAACGACCTGCCGATAGTCTTCAATATCGCATGGTATGAGCAGAAGGCTGTCATCGTATTGTTGGCTCTCTTAAGCTTGGGTATCAAGAATATTCACATCGGTCCTACATTGCCAGCCTTCGTCTCTCCAAATGTTCTCAAAGTATTGGTCGAGAAGTTCGGATTGGGAAGCATCTCGACCGTAGAGGAAGATTTGAAGAGCATGCAACTTACAGAGTAATAACCTATAGAGATTACTCTGAATATAGAAGTTTGCTCAGAATAGAAGTCTGTAAAATATTTATATTTGTAACTTTCTGATGTCCAGAATGGTAATCTCCTTGCCGTTGATGCTGATGGCTCCATCTTCTGCCAGTTCTGCCAAGCATCTGATAAGTGAGAACTTCTGGATGGCGAAAGAATCTGCCAAGTGCTGGCGTGACTGGGCAAGAACAATCGTCTTGCTATGTTGTACCAATGCTTCAGTATGGAGATAGAACCTCACTTTCTCCTTGATGGTGAGTAGGGAGATGAACTTCATCTTGGAAGCGAGATAAGCACCTATATTAGAGAGTATGCCGATGAAGTTCCAGCGGATGGTGGAGAAAGAGTCAACGAGTTGTTGCAGAGAGCGGGATGACATTCTGAGAATGTTCACTTCGCTCTCTGTCTCAATGGTGATGGGCATCACGTTGGGGTTGGCAAAGATGAAGTTGGGGGCTATCACATCTCCTTTTCGGAATTGGATTACCTCCAGTTGTCTGCCCGAAGAGCCTGATACCATCCTTGCTGTCATCTCGCCGTTGAGTACGATGTCGGCATGGGGGTATTCGAATCCTGCGATGGAGTAGAGGGCGTGTTTTTTGAATGGGATGATTTTGTGGCAGATGCAGGAGAGTGCGTCTGCGATTTCCATTTCGCTCATTCGATGGAATAGAGGGCAATGGGTCAGTGAGTTAATTATCTTTTGTTCGATCATGCTGTTGGGTTCTTTGAAAAGTTAATGTCTGATTGTAAAGCTTCTGCAAAGATAGTGCAAACCGAATGCAATGAAAGCTTGCTTTCTAATTGCTAAGGTGCAGCCTATCTTCTGCAAAGATAGGCATATTTATCGTAATTATCTCAAAAAACGACAGAAAAGTTTGCTTATTTCATCAAATCATTGTAATTTAGCGTCATCAAACCGAAAATTCATCGGTTCTGATGGGTTTTATAGATAAAGGTTTACAATTATGAAAACAAGAAGAAAATACAAGATAATCGGGGGAGTAATGGTAACTTTATTGTTAGTTGTCGCCTGCTTGATGGGTGCAAGCTTTTACATGCTGGATTATTCTCTCGGCTATACTCAGCAAGATAGAAAAACGGTTGAGGCTCAGCGTAATCGCATCCGCAAGGAATGCCCTTGGACGATGGCTTGGATGGATTCCATTTATCAGAATCATACCATAAAGGATACCTTTGTAGTGATGCCTTCGGGCTATAAGGGGCATGCCCTTTATCTCTATGCACCGAAACCTACCGATAAGACGGCGGTGGTGGTGCATGGTTATAAGGTGCGTGCCGAGGGAATGCTCCATATCGCCTATCTCTACAATCACGATATGAGATATAATGTGCTTCTGCCAGACCTTTATGGTCATGGCGAAAGTGAGGGCGACCATATCCAAATGGGATGGAAAGATAGGTGGGATGTCGTCCGATGGTCAGAAGTTGCTGATGAAATCTTCTCGAAGTCGAGGGGAGCTATGCAGAATATGAGTCTGAAAGATACCCATACCCAGCAAGTGCTTCATGGCATTTCGATGGGTGCGGCGACAGTGATGGCGGTATCGGGTGAGAAGACTCCCGATTACGTGAAATGCTTTGTGGAGGATTGTGGCTATTCGAGCGTATGGGATGAGTTTGCGGCTCAGCTCAAAGATCAGTTTGGCTTGCCATCTTTCCCTTTGATGAATACCACTTCTAGGCTTTGCCAGTTGAAGTATGGTTGGTCGTTTGCTGAGGCGCAACAGATAGAGCAGGTAAGGAAGAGCACCAAACCGATGCTCTTTATCCACGGCGACAAAGATGACTTTGTGCCTTATCGTATGCTCCAGCCACTGTATGAGGCAAAGACGAAAGGCAAGAAAGCCATCTTCATAGCCAAAGGCTCCATCCATGCGATGGCATATCGTGACCAGCATGAGGAATATACCAAGGTGGTAAAGGAGTTCTTGCAGTAAGGAATATTAGTTGTGGCGCTATATTTATTCTACAACATCCCAATCCAAAAGTCCTTTTCCGAGGTCATCCAGTTCGATGGCTAAGCCTGATGATAAGGCGATAGCGTTCCTCCATGATAATCATTATTCTTGTCATTATCGAAAGAAACAGGTGAAAAGTTTTGGCTATTAGGTATTTTCTTTGTACTTTAGCGGCATCAAATACCGAGAAATCGTGTAAACGAGTGAAATAGGGATTCATATCATTTGGGGAATATGGCACAACTGACGGCAGAACAACGTAGCAAGATCATGGCTTCTATTCATTCCAAGAATACGAAGCCTGAGATGATGGTGAGGAGGTATCTCTTTGCCTGCGGATTCCGTTATCGTGTCAACTGTCGTCGATTGCCTGGTACGCCAGATATAGTCCTTCGCAAATATCGCACTTGCATCTTTGTGAATGGTTGCTTTTGGCATGGGCATGAGAATTGTGACAAGTATCGACTACCCAAGACGAATGTAGAGTTTTGGAGCCAAAAGATTATTCGCAATAAGCAGCGAGATGTCGAGGTGCAACATCAGTTGGCAAGGATGGGATGGCACGTGATGACAATCTGGGAATGCCAACTTGATACAAAAGAAAAAAGAGAGCGTACACTCATGGCTATTGAATATACGCTCAATCATATCTATCTGATGGATCATGTCAAACCTTATCGCTTGCCTGAGGATAACTCCGTGACAATGGCAGCAGAAGAGATACACCGGGAAACCCCATAACACCTATTTTTACTTCACATACTTCAGTATATCCTTGCTCTTTCTGCCTTTCTTGGCAGGTTGTGGCATAAAGCCTTCGGTGAGACCGGTCTTCTCGGTCATCGCCTGGAAGACGGAGGCGGCATAGTCGGAGAGTTTTAGCTTAGCTAACTCCTCATTGATGGCATCCTCGTCATAGTTGTCGGCATAGAGCAAGTCGTGCAAGTCATCCAGATAGCTCTGAGGTATGTTTTGGTGAGGCATACGACTCTGTATCTGTAAAATCTGAGCAATGATGGCATCCTTCGTTTGGGCAGCGATGGCCTCTGCCTTGTGCTGCTCAAAGATGGATAGGGTGGAAGTGTCTGCATGATACCAGTCTTCCGCCATGTTGTTCTCAGAGGTGAGATGGCTATATCCGAAATATCGAATCAGCGAAATGTTCGTATTCCAAGCCTTTTTCTCCAAGTAAGTTTTCTCCATCGGAGTCGTCGCTATCAAGAGGTTTGCCTTCTGATACATCTTCTTCTGATACATAAGGGTTTGCAAACTTCGCTTGAAGTGAGGGTTCTTGCAATTTCGCTCGGATATATCACCGAGAGGACACACGATGTATGGAATGCCCATCTTTCTCGCTTGGCGAGCTAGTTGGGCACCCTTGATGGTCCATGCTCCTACTATCAGCACAATGTCGGCATCTGCCATCTGCTTTACGATGTCGAGCTGCTTGTTCAATGCGTCAAGATAGGGCATGTACATCTTGTACAATTTCTTCTGCTTGGAAACGAACAAAAATACTTTCATAAATCTTTATAGTTTATGGCTGGTGAAGTCATTCTTATCTGCTCTCCAATATCTCAATTTGTTGGCTAGGTTTCTCCATACGATGCCATACTCATAGAAAGGCAACTTGATGATGGAAATCTCGTCGTCGAAATGCTTGATAGCCTTGTTGGCGATGATCATGCGTAGGATGAAGAGGAGCAAGAAGGCGAAGCCTGCGCAACCCGTCAATATACAGTCGTGCATGATGATACCGTATGCCAAGGTGGCGATGGAGGCGATGAGACTGAGGTGAGGCAACAAGTGGTCGAAGAACATCAAGGTGCGCATGGATGCTACTCTGCTCAACGAGCGGCGTGATGCTTGCAAGTAGAGATGGGCATTGTGCCAAGCCTTGCTGGATGGCTCGTCATGGATGAGCCAAGCATCGCTATCCAGTTCTACGGAAGTCTCGCCACTTTGTGCATATTTATTGACCAAGAAGTCATACTCGCCACGTATCAACTCCAAGTTGCCTTGATAACCTTGCTCACGCATGAAGTCGCTCTTGCGAAAGGCTACATTCGGCATGTGAGTACGATAACCATAGGAGTGTTGAGCACGGCGAAGGAGATAGAAAGCCTTGCGGATGCTCTCGAAGCGGCGAACACCCTTGGTCTCTTCATCGAAGCCTACATATCCCAATACCAAGTGGTTAGGCTCTTGACAGTTGCGTGCCATGGTCATCAACCACTTGTCGTTTTCTGGCTTGCAATTTGGCTCGGTCATCAGAATCCATTCATTCTTGGCAGCCTTTACACCGAGGGTGATTTGGAGCTTCTTGCGGCTCATGTAGCGAGAACTCTCTGGAATATATGTATAATAAAGATGAGGATTCTCTGCGGCAGTGCGCTTCAAGAAGTCGAGGGTCTCGCCGTCTGTGCTCTGGCAAACCACGATGACTTGATAGTCGGCTGGGTATTGCTGCTTCAGAAACATAGGGAGATTACGTTCTAACTCCGGCAGGTTGTCATGAGCGGTAATCAACACCGTGATAGGCGGGCGCTTCTCTGAGACTTCATTTTGGGAAGAGATGTCTTCTGCTGGGCTCTCTGTCTCTGAGGACGCTTCTGTATCTTCTGAACTGGCAAGCTTTGGAAAGCGCAACGAGCGCAGGAATGGATTGATCAGCGATCCGAGGATTGCCAATGCTACCACTACTGCGCTTGTGATTATAGTTGTTAAACTAACTGTTATCATTTTCTTCTCTCGTAAAAATCAGGAGTGGCTTTCACTCCCGATTATTCCAAACGTCATTAAAGGTCTTCCGTGATATAGCCCTTAGGCAACTGGCGGCAGTTGTACTGGCTCGCCATGATTTCGCCGTAAGCTCCGGCTGAACGAAGAGCTATCAAGTCGCCACGATGAGTCTTGTTGATGTCGATAGCCTTGGCAAAGACATCGCTCGACTCGCAGATAGGACCTACCACGTCGTAAGTTTCCTCTGGCTCATTGCTGGAGATGTTCTCTATCTTGTGGTATGCCTGATAGAGGGCTGGGCGGATGAGGTCTGTCATGCCGGCATCAACGATGGCAAACTGCTTGGCTGTACCTTGCTTCACATAGAGTACCTTAGTGATGAGACTTCCCATCTGACCTACTACTGCACGACCCAACTCGAAGTGTAACTTCTGACCTTCACGCAACTTCAAGAACTTGGCATAAGTGTCGAAGTAAGCCTTGAAGTCTGGGATTGGCACACGGTTAGGGTGGTTGTAGTCGATACCAAGACCGCCACCCACGTTGATGTTCTTCACTATGATGTGATGGCTTTCGAGTTGGTCTTGCAATTCGTTGATACGATTGCAGAGTGCCTCGAAGTCACCCATGTCAAGTATCTGACTACCAATGTGGAAGTGCAGACCTAAGAACTTGATGTTCTTCATCTGTGCTGCTTCCTCAATCACGTTCTCCATGTCTTCCATGGCGATACCAAACTTGTTCTCTGCCAGTCCGGTTGTGATGTTAGCATGTGTATGAGCACCCACGTTAGGGTTGATGCGGAAACATACCTGTGCCACCTTGCCTTGTTTCTCTGCGAGCTCGTTGATGACCTCTAGCTCTGGGATGCTCTCCACATTGAAGCAGAAGATTCCCTTCTCCAATCCGAGGTTGATTTCCCAATCGCTCTTGCCAACGCCAGCATATACTATCTTGCTAGCCGGGAAACCGGCATTGGTGGCTGCTTGAATCTCACCTCCGCTCACACAGTCGGCACCCAAGCCTGCCTGGCAGATAATGTTGAGCACCTTAGGGTTGGCATTTGCCTTTACGGCATAATGTACCTCGAAGTTCTCATGCTTGCCAGCCTCCTCGTTGATAGTCTTGAGGGTCTTTCTCAACACAGCGGTGTCGTAATAGTAGAACGGAGTCTGTATCTCCTGAAATTTATCTATCGGAAATGTACCTTTCATTTCGCTTTTATCCTTAAAATGTTTTGTTATAGTTAAATTAGAATACCTTACATTAGTCCTTGAACAAGACGTTGCTCAAGTTCTGCAATGCTTGCTTCTTATCTTTTTCCTTGATGAGGAATGAGATGTTGTAATTAGAACCACCGTATGAAATCATGCGCACAGGGATGTTCTTCATCGCATCTGTAGCCATCGTCTCAAAACCTACGTTGCTCCAATCCAAGTCACCTACTACACAGATGATACACATGTCTGAATCTACGGTGACAGTACCATACTTCTTCAACTCGTTGACGATGTCGTTCAAGTGAGCGTCGTTATCGATACTCATGCTGACACCTACCTCTGAGGTAGCAATCATGTCGATAGGAGTCTGGTAGCTCTCGAAAATCTCGAATACCTTGCGCAAGAAACCAGTAGCGAGCAACATGCGGCTACTCTTGATCTTGATGGCAGTGATGTTGTCCTTAGCTGCTACAGCCTTGATCTTGCCACGTACGATGACATTGTCGATGATAGTACCGTCTGCCTTAGGATCCATGGTGTTCTTCAAGCGAACTGGGATGCCTGCGTACTTGGCTGGTTGAACGCAAGTAGGGTGGAGAATCTTAGCACCGAAGTATGCCAACTCGGCTGCCTCCTCGAAGTTCAACTGGCGTACAGCTTCTGTATGCTCTACCACACGAGGGTCGTTGTTGTGCATACCATCGATGTCTGTCCAAATCTGAATCTCCTCTGCAGGGAGGGCTGCACCGATGAGGGAAGCTGTATAGTCGCTACCACCACGCTGCAAGTTATCTACCTCACCGTAAGCATTGCGGCAGATGAAGCCTTGTGTGATATAGATTTGATAACCTTGGTTCTGCTCCATGATAGCAGCAAGCTTCTCCTTGATGTACTGTGGGTCTGGCTCTGCGTTCTTGTCGGTACGCATAAAGTCTAATGCGCTGAGCAATACAGCCTTTATGCCTTGTTCGTTCAAGTAGTTTACAACCATGTTGGTGCTCATAACCTCGCCCTGGGCCACGATGCTCTTCTCCTCGAAAGAAGTGAAGAGATCCTTGGTGAAGGAGCGGAGATAGTCGAACTCACCATGCAAGAACTCACGTGTGGTCTTCTTCATCTCGTCGGTAGAGTAGAGTTCCTCTACGTGCTGCATGTATTTCTTCTCCAAGTTGTTGATTACCTCGTTGGCACCTTCTGGGTTCTTCTTGTAGAGATAGTCAGAAATCTCAACGAGAGAGTTGGTTGTACCACTCATGGCAGAAAGCACAACGAATGTTGGCTCGCCTGATTCTGTAATCAAAGAGGCTACTCCCTTCATGCGCTCTGGTGAGCCTACGGATGTACCTCCGAATTTCATTACCTTCATAGTCGTAATATTTTATAATTAATAATTCTTAATTGAATTTAGTTCTCCTCTCCATCTTCTGTGAGGTCGATGTGATTGTATTCCTTGGTTACGTCGTGTAATTCGCCATCTTTGCAGCGATACACGATGCCGGGGAACTTGTCGAGCATCGGAATGTTGTGGGTCGTCATCACAACGGCTGTGCCTTGTTTGGTGATGTCTTTGAGAAGACTCACGATGTTGCTGGCTGTCTCTGGGTCGAGATTGCCAGTAGGCTCATCGGCGATGATCACCTTTGGATTGTTGAGTAGGGCACGAGCGATGGCTATGCGCTGCTGCTCTCCTCCAGACAACTCGTGAGGCATCTTGTCGATTTTCTCTATCATGCCTACCTCGTTGAGCACTTCCTCGATGCGCTTGTTGATGTCGTCTTTCTTTTTCCAACCAGTAGCCTTGAGCACAAACTCGAAGTTTTTGCGCACGGTGCGGTCGTGGAGCAACTGGAAGTCTTGGAAAATGATGCCAAGCTCTTTGCGTAACGCAGGAATTTCCTTGCGCTTGATAACCTTGAGGTCGCGTCCAAGAATCTCGGCTTTCTCTGTCTCTCCCTCTACAAGGTCCAATTCGCAGTACAAGGTTTTCAGAAGAGAACTCTTTCCTGAGCCGACCTTGCCAATCAAGTAGGTGAACTCTCCTTCGTCAACATGGAAGTTGACATCCTTGAGCACGCACTTGTCTGCTTGGTATATGCTTACTTTCTGATAATCTATTAGCATTATTTCTGTTCTTTATTATTTCATTTCTCCTTTGCTCTTGGCTACTCGGCGCTTCTTGTCCCAGTCTGGGTCGTGGCGCATCTGTAGTTCCTTGGCAATATCTTCGATTCTCAATCCCTTGCTAGTGAGCAATACGATGAGGTGGTAGAGAAGGTCGGAAGATTCGTAAACGAGTTTCTCATCATTGCCGTTGGTAGCTTCGATGATGGTTTCAACTGCTTCTTCTCCAACCTTTTGTGCCATTTTGTTGACACCTTTCTTGAAGAGACTTGTTGTGTAGCTACCCTCAGGCATTTCCTCGTGACGCTTGTCGATGAAGTCTTGAAGCTCAGAGAGGAAGAGGATAGGATTCAACTCGTTCTCCTCGCCCCAGCAAGTGTCGGTACCTTTGTGGCAGGTAGGACCGTCTGGATGTACCTTAATTAATAAGGTGTCGTTGTCACAGTCGTTTTGGATGCTTACGAGATTCAAGAAGTTGCCAGAAGTTTCCCCCTTGGTCCAAAGACAGTTGCGTGAGCGGCTCCAAAATGTAACTTTCTTGGTCTCTATCGTCTTATCGTATGCTTCCTTGTTCATGAATCCCAACATGAGGACGTTCTTGGTAATGGCGTCCTGGATGATGGCAGGAACAAGTCCGCCCATTTTCTCGAAATCTATTTCCATTTTATTGAAAGTTTAATTATAGAATGTCGAATTCTTCACTCTTCGTTCTTCACTTTTTATTTATATTCTAACATTAATTCCCTCTTCTCTCAAATATTGCTTGAGGTCGGGGATGGCAATCTCGCCGAAGTGGAATACACTGGCTGCAAGTGCCGCATCGGCTTTTCCTAGTGTGAAGGCATCACGGAAATGCTCCATCTTGCCTGCGCCTCCCGATGCGATGATAGGGATGCTCACTTCATCTGCCAAACGAGCCGAGGCTTCATTGGCAAATCCTTGCTTCACGCCGTCATGGTCCATGCTCGTAAAGAGAATCTCGCCAGCACCTCGGTCGGCCACTTCCTTTGCCCAGTCGAAGAGTCCAAGCTCCACTCTTTCTCTGCCACCCTTGACGTAGCAATGCCATCCATCGGCATCTAGTCGAGCATCGATGGCACAGACGCAAACTTGCGAGCCATAATGGTTGGCAATCTCACTGATGAGTTCGGGATGTCGGATAGCAGCACTGTTGATGCTCACTTTGTCGGCACCTGCATTGAGCAAGCGATCTACATCCTTCAACTCGTTGATGCCACCGCCCACCGTAAATGGGATATTGATTTCGGCAGCCACACGAGTTACCATGTCGGTAAAGGTCTTGCGCTCCTCAAAGCTAGCCGTGATGTCGAGAAAGACAAGTTCGTCGGCTCCTGCATCGCTATAGGCTTTACCCAGTTCCACAGGGTCGCCTGCGCTACGGAGGTTGACGAAGTTGGTGCCTTTCACCGTCTCGCCATTCTTCACGTCGAGACAAGGAACGATTCGCTTTGCCAAGCCTTTGCTTCTATTTAATTCTTTCATTTTACTTTCTTATTAAAAAAGTTCTTCCACCTGAATCTTGCCCTCATAGAAAGCCTTGCCAAAGACTACAGCTGGGATGCCTGCTGCATCTAGTGCCTTGATGTCTTGGTTGCAAGATACGCCGCCTGATGCTATCAAGTGGAGGTGAGGGTAGGCTGCCATGATTTCTTTGTAAAGTTCGATGGCAGGACCTTGAAGCGTGCCGTCCTTGCTTATTTCTGTGCAGAGAACGTTCTTCACACCTTTATCTATATACTGTTTCAAGAAAGGAAGAAGGTCTTCCGAAGAGTCCTCTTTCCAACCATTGATGGAGATCTTGCCATTTCTTACGTCTGCACCTAGAATCAATTTGTCGGCTCCGTATTTGTCCATCCATTGCATGAACAATTCGGGATGGGTAACAGCGATGCTGCCCACGGTAACCATTGATGCACCTGCGGCAAATGCCTTCTCGATGTCTTCCTCTGTCTTGATGCCGCCACCGAAATCCACCACAAGCGATGTCTCTGTGGTAATCGCTTTCAATACAGCATCATTGACGATATGCTTAGACTTTGCACCATCAAGATCGACTACATGGAGTCGCTTAAAGCCCAGTTGCTCAACCTGTTTGGCTACTTCGGCAGGATTGTCGTTATAGACCTTCTTCTGGTCGTAGTCGCCTTTGGTGAGGCGAACGCACTGACCATTGATGAGGTCGATGGCTGGTATGAGTTCTATTTTCATTGATCTAATTTTCTGTTGGTTGTGTTATAAGTCCAAGAAATTTCTCAAGATTTGTTCCCCTACCTTTCCGCTTTTTTCTGGGTGGAATTGGCAAGTATAGAAATTGTCTTTGTGTAAAGATGCACTGTAAGGGAGGATATAGTCGGCTGTAGCGATTGTCTCCTCGCAGAGTGGCACATAATAACTATGCACGAAGTAAGAGTAGGGATGAGATAAGCCTTTGTACAAGTCTGTTTTCAAGTTATAAAGTTCGTTCCATCCCATGGCAGGCACCTTGTCTTCATGCTTCTGTGGCTTGAAACGTTTTACGTCAACATCAAAGATGCCAATGCAATCGACATCGCCTTCCTCTGAATGACGGCAGAGCAACTGCTGTCCTACGCAAATGCCTAGGACTGGCTGAGTAAGATTTTTGATGACTTGGTCTAGTTGATGTGCCTTCAGGTATTCCATAGCTTCCTTTGCCTGCCCTTGTCCAGGGAAGAGCACACGATCAGCTTTCTGAAGCATTTCGGCATCATCGGTAAGAATAGGATTAATGCCCAAACGCTTCATGGCGTTCACTACAGAATAGATATTTCCTGCATTGTATTTTACGATTGCTACATCCATAACCTAACGTATTTCTAGTTTACAGATGCAAAGGTACGTATTTTCTTTCAATCAAAAGAAAATATTAGCAAAAAGATTACGAAATATGTGATATTTCTTTCAGATAGTAAGCGAAAATCGTATAAATATTCGCCTTTATCATCAGTAATGGCTTATTTTTCTTTATCTTCGCCATCGGCAGTCCTCAAAATGATGGAGGTCGCACCTATGGTGAAGAGTGTACCATCCTCGATGACACGCTTCTCTTTGTCGCCCAAAATCTCGTTATCGACAAAGGTTCCTGTATAGCTTGGACCATCACGAAGCACATACTTCAACTTGCCTTTCTTGTCACGGCTCACGTTGATGACGCAATGGTTCATATCGACACTTGGGTCAACGGTCTCGATAGGACAGTTGATGCCGCTGTTCTTCATGTATCGACCGATGATGTTGTCACCCATCTGGAGAGGGATGACCTGCTTGTATGCGAATACGTTCTCTATGACAACGATGGAGCCATAACCGTTCTCGTTGGCATTCTCGTCCAAGACCTCTTCCTTGCGGGTTTCACGGAGCTTGGATACACCCATGCGAATGCCAAACTGCTTGTTGCAGTTAGGACACACAAATACGAGACTTTGACCAGCCTCGTATTTCTTCTCATCGAAAGTGATGTAATTATCACACTTAGGACAACGTACTCTTTTCATGCTTAATCTTTAACTTTGGTAATCCAACTGTCAGCGAAAACTTCGTTGTTTCTGAGCTTGTTGAGTACCTTATGAGCCTCATTCTCAGAACTATAGGAGCCGTAAACGACTTTCACGTTGGTAGGGGTAATCACTACCTTGGCATCTTTCAGACCCTTGGCTTGCAAGTCCTCTACGTAGCTGGCAGCGTTGCGCTTGGTAACACGGCTTGCCAAAACAATGCTATAATAAGGTTGGGCATTCTTTAGCTCGATCTGCTCCTTCAAGTCGTCTTTCTTCTCAGTGTTAACCTTGATGGCGTTGTTGCTCAGAGCCTCAGAAGAGAGACTGTTGGCGTTCTCGTCCTTGGTTACCATCTCCTTAGGCATGATTTTGGTCAACATGCCTGTGTCGATTCCGCTCGTCTGAACGTTTGGAGTCTTCAATGGGGTAGAGAGTGCGAAGAAGGCAATGAGGGCGATGCAGGCAGCAGCCAGATTGCGCAACCAGCTCTTCTTGATGAGGATAAACTCGGAGTTCTCCTCCTCGTTCTCATCGGTTATCTCTGCATCAAACACGGAGTTGACAGCGGTAGATGGTGTTTCTACCTGAGCAGTCTCTAGAGGCATCATAGGAGTGGTCTCGATAGATACTGTGTTGTTCTCCAAAGGAGCCAAAGTGCTGAGAGGAAGCATATTGACACCACCCAAACCATAGTAGTCTGGGGTCAAGATACCTGCCTCGCAAGGCTCGAAAGTGTAGTTGCCATCTTCGTTGAGAAACAAAGTTCCGATATTGTTGATTTCGTACTTTCCGTCGTTTTCAAGGTGCTGACGAATCTCAGCCACTTCTTCTGCGATGCGGTTGATAGCTTCTGGATAACTGATGTCGTAGGCCTCTACATAGGACAATGCCAAGAGGGAATCGTTCAACTTCAACTGTGGATTGAAGCCAACGGTTCTCAATGGTGGCAAAAACATGCTGTCTCTGTCATCATAACGGGCATCTACCTGATGAGCCATGAAGCCACCAAAGTCTGGTACTATCACACAGTCGTTGCTCAGAAGTAGGATTTCTATATGTCTTTCTAGTTCATTCACGAGTGCAAAGGTAGTGAAAATTCTGTAATCAGCCAATTATTTTAAGGAAAAAAAATACTTGAACCGATAAATAATTGAAAAAGTTTTGTCGTATAAGAGAAAAGTGCTATCTTTGCAGTAGAGAAAGTCGCACATCTTGCTAAATGGCTCCGTGGACTAGCTCTATATATAAATAATGTATAACAATATGATAAGCAAATTTTCAGATATTCTTGGGATGATCGGAGGATGTAGGAAGTATGCCTGGATGTTGTTGATGATTGGCACGCTCACCTTTGTCGTGGGATGTGGCAAGAAGACACAAGCCGTCGATGCTCCTCAAGAAGACAAGCATGCTAAGCAACTGTTGCAAGGCATCTGGCTGAACGAAGATGACGAGGATGTCGCTTTCAGAGTCTTGGGTGATACCATTTATTATCCTGATTCTTCTAGCCAACCGGTCGCTTTTGCCGTCTATGCCGATACCTTGGTGATGAGGGGCGCAAGCGATGTGAGGTATTCCATCGTCAAGTTGGCTGCCCATCTCTTCGAGTTCAAGAACCAAAGTGGGGATCTCATCAAGTTGGTCAAGACTGCGGATAAGTCTTACTTGCGCTCTTTTGAGCACCAAAAGAATGTGGAGTTGAACCAGAAGACTCTCATCAAGCGTGATACGATCGTCAGCCATGGCGATGACAAGTACCATCTGTATGTTCAGGTGAATCCTACTTCCTATAAGGTGTATCTGAGTTCGATGAACGATGATGGGGTTCAGGTGGATGAGGTCTATTATGACAATATCGTCAACTTGAATGTTTTCCATGGCGCACAGAAACTCTTCTCCAGGGATTTCAAGAAGCAAGACTTCAGCAAGAACGTTCCTGCGGCATTCTTGGAGCAGGCGGTGTTCAGCGACTTGGTCTTTGAGGAGATTGATTCGGCAGGCATCCATTATTTGGCAATCTTGGCTCAACCGAATAGTTCCATCAGTTATCAGGTGAGAGTAACCATCTCCTTTGCGGGTCACTTGAAGATTGAGACAGTAGGAGAATAGAATGAATTTCAAGAAATATATGAGTCATTCGATGGTGTGATGATTCCATAAAAAACCTCGTGAGGCAAATGAGCTTCACGAGGTTTTTTGTTATCTATGGGTGTCTCTTTCGAGAAGTGGTTGCCCTCAATCTTTTAGTTGAGGAAGCCTAGCAAGGCTCCTGCTGCTACTGCCGATCCGATGACTCCAGCCACGTTCGGTCCCATGGCGTGCATGAGGAGGAAGTTGTGGCGGTCGTATTCCAAACCTAGGTTGTTGGAGATACGGGCACTCATAGGCACGGCACTTACACCGGCGTTTCCAATGAGCGGGTTGAGTTTCTTTCCCTTAGGCAAGAAGAGGTTCATCAACTTGACGAAGAGAATGCCGCTGGCTGAGGCAATGACGAATGCCAAGGCTCCAAGGGCAAATATCTTGATGGTGTTGAGGGTCAAGAACTCTGATGCCTGTGTAGAGCAACCTACGGTCAAACCGAGCAGCATCACCACGATGTCGTTCAGGCTGCTGCCTGCTGTCTTGGCAAGTCGGGTGGTCTTTCCACTTTCCTTCAGAAGGTTGCCAAAGAAGAGCATACCAAGCAATGGCAAACCAGATGGCACGATGAAGGTGGTGAGCAACAAGCCGATGATAGGGAAGAGAATCTTCTCGGTCTGTGATACTTGGCGTGCTGGCTTCATCTTGATGACACGCTCCTTCTTGGTGGTCAAGAGACGCATCAATGGTGGCTGAATCACTGGTACCAATGCCATGTAGGAGTAGGCACAAACGGCGATGGCTCCCATCAGGTTAGGGCTCAACTTGCTACTGAGGAAGATGGCGGTAGGACCATCGGCACCACCGATGATGGCGATACCAGCTGCCTGGTTCGGCTCAAAGCCCAAGGCTAGGGCAATCATGTAAGCTCCGAAGATACCAAACTGGGCTGCGGCTCCGATGAGAATCAACTTCGGGTTGCTGATGAGTGCCGAGAAGTCGGTCATCGCACCGATTCCGAGAAAGACAAGTGGGGGATACCAACCTTGTTTCACGCCTTGGTAGAAGATGTTGAGCACGGAGTTGTCTTCGTAAAGACCGATTTCCAGTCCTGCGTCGGCACGGAAGGGGATGTTGCCAAGGATGATTCCCAGTCCGATAGGCACCAAGAGGAGCGGTTCGAAGTCTTTCTTTATGGCGAGCCAGATGAAGATGCCTCCCACCAATATCATGATGAGGTTTCCTGCCGTGGCGTTGGCGAAGCCCGTATAGGTCAGGAACTCATAGAAGTTCTGTATGATGAAATCCATAAGCTTGATTATTTAATGGTTACTAAGGTGTCGCCCTCCAATACGGCATCACCCTTGTTTACATTGATGCTGGCGATGGTTCCGGCACTCTCTGCCTCGATGTTGTTTTGCATCTTCATGGCTTCGAGGATAACGACCGTGTCACCTACGTTCACCTTGTCGCCCACCTTTACCTTGATGTCATTGATGGTGCCAGGCAGTGGGGCAACGACAGGCTTGCCACTAGCGGCAGGTGCGCTCTTTGGAGCGGCATCGGCAGCAGGTGCAGAGGTAGAGCTATTGAATTCTTCACTCTTCACTCTTCGTTCTTCACTTCCTACTCCTCCTAGCTTCACCTTCTGTTTGCCAGCCTTGACAGGTTGTTTCATTTCTACCTCGAATGGGATGCCATTCACGGTCACGTTGGCGATATTGCCTTCTATATCTTGTATTTCGACCTCGTAATCGACGCCTTTTACTTTGTATTCGTACTTCATGTTAATGAATAATTTATAATGAATAATTTATAATTAGGCTTGCGCCCTTCATGCTATTGAGTGCTTCACTTTTCACTCTTCGTTCTTCACTTAACATTGTTGAATCTCGGAGCGTTCCATCTCGTCTGCTTAGGCTTGATGGTGATGATTCCTGGTTCGATGTCGTGTACATCCTCCAGGTATTCTTTCAGGGCGAGCGAGATAACAGCCATGTAGATTTCCTTGTCGATACCCTTGGTGGTCAAGCCGTCCTTGAGCATCACGTTGGTCTTGTGTCCCAGTTCGGTTGTCACCTCTATCGTCTTTTTGCCCGTCCTATATAATAAGGTAGCGTGCTTCTCCGTGGCAGCAGCGATGCGTTGCTTGTGCTTCATGTAGGCACCGAAGAGCCAGAAGAAGATGAAGAGGAGGGCAAGACAAGAGAAGACGATCCCCATGGAGAGGATGGCGATGCCATAGCCGTGAGGGTCGGTCTTCTTGAGTATCTGTGGCTTGCTGAGTCCAGTGGCTTGTGGAAGATAGCCTGGGGTGACATCTGTCTCGTCACAAATGTTCCAAGTCTTGAAATCGCTGTTCAAGGCATAGGATTGATCTGCTGCCAACCACGGAATACTGATAGAGTCTATCAGATCTACAGCATTACCATCGTAGAGAGCGATCCAGTTGTTTTTTTCATGGAATGCATCTGCTATTTCCTTGAGAGGAACCAATCCGAGTTTCAGTTGGAAAGGTCCTGTACCTTCACTCAACCACCTGAAGTGTCCCTTTCCCTTTGGAAAACAGTCTGGGCATGTTTCTTCCGAATCTTCATGCCAGATATAGCGGTCGTAGATGATCACGCTTTTCTTGCCAGCCAAGGTTGTGCGAGGCTCGTTGTTCGGCAGAGGACACATCAGCTTTCGGCGTTCCTCGGGCGACATCTTCTTGTCGAGCACTCTGCGGTCGGTGGTGAGAAACATGCCACGAACGTTGTAGGTGGTAAAGGAAGTGTTCGACAATTCCACCCAAGCCTTGTGCATTCCAAACTCATCCACGATACTTTTCTGGTTGTTTGTCATCACTTCCGTAATGCGGATGCTTTTGGCCCCTTGTGCCCAAATGGACAAGGAGGCGACGACAAACAAGCTAAGTATAATTCCAAATTTCTTCATAAGCATACTTATTAATTAGGTTTGTAATATTCAGGTTGCTTTATGCAAAGATATGAAGAATTTTGAAATATTCCATCAAAAAAATGTGCAAAAAATCTTATATGTTCCACATTTTTATAGTTTTCAATATATTTTGGCTAAAAGTTAATAGATTGAAAGCAAAAAAGTGTGCCATATCGGGATGACACACTTTCTTTTGATTTCGGGAGGAGCATCCACTAAAATGGGAAGCCTTTGCTGCTAGTACTCCTTGACGTTGCCGCCTTCCTCCGACCCAGTGCTGGAAGAACCGCCTCCTGTAGATGAGCTACCGCCAGGGTTGCTGCTTCCACCGCCGCTAGGGGTCGTAGGGGTTGTGCCGCTATCGGAGCCTCCTGTGCTAGGCTTTTCCTCTGTGCCAGTCGAGGTGGAGGCTTTCTTGGTGTTAGCCTTTCTCACGCTGGCAGCACTGTTGAGGTTGGCACAGTTCAAGATACCCGTAGCACGTGCACGGAGCTTGACACCAGCGATGTTGGTGGTAGCGTTGAAAGCCTCCTCGGAGTCGGCGCCCTCCTTGTTCTTGATACCCACGGAGAAGATAGCCAAATTGTCGATCTTCACATTCTTGCCCTGAAGGAGCATCTCCTTGATGCACTTCACCATACCGGTCATCATACCCAGGCACATAGCCTCGGAGAATCCGGTGTTGTGCTCCTCCATGTGATGAGCGAGTGCTGCGAGATCTACGGTCTCATCTGCCACTGGATAAGCGAACCACTTGCCGCAGACGGAACTCTTCTTGTTCTTGTTCTGCAACAAAACAAATTTAATCATGACATTAAAAATTTTGAGTTAATTACTGCCGATTCCGCTCTCCCTAGAGGGGGCTTTCACCCTTTGGAGGATATTCTTCTCCAAGTCTTCCGCCCCTTTCGGGAGAGTTTCATCAGGTAACCCCTTTTGGATTACATTGCAAAGATACGACATTTCCGTAGGCCGTTCGTACGATGCCGTACGATGCTTGCGATAGCGTACCTTTTGAGGAGATTCCGCATCTTGTTCATCTCCTCTCTTGTTGTTTTCATCCTCCGCCTGTTATGGATAGCCGAGGAAGTCCACGATGAGCTGCACCTCTCGGGCGGTGAAATACTTGGCGGTCTTGCGATAGCCCAGTTTCTGCAGTCCCTCCACCAACTCTGGTATTCTCTTCACCCACGCCATCAGGTGGTTGACTGCCGTGTGACTTCTGTTGGCAGTGGGAAAGTAGAGCAGGGCAAGTTCCGACTTGCCGCATGCTCTGATTTTGATGTCTTCTGTCATATTTATTGAATTTATAAATTTATCATTTATGATTTGAAATTTATTATTTCGTTATAACTATGCTACTTTTCCTCCGTAAGTATGGTACTTGGGAGGGGAAAGTATGATGGTTAGGCTCTCTGACGGCTTCTCCCAGGATGACATCGGCAATGTCGGTGTTGGTCTCGTATTGCTCCATGAAGTCAACTATCTGGTAGTTGTCGATTCCGCTCTCTTTCATGCAGCAAGCCCATTTCCCATACTCGCCGCTGTCGGGGAAGACCATCAACTTGCGCCCTTTCAGTGGCTGCAACTTGGAGGCTTGCAGATTGCCGCATCCCCCTGTCGCCATCCACAGGTGTTGCGGATATTGACAGGCGCAGACGAGTGCCGTCTTCTCGCTCTCCACGATGCACACCGTCTTCTGGGGATAGTAGGGCAGGAGGTGCAACCCGAAGAGCACCTTGTCGGTCTCTGATAGTTGTGGTCCCACACGAGCTTTTTCACAGATGGAACGCATGGAGTTTCCCCATCCGCTCACTCGATGTCCGTCTTTCTGGTAGGCCATCAACTTGGCATCGTGTACTTGCAACTGTTCGTCTATCTGCCAGAATATCACCGCCTTGCCATAGTTGATGCCTCGGACGACGATGTCGTATGAGGTGCCGCCCACGAAGTATTCCAAGAGCACTTGGTGGATGAGTTCAGGGACGAAAGGCAATCGCTCAAACCAATTTCTGAAGGTGCTGCTACGGTCGGTGCCTTCCTCTGCCCAGGAGAGGGGGAAGAACTCGGTCTGTGGCGGCTTGCTCGCCATCGGTCTTTCTGCCGTTTGGCACTTGCTGGCATCCCTTTGCCACTTCTTGTCCTCCTGCCATCTTCGCCCCATTCCCACCAATGGCTTTCCGTTGATGTACTCGGGCTGGTATGCCTTGCCGTGCATTCTGTCGGGGTGGTCACGGAAGAACTCTCGGGGCGGATAGTGGTAGCCGCACGAGGCAGTGTGGTCGCACTTTCCGCAATTCTCGTCCAGGTATTCTCCAGTATCGGCATCCACGTATCGGGTGAAGCACTTCTTGCGTCCGCACTGGGGACAGACAAAGCGGTTGCTGCCGCCAGCCTTGTATCGCTCCAAGATGAATTTTATTGATTCTTGTATCATATTCTTATCGTTTTATGCTTGTATCAGAGTGTATCATTTCCGAACTGAAACAAAATGTATAGTAAGTGCTTGTGATATAGGTAGTTATCTTGTTCCACCTATGAAACAGATTAATGTTTCAGAATATAGGTTCTGTTTCATTTTTGTTTCACTTTTGGTACATTCTAACTTCTTGATAATCATAATATTAATATTAATTTTGTTTCAAATATGGAAGATACGTTTCTGAAACAAGACTAGTTAATTGTTATTGAAACAGAGTGTTGTCTTCGATGGTGTTGGAACGTTTATTCCCATCGTTTTTCGTGTTATTGCACTTGGACTTTTTACACTCTTGCTCAACCCATTGCTTTTGGCGATGCGAGCTACAGTGGCAAGGCTGGTACCTACCAACTCTGCTATGTCTCTGTACGGCATTCCATTGGGCTTTTTCAGCTCCTTGATAACGTCTTGCTCCAGCTCCGCCTTTTCGTCACGGCTTCTTGGCAGGTGGGTGCGCTCCTCGTCATAGTCGCCATATTCGAAGTGCAGCCAGTCATCGTTTATCGTGAGACGAAGTTCCTGTACGTTCTTGTAGTCAAGTTCGATAGGGAAAGAGCGGTACTTCAACTGGATGATGTATCTGGCACTCTTGTCTTTCTTCGACTTGTTGAGGCCTATCACGTTGTCGGCAAGGTTGCTGAGTATCTTGCTACCAGCCAAGTCGTTGAGCGATAGAGGGTCGCAAGGCTTTCGCTTAGGCACGTGGGCGAGGATGAGCATCGTCCAGTTGTGTGTCATTCTCAGGCTGATGAGTTGCAGCATGATGTTGCCAGCCTCGCCGCCTTCCTTGGAGTTGATGCAGAGGTTGGTGAGGTTATCCACTATCACCACCTCAATCTCGTTCTCCACGGCGATGCGTTGTATCTCGTCCAGGATGCGGCTTTGGTCGGTCACGTCGTGCATCAAGGTGTAGTCGATGTTGGCGATGAAGAGGTTCTTTGGCACGGCTTTGTTTTGGAATCTCTTCGCCCACTGCTGTTGCGACAACTCGAAGTTGACGTAG